>Ga0209619_10003709_pt1 | contig 10982 bp, 11 predicted proteins | sample Rifsed16ft3_FD_184011 | JGI IMG/M metagenome (GOLD analysis project Ga0209619, IMG submission 184011) | Soil microbial communities from Rifle, Colorado, USA - sediment 16ft 3 (version 2) | ecosystem: Environmental > Terrestrial > Deep subsurface > Rock core/Sediment | place: Rifle, Colorado... | reverse complement strand
GATCCTCACGCATCACACCGGTCGCGTGGCGCCGGTGATGCCCGTCCCCGGAGCGTTCGCACTGAGCTTCGTCCAGGGCGCGCCCTGACGGGCGGGCGGCGCTCAGCGACCGTCATCGAGGAGCCCGCGCGGCAGCCAGCGTAGGACCGCCTCGCCCGGAGCGGCGCCGCGGTCGAGTGCGGCATTGGCGAGCGCATCGGCGACCCGGTTCTCCGCCCGCGGGACGTGGCGCGCGCTCCAGCGCTCCAGGCGGGCGAGCCGCTCCAGGGCTGCCCGATAGAGCGGCGCGAGCTTCGGGTCGCGGACCCGGTAGCGCCCCGCCAGCTGCTCGACGATGAGCTGCGAATCGAGGCGCAGCTCCACCTCGCGGGCACCGAGCCGTTCCGCGGTTTCAAGAGCGAGAACGAGCGCCACGTACTCGGCCACGTTGTTGGTCGCGATCCCGAGCGCCTCGCTGACGGTCGCCACCGGCGCGGCGCGCTCGCCACCGGGCGCGTCAGCGTCGAGGAGGACGGCGCCGGCGGCGGCGGGCCCGGGATTGCCGCGCGCGGCCCCGTCGGTGCGCACGATCAGCCGCGCGACCCGGTGCGACCCCGGGGACCGGCTCAGCCCGGCTTCTCCGCGCGACCGGTCGTCCCGTCGCCCTTCCGCTCCGCTTTCCTGCTACCGCGTCCCTTGCCGCGCCCGGTCAGCCGGCGCCAGGCGATCTGGAGAGGATCGAAGGACTCGTCGGCGACCCGTTCCTTGAGCGGGATGATCGCGTTGTCGGTGATCTTGATGTGCTCGGGGCAGACGTCGGTGCAGCACTTGGTGATGTTGCAGTAGCCGATGCCACCCTCCCCGCGCAGGTGCTCGAGGCGGTCGGCCCGGTCGAGCGGATGCATCTCCAGGGCGGCCACGCGGACCAGGAAGCGGGGGCCCATGAAGGGGCTCTGGATCTCGTGGTTGCGCAGCACGTGGCAGACGTCCTGGCAGAGGAAGCACTCGATGCACTTGCGGAACTCCTGGCCGCGATCGATGTCCTCCTGCTGCCAGCGCCACGCGCTCTGGGGAGCGCCTTCCGGAGGCGAGAACGGGACGATCTGCTTGTTCACCTCGTAGTTCCACGACACGTCGGTGACGAGGTCCTTGATCAGTGGGAACGTGCGCATCGGCTCGACGGTGATCGTCTCGTCGGGCGCGAAGGCACCAAGCCGGGTCTTGCAGGTCAGGCTGGGCCGGCCGTTCACCTCGGCGCTGCACGAGCCGCACTTGGCCGCCTTGCAGTTCCAGCGCACCGCCAGGTCGGGCGCGACGTTGGCCTGGATCCAGTGAAGGGCGTCAAGGACGACCATCCCCTCCTCTACGGGGACCTCGTACTCGGCGAAAGCGCCACCCTCCTGGGCCGTGCCGCGATGAACGAGCATGCGCACGACGCGGGCGCCTGCGGGCCGCTCCGGCTCGCGGCGTTCGACGAGCGCGCGGGCGCCGTCGTCCGCGGCCGGCTCGAGGGCGACACGCCGGACGGCGGACGGCGGCTTCGTCTCGATCGCCATCAGGCCGCTGCTTTCGCGCGCACGGAGATGATCTCGCGCAGGAGCTCGGGCATCTCGGACACCGGCGAGGTGGTGACCCGCATCCCCTCCTCGCCGCGCGAGACGACGCTGTTCAGCCTGCCCCACTCGGCGTCGGCGTCGGGATGGTCGAGCCGTGAGTGCGCCCCACGGCTCTCCGGCCGCTGCAGGGCGCTCCGCGCGATGGCCTCCGAGATGGTCAGCAGGTTGCGCAGCTCGAAGACGAGGTCCCAGCCGGGGTTGTATGTGCGGTCCCCGCTCACCCGGCAGCGCGACCAGCGCCGGCGCAGGTCGGCGATGCGCCGGATCGCCTCTTCGAGGTCCTCGGCGGCGCGGTAGATGCCGACGAGCGACTGCATCGTCTCCTGGAGCTCCGCCTGCAGGTGGTACGGGCTCTCGCCGTCGGGGCGGCGGAACGGGGCCGCCAGGTTGACGAGCTCCACCTCGAGCTGATCGGGATCGGCGTCGGGGATCGCGGCCTCCGTACGCGCAAAGGCGGACGCCGCGGCGCCGGCGCGCATGCCGAAGACGAGCAGGTCCGAGAGCGAGTTGCCGCCGAGGCGGTTGGCCCCGTGCATGCCGCCGGCCACCTCACCCGCCGCGTAAAGGCCTGGCTGCGTCGAGACCGCGGTGTCGGCATCGACCCGCACACCGCCCATGATGTAGTGCGTGGTGGGGCCGACTTCCATCGGTCCCTTGGTGATGTCGACCCCCGCAAGCGACTCGAACTGGTCGTACATCGAGGGCAGCTTGCGCTTGACCCGCTCGGCCGGCAGGTAGCTGATGTCGAGGAACACCCCTCCGTGGGGCGAGCCGCGTCCCTCGCGCACCTCGGTGTAGATCGCCCGCGAGACGTTGTCCCTGGTCGACAGCTCGGGCGGCTGGCGCGCGTCGGTCAGCCTGCCGGCGCTGAGGGCCTCGACCCAGCGGCGGGCCTCGTCCTCGTTCTCGGCGTACTCGTGCCGGCGGTCCTCCGGGAGGTACTTCCACATGAACCGCTCGCCGAGCGCGTTCTTGAGCACCCCGCCCTCACCGCGAACGCCCTCGGTCACGAGGAGACCGCGGACGCCGGGCGGCCAGACCATGCCGGTCGGATGGAACTGCACGAACTCCATGTCGATGAGCTCGGCGCCGGCCGCATACGCGAGGGCATGCCCGTCGCCGCTGTACTCCCACGAGTTCGAGGTCACGCGGTAGCCGCGACCCACGCCGCCGGTCGCGAGGATGACCGCCTTGGCCGGGAAGACGACCGGCTGCCCCGTGGTGCGCCAGTAGCCCATCGCTCCGCTCACCCGCCCGTCGGAGGTGAGAAGCCGGGTGATGGTGCACTCCATGTAGACCGCCTGGCCGGTCGTCACGAATCTGTCCTGAAGCGTGCGGATCATCTCCAGGCCGGTGCGATCGCCGACGTGGGCGAGGCGCGGGTGGGTGTGCCCGCCGAAGGGCCGCTGCAGGATGCGCCCATCCCTCGTGCGATCGAAGAGGGCGCCCCAGCGCTCCAGCTCGCGGACGCGCTCCGGGGATTCGCGCGCGTGGAGGAGCGCCATGCGCCAGTTGTTGAGCATCTTCCCGCCCACCATCGTGTCCCGGAAGTGGGTCTCCCACGAATCGTCGGTGGCGACGTTGGCGAGCGCGGCGGCGACCCCGCCCTCGGCCATCACCGTGTGGGCCTTGCCGAGCAGCGACTTGCACACGAGCCCGACCGACGCGCCCTGCTCGGCCGCCTCGATGGCCGCCCGGAGCCCCGCCCCGCCGGCTCCGATGACCAGGACGTCGTGGGGGTGGGTCTCGAGGAACGACCTCACAGCAGGATCCGCGGGTCGGAGATGACGCCCGCCGCCAGGAGCCGGACGAAGAGGTCGGCCAGGGCCACGGCGATCAGGCTCGCCCAGGCCCACTGCATGTGCCGCTGGTTGAGCACGGTCAGGAAGCGCCACGCCCCGTGGCGAGCCCGCGCGGCGTAGCTGCACGAGAAGCAGTCCAGGCGCCCGCCGACGAGGTGGCGCAGCGAGTGGCACGAGAGCGAGTAGCCGCTCAGCAGCGCGACGTTCACGAAGAGGATCGCGCTCCCCAGGCCGATCCGCCAGTGGTCCTCGAAGCGCAGCGAGATGAAGGCATCGATCCACAGGAAGAAGAGGGGCACGAACGCCGCGTACAGGAAGAAGCGATGCAGGTTCTGGAGGATGAAGGGGAGACGCCGCTCGAGGGCATAACGGGCGTGCGGCCGCGGCTCACCGACGGCGCACGCGGGCGGGTCTGCGAAGTAGGCCCGGTAGTAGAACTTGCGGTAGTAGTAGCAGGTCGCGCGGAATCCGAGGGGCGCCCAGAGGATGAGCACGGCGGGCGTCAGGGGCGGCAGGATCCCCTGCCCGAAGAGGGGTGAGAAGAACGGGGAGAGGTAGCCCTCTGCCTCGTAGGGAACGCCGAAGAGGGGCAGCCACACGAAGGCCGAGAACAGCGAGTACACGATGAAGAGGGCGAAGCCCGTGCCGGTGATCGCGGGCTCGAGCCACCAGCGGTCGCGCCGGGCCGTGACCCCGAAGCCCTGCCAGGCCGTGCCCCGGGGGGTCGCCGTGCGAAGCATGCCTATGAAGCCGCCACGGGAGCGGCGTCCCGGCTGACGATCGCCTCGGCGATCGCGTCGGCCATGGCCTGCGTCCCGACGGTCCCGCCGAGATCGGGGGTGACGGCGCGACCCTCTGCGATCACGTGGCGGACGGCGGCCTCGACCCGGTCGGCCGCCTCGGCCTCGCCGAGGTGGCGGAGCATGAGCACGCCGGAGAGGATCATCGCCGTAGGGTCGGCCCGGTCGAGCCCGGCGTACTTGGGCACCGACCCGTGGACCGGCTCGAAGACCGCCGCGTCGGCGCCGATATTGGCCCCTGGCGCAACGCCGAGGCCGCCGACCAGGCCTGCGGCAAGGTCGCTCACGATATCGCCGTAGAGGTTCGGAAGAACCAGGACGTCGTACGCCTGCGGTTTCTGGACCAGCTGCATGCACAGGTTGTCGACGATGCGCTCGTCGAACTCGATGCCCGGGTACCCCTCGGCGACGCGGCGGCAGCTCTCGAGGAATAGCCCGTCGGTCAGCTTCAGGATGTTGGCCTTGTGGACGGCCGTCACCTTTCGCCGCCCATGGGCGACCGCGTAGTCGAAGGCGAAACGGGCGATCCGCTCGGAGGCCGAGCGGGTGATGATCTTGGTCGCCTCGGCGGCGTCGTTGCCGACCATGCGCTCGATCCCGGTGTAGAGGTCCTCGGTGTTCTCGCGGACGATCACCAGATCGACGTCCAGCCACTTCGCGGGCACCCCCACCATGGAGCGCGCCGGCCGCAGGTTGGCGTACAGGTCGAGCGCCTTGCGGAGCGCCACGTTGACCGATCGGAAGCCCGACCCGATCGGGGTGGTCAGCGGCCCCTTCAGGGCGACCCGGTTGGCCCGGATCGACTCGATGACGCTTTCGGGGAGGGGCGTCCCGTAGCGGTCGATGACGGCCGCACCCGCCTCGACCCGTTCCCACTCCAGCCCCGCATCGCCGGCCTCGAGGACCCGCACCGTCGCTTCGGCGAGTTCGGGTCCGACGCCGTCCCCGGGGATGAGGGTGACGCGGTGACCCACGGCCGCATTCTACCGTCGCGGTATGCTCGGTCGGTGAAGCTCCAGGAGCACCATGCTCGGCGGCTCCTGGCCGCACAGGGTCTGCCCATCCCGCCGTCCCGGCTGGCGATCACAGCGGACGAGGTCGCCGAGGCTGCCGTCTCCCTGATGGCCGAGGGGGCCGAGCGGGTGGTCATCAAGGCACAGGTCCTCGTCGGCGGGCGCGGCAAGGCCGGCGGGGTGCGCCTGGCCGCCAGCGCGGAGGAGGCGCGCGCGGCCGGAGCCGCGATCCTTGGCATGTCGATCAAGGGCATCACCGTCCGCCGCGTGCTCGTCGCCCCGGCCGCCCGAATCGTTCGCGAGCTCTACCTCTCGGCGGTCATCGATCGGGCCGCCCGGCGGATCCTGGTGATGGCCTCCGCCGAGGGCGGCGTGGAGATCGAGGAGGTCGCCCGCTCCAGGCCCGACGCGATCCTCCGGGCGCACGCTCACCCGCACCTCGGGCTGTTCGACTTCCAGGCTCGTCGGCTGGCTCTCGACCTGGACCTGCCGAACGAGCAGCAGCGTCCCTTCGCGCTGATCGCCAAGGGCCTCGTGGCGACGATGCTCACGGACGACTGCGACCTCGTGGAGGTCAATCCGCTCGGCCTCGTCGAGGTCCCCACGGCCGACGGCGCCCGGCTCGAGCTCCAGTGTCTCGACGCCAAGATGACGATCGACGACTCGGCGCTCGCCCGTCACCCCGACCTCGAGGCCCTGCGCGACCTCGACGAGGAGGACCCCACGGACCGCGCGGCGCGCGAGGAGGGCATCAGCTACGTCCGCCTGGACGGGACGATCGGCTGCATCGTCAACGGCGCGGGCCTGGCCATGACGACCATGGACCTCATCAAGCGGGCCGGCGGCGAGCCCGCCAACTTCCTCGACATCGGCGGCGGCGCCCGGGCCGACCGCGTCGAGGCGGCACTGCGGCTGATCCTGGCCGACCCGGGCGTGGAGGCGGTCCTCGTGAACATCTTCGGCGGCATCACGCGGGGCGACGAGGTGGCCCACGGGCTGATCGCCGCGCGCGGCGCCCAGGCGCGCGACGTACCCATGGTCGTGCGCATCGTGGGGACGAACTCCGACGAGGCGCACCGCCTCCTCAGCGACGCGCGCTTCATCACCGCCGAATCACTGGACGAGGCGGCCGAGCGAGCCGTCGCCGCCGCCCGGCAGCCGTTCGGGCGCGCGGCAGCCCTCGCCGGCATGAGACCTCGGGCGCCTGAGGCTTCCGCGTGAGCATCCTGGTCGGCCCCGAGACCCGTCTGCTGGTGCAGGGCATCACCGGCCGCGAGGGCGACTTCCACACGCGTCAGACCCTCGAGTTCGGAACGCGCGTCGTCGCCGGGGTCACTCCGGGGAAGGGCGGGACCAGGGCCGTGGACGGACGCGTCCCCGTCTTCGACACGGTCGCCCGGGCGGTCGCCGAGACGGGCGCGAACACGAGCGCCGTTTATGTCCCTGCACTGTTCGCTCCGGATGCCATCGCCGAGGCGGTCGCGGCCGGCATACCCCTCGTCGTCTGCATCACCGAGGGGATCCCGACCCTGGAGATGCTGAAGATCGTCCCGTTCGTCGAGCAGGCAGGCGCGCGGCTCATCGGGGCCAACTGTCCCGGCCTGACGGCACCGGCGTCTCGCGCCAAGGTGGGCATCATCCCCGGCTCGATCCATCGACCGGGCCAGGTCGGGGTGGTCTCCCGCTCCGGGACCCTCACCTACGAGGTCGTCCAGGCCCTCACCGACGCGGGGATCGGCCAGTCCACGTGCGTGGGCATCGGCGGCGATCCGATCACCGGGACGAGCTTCGTGGACGTGCTCGCCCTCTTCCGCGACGACCCCGAGACCGAGGCGATCGTGCTCATCGGCGAGATCGGCGGCAGCGCCGAGGAGGACGCGGCCGCCTTCGCGGCGCGGGAGCTGCCGGACAAGCCGATGGTCGCCCTCATCGCCGGACGGACGGCTCCCGAGGGACGACGGATGGGTCACGCCGGGGCGATCATCAGCGGCGGAAGCGGGACTGCGCAGGCCAAGGTCGCCGCGTTCGAGGCGGCTGGGGTGCTCGTGGCCGAGACGCCGTCGCAGATCCCCGAGCTGCTCGCGACGCGAGGGATCCGGGGAAGATAGGAAGCGGGCACCGACCGCTGCCAGCCCGCCTATGGGTAGCCGAGGGCCTCCCAGGCCGGCCCGCCGGGCGCCTCGATGAGCTCGACGAGGACCCCGTGGCAGCTCCGCGGGTGGAGGAAGGCGACGGGTCCCTCGGCACCACGGCGTGGGGCCGCATCGATGAGCTCGATGCCCTGCCCTGCGAGCCGGGACAGCGTGTCAGACAGGCGCTCGACCTCGTAACAGACGTGGTGGAACCCCTCGCCGTGCTTCTCCAGGTAACGCGCCACGCCGGTCGACGAGTCGGTCGGCTGGACGAGCTCGAGCTTCGACTCGCCCGTTGGCAGGAACGCGATCCGCACCCCGTCGGAAGGGATCTCCTGGATCGTCTCGAGCGGGAGTCCGAGGGCGTCGCCAAACACACGCAGGGCGGCCTCCAGTTCGTGGACGACGACCGCCACGTGGTGCACGCGCCCGATCCGCCCAGGAGAGTCCACGGTTGGACGCGACGCTACACCGTGATGGCGTCGCCCTGCATGCCGTGCCCGCACCAGACGCCGAACAGCGCTCGATCCGCTCGTGGGGTGTAGCATGGCTCGGCGCCTGGTCGCCGCCGAGCGCTCGGCGTTGACGTTCCCCTTGCCCGTCTGCAGGGTCCCCATTTCTGAAGAGGAGTCGTCCATGTTCCTACGCTTCGGCGCACTCGCCGTGCTCGCCATCGCCATCGCCGCCTGCTCGGGGACCCCGACGACGGGACCGGGGGCGACCGAAACACCGGGCTCAGTCGCCACGGAGACACCCGGGGCCGGGGCCACGGAGACGCCCGGGGAGACCCAGGGCGGTCAGACCAACCCGCCCGCGGGCGACCTCGAGGCCACGGCCCGCGCGCTCGTGCCGCCCGGTTCGACAGAGACGGGCAAGTTCGAGGCAGGAGGCTTCTTCCAGCTCTACCTGACGAGCACCACGTCCATCCAGGACCTCGAGGCCTTCTGGGACCAGAAGATCCCCAGCCTGGGCATGACGGTCGCGGGCAAGTTCACCGCCGAGGGAACCCTCACCTACTCCATCACCAATCCGGACGGCGGGGTCGTCGCCAGCCCCGACTCGGCCAGCGGTGGGGTGGTGATCGTCATCGCTCTCGGAACGAGCAGCTGAGCGGAGGCCGCGCCGGGCGTCCACCCGAGGCCGCCTGGCGACTGATCGCGGCCGCTCGGCCTACACCGTGATGAGCTCGCGGTGCTCGCCCCAGGCGAGCCGCAGAGCGTCGCTGATCTCGCCCAGCGTGGCGTAGGCGCCCACGGCCTCGATCATCGCGGGCAGGAGGTTCTCCCCTCCCCGCGCGACATCGGCGAGCCGCCCCAGGCTCGCCTCACATGCCCCCGGGTCGCGTTCGGCGCGTACCCGCCGAACGGTTTCGATCTGCCCGCGCTCCGCCTCGGGATCGATCCGCTGGAGCGGAGGCGCGCTCGCGCCGCCATCGACGTAGCGGTTGACCCCGACCACGACCCGCTCCCCGGCCTCGACCTCGCGCTGGACCCGGTACGCCGACTCCTGGATCTGGCGCTGCTGGTAGCCATGGGCCATGGCGGCCAGCGTCCCGCCCAGCGCGTCGATCTCGTCGAGGTACTCCTGCGCCGCGCGCTCCACCTGGGTGGTCAGGGTCTCGACGAAGTAGCTGCCGGCCAGCGGGTCGGGCGTCTCGGTGACACCTGCCTCGTGGGCCAGGATCTGCTGGGTCCGCAGGGCGAGGCGCGCCGATTCCTCGGTCGGCAGTGCGAGCGCCTCGTCCCGGGCGTTCGTGTGCAGGCTCTGGGCGCCGCCGAGGACGGCGGCCAGGGCCTGGATGGTCGTGCGCACGACGTTGTTGTCGGTCGACTGGGCGGTCAGGCTCGAACCAGCCGTCTGCACGTGGAAGCGGCACATCATCGAGCGCGGATCGCGGGCCCCGAACCGATCGCGCATGATCCGCGCCCACATCCGTCGCGCAGCCCGGAACTTGGCGACCTCCTCGAAGAGCTCGCTCCAGGCCGCGAAGAAGAAGCTCAGCCGACCGGCGAAGGCGTCGACATCAAGCCCGCGCGAGCGGGCGGCGTCCACGTAGGCGATGGCGTCGGCGAGGGTGAAAGCGAGCTCCTGGGCAGCGCTGGCACCCGCCTCGCGCATGTGGTATCCGCTGATCGAGATCGTGTTCCAGCGCGGCATCTCGGCAGCACAGAACTCGAAGATATCGGTCACCAGGCGCATCGACGGCTCGGGCGGGTAGATGTAGGTTCCCCGGGCGATGTACTCCTTGAGGATGTCGTTCTGGACGGTCCCGGCCAGAACGGCTCTTGGGATCCCGCGCTTCTCGGCCGCGGCGACGTAGAAGGCGAGCAGGATCGCCGCCGTCGCGTTGATGGTCATCGACGTCGAGACCTCTGCCAGCGGCAGGCCGTCCAGGAGGGCCTCCATGTCGGCCAGTGACGCGATCGGGACACCCACCCGCCCGACCTCGCCGGCGGCCTGCGGCGCGTCGGAGTCGTAGCCCATCTGGGTGGGCAGGTCGAAGGCGACCGACAGGCCCGTCTGTCCGTGCTCGAGGAGGTAACGGAAGCGCCGGTTCGTCTCGGCCGCGGTGGCGAAGCCGGCGTACTGGCGCATGGTCCACAGGCGGCCCCGGTACATGGTCGCCTGGACGCCCCGAGCGAAGGGGTACTCGCCGGGATAGCCGAGATCGCGCGCCTCCTCGAACCCGGCGGCTGCCAGGTCCTCCACCGTGTACAGGTCGGCGACCTCGATGCCACTCGTCGTCTCGAAGCGGGCCCGCCGCTCCTCCGCCGCGGCGAGAGCCCGCGCTCGGGTCGTCGCGCGCCAGCGTTCCCGACCCGACCGCCTGCGTGAGCCGTCAGCGCCGTCGTCGACCTTCATGCCAGCTCCACCAGCGTGTCGCCGAGCTCGACCGTCTGGCCCGCGCTCACGACGACGCGGGCGATGGTACCCGCGCGCGGGGCACGGACGAGGTTCTCCATCTTCATCGCCTCGAGGGTCAGCAGCGCCTCGCCGGCCTCCACGGCCTGGCCCTCAGCGACGCGAACCGCGCCGATGCGGCCGGGGATGGGGGCGTGCACGAGCAACGGAGCGTGCGCGTGGAGGGTCGCCGCCCCGCGACGCGCTCGCTCACGCAGGGCGGCCCATGCCGCCGGCTCGACGGTTACCTCGAAACGCCAGCCGTCGACCGCGATCTCCACTCGGAGGACGCCACCGCTGCCCCGTGCGGCCCCCGTCTGGTGAACCATCCACAGGACACGACGCCGCCCGGGCCCGGCACGCAGGACGCCCGATCCAGGGCCAGTCACCTCGAGATCGCTGTCCTCCGGGAAGGCGATCTCGCGCGTCGCCCCGGCGATGGTCACCCGCACGGGCTCGCCCGGTATCACGGCCAGCGCTCCGTGGCCTCGCGCCACCCCTCGCGGCGCCACGTCCGCGCCGGTTCCCCGTCGCGGTCCGAGCGGGAGGAAGGCTCGGGCGAGGACCCGGCGCCGCGCCAGGCCAGCAGCGCTGCCGCCAGGGCGGCGTCCTCGAGCGCCTGCGCGCGCAGTGGCCCGGGCTCCCACGACCGCTCGAGGTACCCGGTGTCCACCGGGCCCGCGGCGAAGCGAGGGTCGGCCACGACATGGTGGAGGAATGGCAGGCACGTCTGGATGCC
>Ga0209619_10003707_pt1 | contig 10983 bp, 10 predicted proteins | sample Rifsed16ft3_FD_184011 | JGI IMG/M metagenome (GOLD analysis project Ga0209619, IMG submission 184011) | Soil microbial communities from Rifle, Colorado, USA - sediment 16ft 3 (version 2) | ecosystem: Environmental > Terrestrial > Deep subsurface > Rock core/Sediment | place: Rifle, Colorado... | reverse complement strand
TGCGTGTTGTTGGAGCACAGGGTTATGAACTGAATCCTCATACTGTTTACGGAATAGGATTTAAAACGGGGGCCAAAAATGTGGATAAAATAGTAGAAAGGGTAAACGAATTTTTTTATAAATTTTCAAGTGGATTAAAAGAACTCCAGAGGAGAATTTCAGAACAGAGTTCATTTAAATACAGATTGATAGGAGAAATAATTAGGTTAAAAATTACAGGAAGATTTATTCCCAGGAGTATTTCTCGTCTTTACAAAAATACTCTTTACTTTAAGGTATATCGGGATTCAGAACTGTTGAGCTCTTTTAAAAAGGAAATTCTTTGACCACCGTATCGGTTATTATAGTTAACTACAATGGAGAAAAGCATCTTGATGATTGCCTGAATTCTTTGCTGTCACAGGATTATCCTGAACATGAAGTCATAATTGTGGATAATGCGAGTTTAGATAGGAGTGAGGAAGTGGTCCGAAAATACAAAGGGGTAAAATTTATAAAGTTAGAAAAAAATCTTGGACTCGCTGAGGGTTGCAATGTTGGCGCGCGAGCATCTAAGGGAGAGTATCTCTGCTTCCTGAATAATGATATGAGATTTGAGCCAGATTTTATCAGGCATCTTGTGAAAGGACTGGATTCCTCACCTGATATCTTTGCTGTTGATGCGCTCCATTATAACTGGGCTGGGGACAAAATACTCCATGCAGGGATTGTTCTGAGGAAGGCGAGTCCATTCAAAGGGCATATTCCGGGGTTTCTAACGGACTCTGCGGCAATTATTGACAGAAAGATAGAAATTCCATGGGGGTGTCTTGCAAATCTGATGGTGAAACGGGATAAGTTTTTTCAGCTCGGGGGATTTGACAGCACATTCTTTATTGATTTTGAGGATGTTGATTTATGCTGGAGGGCATGGCTTAGGGGATGGCGGACAGTATATGTTCCTGAAGCGCGGGCGTATCATAAGGTTGGTATGAGCAGTGATGAATATCAAACCGCGAATTTCACTCAAAGGGTCAATCCAATGCGCGCCCTCGGTCAGCATAAAAATTATATGAGGTTTATTTTTAAAACCATGAATATAGATATTATTCTCAAAATGCTTTTAGTTGCTATTCCCGCAAGAATCATTGGATATTTTATAAAAGGTAGAGTTGATTTGCTGTGGGCACAGATGAAGGCTTTTGCCAGCATCATAGTTGAATTTAAAGATATTTTAAATGAGAGAAAAAATATTCAGAATAATATTGTATTGACAAATAATTCCCTCTTTGATAAATTTCTCAAACAAGCATAAAATAAATGAGCACAAGAAAAATTCTTTTCAAAAATACCATTGCAAGTTTTCTGTCTCAATTTTTATTGTTGGGGTTGGGTATTATCACAACGCCATATGTAGTCCATAAACTTGGTGATAGCGAGTATGGGATTATATCTATCGTTATGATCTTCATCGGGTATCTCTCCTTTTTAGATCTTGGGATTGGGTGGGCTATCATTAAATTTGTAGCGGAGTATAAAGCCCATGACAGCAGGGATGAAATTAAGAAAATTGTCCAGACAAGTTTGAGTGTGTTTTTAGCAGGAGGTCTTTTTGTTATTATTATAATTTTTTTAACAGGAGAATATCTTGTTCTTGATGTTTTTAGCATTCCAGAACATCTGCAAAAAGTAAGTATGATTGCCTTTCAACTTGCGTCAATTGGATTTCTGGTAAACATGCTCGCTTCAATATATGGTTCTGTGCTAAATGGTTATCAGAGATTTGATATAACAAATTCAATAAGAGTAATTTACGGTATATTGAATATATCAGGGACAGTTCTCCTGCTATATTCTGGATTTGGACTTCTGCAGGTAATAATCTGGAACTTTTTAATAGCAATTTTTAATTTTATTCTCTTATATTTAACCACAAAAAAGATAGATAGTAATATAACGCTTAAACCAGTTTTTAATAAAGATACTTTTAATAAGATATTCTCGTTCAGTTTATATACTCTCGTATCAAAGATTGGTTTGCAGTTGATTTATAATATTGAAAAGTCCTTTATCAGCGCTTTTTTGCCAATAAAGATGCTTACTTACTATATTATCCCTTTCAATATTGCCAGTAAAATTACCTTAGTTCCAACTACATTAGGGTCTGTTATATATCCAACCTTTAGCACTTTTAATGCAGGAAAAGAATATGGGAAACTTCAGGATTTATTTTTTAGGACTCAAAAGTATATCTTTTTTAGCGTTTTTCCTATGGTGTTTGTTCTCGGTTTCTTCGCTGCCGAAATACTGAGATACTGGTTGGGGGAGAAGTACTCCCAAGAAGGGACTATGCCGATGAGAGTTTTATTGTGCGCTTTTTTACTCAATTCAATTACCTCCGAAGATGCAATCCTTTTTGACGGAATCGGAAAGCCAAAAATAGGCGCTATTATAGTTACGGTTAGCGGGGTAGTTAACATAGTGGCATCATATTTTTTTGTAAGATTATGGGGCATAAATGGCGGTTCTTTTGCTATTCTTCTCTCTTTTGTTATCTGTGGCTCCGGGCTGATGTTTTATTCAAAGAAGTTTACGGGTATAAGCATCTTTAAAAGAATAACCACAACATTTTTACCTGTAGCAGGTATTTCAATAATTTTAATGCCTCTTTTATATTATTTATCCCGATTTATTAATGGATTATTTTCCCTCTTTATAGTATTATCTTTGTGCTTTTTAATATTATATTCTTTTTTATTTATGCTATTTTTTTCAAAAAAGGAAAGGAATGAGTTGATAAACAGCGCAGTAGGATCATTTAAAATAAAAAATTTTAACAGGGCATGAAAAAGCTTTTGGATAATTACTGGAAACATCTTGAAACAAGAAAAACGACAGGCAATATTGGCAGGCCTGTACTTAGATGGTTTCCATCAGAGGCATTTAAATTTAATGAGGTGGAAAGTACTTTATTCCAAAGGTTTAAAGAATGTAAACACATTCTTGATATAGGAGCAGGAGACAATACTCTTAAAAAAAAGTTCATAAAATATGGTTTCCAAGGGAAATACGAAACATTTGATGTATCAAGAGAATTTGAGCATGATTATTATGTTCTGAAAGATATTAAAGAACGTTATGACGGTATAATTGTTTTAGAAGTTATAGAACATTTAGACCTTGAGGAATTTTTTAATCTTTTAGAGAAAATAAACAATATAATTTTACCATCTGGAATTTTCGCTATTTCCACTCCTAATCCTGCCTGCATTTCTTCAATGTGGGCAAGGGATCTTACTCACATTCAGCAATATCCGCTCCAGGATTTATTGGCCATATTGATTAACAGAGGTTATGAATGCGAGGCATACAGGGTCTCACTGCATCCAAAAAGAAGGTTATCATTGGTTTACAAGTTGAAGTATTTATTGAAAAAAATAATAACTGCCAAAATACTTGAAGTTGACTATGCTGAGGGTCTGCTCGTTATTGCAAGAAAGAAATAAGGAATAATATACTGGATGAATATTCTATTTTATACCTATCCTACAGCCTTTCAGAATCCTGGTGGCGGTGAAACAGTGCTGTTAAAAACTAAAAAGCATCTTAAAAATTTGGGTTGCCAGGTTGATTTATTTAATCTCTGGGAGACAAAAATTAATGATTACGATATTATCCATTGTTTTGCGAGCTCCACATATCCGTTCTGGTTTGAGGTAAAAAATTTTAAAAAGAAACTTGTAGTTACCCCAACACTTTATCCATATACAAATATTGGAACAATTTTAAAATCCATGACAAAATATTATCTCAAAAAATATGTGTTCAAAAAGCATTATACTTGGTCGTCTGAGAGGGCTTTCCATCTGGTTGATAAATTTACAGTGCCTTCCAGGGCTGAGGCAGATGCCCTCCGAAAGAATTTTTTATTACCAGAAGATAGATTTGAAATTGTTCCAAACGGTGTGGACAAGAAATTTTATGAAAAAATTGACGATAGGTTCAGGACTAAATTTAAATTAAAAGAATACATCCTGACTGTTGGAAGAATTGTTCCGAACAAGAATCATTTAAGTTTGATTCGTGCATGTAAGAGTGTAAAAATTCCTCTTGTAATAATAGGCGAACCTGATGCTAATAGTGCTGATTATTTTCAGAAGTGCAAAGAGGAAGGTAAGGATAATACAATATTTGCTGGTTACATTCCACATGATGACCCCTTACTCCATTCTGCATATCAGCATTGTGCCCTTTTTGTCCTGCCCAGCTACCGTGAAACATGCGGTATGGTTGCCATTGAGGCAGGAATGGCTGGGACAAAGGTTGTTATTTCTGATCTTCTTACCATAAGGGAATACTTCCGGGATTATGTTGAATATATTAATCCGGGGGATATAAACAGCATTATTGAAGGTATTAAAAATGCCTTAAGAAAAACAAATAATAATAATTTACAGAATCATATACTTTGGAATTTTACATGGGACAAAATTGCCGAAAAGTTGCTAAATGTTTATAGCAATATTATTAGAATATAATGAAAATCTCTGTCTTAATTACTACTTATTTAAGGTCAGAATATTTGAAAAATTGTATTAAATCCATTTTTGATCAGAGTCGTCCACCAGAAGAAATTATCGTGGTATATCGCTCTAATGATAATGAGACACAAGATATATTGGATAAAATCAAGAAAAATGTTTCTCAAAATTTAAGATTCCTTACAGCTCAAGTAAATGAACCCGGTGTAATAGCAGCAAATAATATAGGTATGAAAAAAATAACCGGAGACATACTGGTTTTTATAGATGATGATGCTGTTGCTGAAAGAGATTGGCTTTCAAAGATTGAAAGATATTATTTAAGCGATTCAAAAGTGGGTGCTGTTGGAGGAAGAGATATGATACATAAATCAGATGGAACAATTGTTGAAGGTTATACGAATATTGTTGGGAAATTGACATGGTATGGGAAATTTTCAGGAGGCCATCATCTTCAAACACAAAGGGTAAAGAAAGTGGATGTTCTAAAAGGCTGCAATATGAGTTTTAGATACACTCTGATAGAATCTGAATGTGACGTCAATTTTATAGGCGATGCATGTAATTATGAAACAGATCTATGCTTCCAGATAAAAAGAAAGGGATACAAAATTATATTTGATAGTACAATTATGGTACATCATTTTGTTGCGCCCAGATATTTACCGGGGGGGAGAGACATGTTATCCCACGAAAGATTATATTATAGTCATCACAATCATGGATATGTGCTTTTGAAGAATTTAACCTTCTTTCAAAAAATTATTTTTTTTCTATATTTCTTTCTTTTTGATCCAGTTAAGTGGTTGCTTAAGTTAAAAATTTCTCAAAAACCAGTAAGGTTATTAAGTTCTATTATTAGAGGTAAAAAAGATGCAATAAAGACATACTTAAAATATAAAAGGAACCGCAAATTTCTAACACTACCATGATTGCTAAAAATTTTGTTTAAAGTTTTAGAATTAATATATAATCAGTAAATTATGAATGCCAAAGCCCCGTTTTTACTTATATCATTTTTAATTTTAATAATCAGTTATACATTATCGCAGAAAATTGTTTCCTCGGATTTTAGGATGCTCTTTGTTATTCTCTCTTTTTTGATTTTATTTATTTCATCCTTCAATTATAAGAGGGGAATGTATGCAATTTTGATATATCTGATTATAATGCCCTTCCTCCGCAGGATAAGCGCTTTCTATGGTGGTAGTATGGTAAGCGACCCTCTTTTGATATTGTCGGACATCATTTTTTTTTGGATACTCCTCGGCTACTGGCTTTTTAACGAGAGTTACATTATGAAATTTGTAAAAGAAGACAAACTCACCAAGGTTTATATTATTTTTATACTTTTATGCTTACTTTCTGTGTTTAATCCATTACAAGGTTCTCTGATTATTGGTCTTACAGGAGCAAAATTATTTATTCTGCCATCAATGTGGTTTTTCCTGGGGTTGAGTTTAAGTATTAATGATTATAGGAATTTACTTAAATTTATTGTGGGTATGGGTGCATTAACAGGGATATATTCCATATACCAATACGTTGGGGGTTTTACAGAGTTTGAATGGAAATGGATTCATGATGCAAAATTACAATTATACCTTAAGGAAGAGATCAGGCCATTTTCTGTGTTTGCGGGGAATTCTGATGCGGCTAGATTTTTTCAGATTGCAGCCGGCATCTCTTTTATGTATATAATCTCTATAATAAATATAGTTCCAAATTTGATAATGTTTTCTTTAAGTTTTACAGCAATGCTACTTACAGTTTCCAGGAGCGCGGCTATGGCGTTTATATTTATGCTGGGAATATTTTTCCTCTGGGGGAGTAAGGATATCAGAAGAGTAACATTACATTCCATTGTGCTTCTTTTATTTGTTCTTACAGTGTATGTTCTTATCCCTGAGAAATATAAGAATGCCTCGGATATTTCAGAGAGGACATTTTCCACCCATCTTACGGCAGGATTATTAAATCCTATAGGTGAAGGCTCTGTTCAGGTGAGATTCAGAACATGGGGGGAGATACCGAACCATTTATTAAAAGCGCCATTTGGTTATGGAATTGGTTCAATCACATTGGCAGCTCAACGGTACGGCGGTTTTCTGTTTTACAGTGAGAGCTCCTATTTCGGAATATGGGGTGCAACCGGAATCATAGGAGGTTGTCTCTTTACATATCTCTTATATCTGGTGTTTAAATATCTGATAGAATTGTATGTAAAGAGTAATAATAATGATGAATTCCTTCGCATTGTAATAGGTTTTGTAGCAGGGGTAACAGCATCTATTATAATTGCCGAATTATTTAATTTTTATGCAGTAGCCCCTTTCTTCTGGATAACCGTCGGCTGGGTCGTTAGAGCGCATTCGGAGTTGAAAAATGCTATCCATAATAATACTGAATTATAACACACGGGAATTGCTTGAGGAGAATATCAAGTGTGTGCATGAAAATGTTCAGGGTATAGAACACGAGATTATATTTGTTGATAATGGTTCTACGGATAATAGCATAGAGTTTGTGAGAGATAGATACAAAGATATAAAGATAGTAAAAAATGAAAAAAACATTGGCTGTGCTGTCGGGAGGAACAGGGGAATTTTAAGTTCTTCAGGAGATTATATTCTTTTTATTGATTCTGACGCATTCCTGGGAGATAATTGTGTCTCAACATTGCTCAAAATAATCACCAGAGATGAAAAAATTGGAGTAGTAGGTTGTAAGTTATTGAACAGGGACGGGACAATTCAGTACTCAGCAAAGAGATTTCCAACACCTCTTTCCGAATTTCTTAATATATTCTTCCTGAGCAAGTTATTTCCGGATTCAAAATATTCACAGATTTTAAAGGTTAAAGATGGAGAGACTGTTGAGGTAGATTGGGTATCGGTTGCTCTATCAATGTATAGGAAAGATGCCATTATAAAAGAAGGAGGGTTTGATGAAAGGTATTTTTACGGAGCAGAGGATGCAGATATATGCTACAGATTGAAAAAAAATGGTTATAAGGTTATTTATACAACCGAATGCAGTTCAACCCATCTTGGGGGTGGAACCACAAGAAAACTAATGAAGCATATCTTCAATGCGCCATATCACGGAAAGCTCTTATTCTTTGAAAAGTTCTATGGTAAAAAAAGGGTTGTAATAATTAAATTTATTTCTATTATGCAGACAATTACAGAACTTGTTATATTTGTTATGTTCTATCTTTTCTTTTCACGAAAGAGAGAGAGAGCAAGTTTTGCAATCACGGAGAGATACAACCGATTGAGGCATTTTTTTAAAAGGTCATCGGTATCATGAAACTCAGCGTGATAATTTTGAACTACAATGGAGAAAGGTTTCTTGAAAGGTGCTTAACTTCATTATTAAATAACTTACCTGAAAGTGGGAATGAAATTATTCTCGTAGATAATCATTCATCAGACAGAAGCGTAGAAATCATTGAAAAGAAATACAAAGACATCAGGATAATAAAATGCAATAGGAATTATGGCCCTGGAGGCGGAAGAAATATCGGGGGTGAAGTATCAGGCGGAGAATATCTTCTTTTTTTGGACCACGATACATTTATAAAAAAAGATACCATTTCTGGTATGACGGGGGTCTTTGAAGATGAAAAAGTGGGAATAGTTGGATGCAAATTGTTAAATGAGGATGGAACTCATCAGCCATCTGCAAAGAGATTTCCAAACCTCTCAAGTGAATTTTTTTCTTCTTTGTTGTTGAACAGAATTTTCAAGAAATCTAATTTAACTTATATTATTCAGAGTGATAAGACCGTTGATGTAGGATGGGTATCCGGTGCCTGCTTTATGATAAAAAAGGAAGTGTTTTTAAAAGTCGGTGGATTTGATGAGGATTATTTTTATGGAGCGGAGGAAGCAGATTTGTGTTACAGGGCAAAAATGGCTGGCTGGAGGGCACTGTACGTCCCGGAGGTAGAAGCAGTACATGTTGCCTACGGGAGTAACCTGGTTGTGACTTCACGAATTTATTCAAATCCCTTAAAAGCAAAAATAATATTTTTTAAGAAGCATTATCCCGGGGTGAGTGTAAAACTCTTGAAATTTCTCTTAATCATCCAGACAATAAATGAGTTGATTGTATGGATGATTCTATCCCCTATCAAATCGAGGTATAAGATGCGAACCAGGATTGCAATTAAGGAGAGGATTGCCAGATTGACAGACCTTATAAAAGGTAGAGTGTAGCAGTGGAACAAGTAACATCCTGTAATTTTTGCGGAAACGGTAATCTTATAAAAATATACGAGGATATAGTTGACGAAGTTTCAAAGGAGAAATTCAACATTATAAGGTGCATGCGCTGTAATTTGATGATGACCTCTCCTCGACCAGAGAGTAACGAGATTGCAAGGTATTATCCGAGAACATATTATAGTTACACTGAAAGTAAGGATTATTTTTCTTCAAGAATAGCGCTGTTAATTAAGAAATATTATGTTTTGCCTCCTGAAAATATTATTAAGAGAATGATTATAGGTTTTTTTGCAGTTTTACTGAAGAGATTTGTAGCAGTCATTATTGAAGGTGAAGGCAAATCAAGGAATATTCTGGATGTTGGCTGTGGCGACGGACGGAGAATATCATGGCTTATTGAGTATAACTATAATGTTTACGGGACCGAAATTAGTGAGGATGCTTGCAACATAGCAAAAAGCAGAGGAATAAAGGTGTTTTGCGGTGATCTTCTTGAAGCCAAATATCCAGAGAGTTTTTTTGATATCGTTATTTTCAGCCAGGTTTTTGAACATCTTCTTGACCCTCAGAGGACGTTGGAAGAGTGTTATAGAATTATGAAGAAAGAAAGCATTTTGATTATTGATGTTCCAAATATAGAGTCTTTGAATTACAGGATATATGGTAAATTCTGGTTTCCTTTGGAAGTTCCACGGCATCTGTTTCATTTTTCAAAACAGACCGTCTGCAACTATCTTAAAAAAAACAGGTTTACTGTGATTCAATGGAAGTACCGATATCCAAAATTTTTTGATATAGCCAGTATTAAAAAGATTTATAAATTCGGAGGTTTTTTTCTGCTTGTAAAATCTCTTTTGTTTTCTTTGTTTTCTATCTTTCTTTATCCTTTAGCAAAAAATAAAGACGAATTATTTTCACGGACCATTTGTGCTGTATGCAAAAAAATAGAAGTATAATAGTTTTATTCAATGTTCCTGAACAGCATTCTTTAAAAGAAAGGGGAGAGAAATTACTCTCGGGGTTGAAGAATGATGGCTTTTCGATTGAATTTCTGTCCAGAGAAGAAAGCAGGATTAAATCACTTTACAGGAATATAAAAGGGATTATAAGGATTAAACCTTCTGTTGTTTATCTCATTGATTTTGGGTATGTCACCGTAATCCCCGCGCTTATTTGCCTGCCCTTTTTTTCATTTCGGATTGTTTTTGATACTGGAGATATAGTTTACGAACTTTTTAAGTCCACAGGACGGAGTGTCATATCATATTTAATTGCAAGGATAATAGAACCACTGGTCTGGAGGATATCTTCGGTCGTGATAGTTCGCGGGACTTATTTTGAGGAATATTTAAGAGACAAAGGATACAGAAACATCCTTCTTATCCCGGATGGAGTTGACCTTGAACTCTTCAGACCATTTGATACAACCGATCTAAGGAAAAGACTCAGGATTGAAGATAAACTTACTGTCGGCGTAGTTGGCAGTTTGAACTGGATTGAAAAATATAACTTCTGCTACGGTTGGGAACTTATATCTGCGCTTAAATTTCTTAAAGATTTGCCAGTCGCTGGCATTATTATCGGGGATGGTTCAGGGCTAAAGAAACTAAAGGGGCTGGCAAAAGAATATGATGTGGAAGAAAAGGTTCTTTTCCTCGGAAGAATTCCATACGAACAATTGTCCAAATATATAAATCTGATGGATATCTGTATTTCCACACAGAGTAATGATATTGTCGGGAATGTGAGAACCACCGGAAAACTGCCTCTTTATATTGCCTGCAACAAGTTTATATTAGCCACAAAAGTGGGAACAGCAAAATATCTGCTCCCGGAAGATATGCTGATTGATTACGAAGGTATTAAAGATGAAACTTATCCTGAAAGATTAGCGGAAAAGATAAAAAGGTTTGTGATGAATAAAGACCAAATAATAAAGTCAATAAATCTTCGTGAAATCGCTGCTAAGGAGTTTAATTATAACTTGCTTGCTGGAAGGGTTAAAAATATAATAGAAAAATTATGTGATGAAGCCGGATAAACGAGTTAAAAGCGAAAAAGAGTTTTACGAGAATTTTTATCTTAGAAATAAGATAAATACCGATATTGAATATGCACTTATAGACAAAGTTTCTTTTGGAATGAATCTCCTTGGCCCCACTGAGGGAAAGATAATATTGGATTTGTGTTGTGGTGCTGGAATAACCTCGTATCATCTTGCTAAAAGAGGA
>Ga0209619_10003702_pt1 | contig 10989 bp, 9 predicted proteins | sample Rifsed16ft3_FD_184011 | JGI IMG/M metagenome (GOLD analysis project Ga0209619, IMG submission 184011) | Soil microbial communities from Rifle, Colorado, USA - sediment 16ft 3 (version 2) | ecosystem: Environmental > Terrestrial > Deep subsurface > Rock core/Sediment | place: Rifle, Colorado... | reverse complement strand
CAACGGCTCGGCTCGTGGTTTTTTATCTGCGGAATGATTTCCGACCTTGAGTTAGAGCCGGATAAGTCCATGGAAAAACCACTTTGCGGACAGTGTACCGAGTGCATTGATGCCTGTCCCACAGGCGCCATAGTTGAACCCTTTGTCCTTGATGCGCGCCGCTGCATATCCTATCTTACCATTGAAAACAGGCTGGAAATTCCGCAGCATTTTAGAAAAATGACGGGCATAAAGGTTTTCGGTTGCGATATATGCCAGAATGTGTGCCCATGGAACAGAAAGGCAAAGGAAACACAGGTGGAGGAATTCCGCATCCTGGAAATCCTAAAGACGCTCACACTCCAGAAAATTCTAACTATGCCGGAAGAGAAATTCAAAGATTTTTTTCAAGGAAGCCCTCTGAAGCGTGCCGGGTGGGAGGGTTTGTTACGGAATGCCCTTGTGGCAGCAGGGAATTCAGGGGACAGAAATCTGCTGCCTTATGTCAAAAATATTGCAAAATCCGGTTCGCACATCCTGAAAGAACAGGCGGAATGGACAGAGGCGAAACTCCTGTCTAATTCCTAAGGCAGGGTAATCTCCAGCCCATCGTAAGCAGGAGCAATGCCGTCCGGCAGACTGTTTGTAAGCTCGGCATGCTCTACAGAGTGGCCAAGATGCGTAAGGTATGCCTGTTTTGGTTTAATCTCCCGGATAAGATCCACAGCCTGCTCAATTGTGAAATGAGTGGGATGCGGGTCATGCCGCAGGGCGCCTATGATCAGGCAATCAAGGCCTTGAAGAAGTTCCATTGAATCAGCGGGAATTTCGCTTGCATCGGTCAGATAGGCAAGTTTTTCAAATTTGAATCCGACTATCGGCAGGCTGCCATGCATTATCTCCACAGGCACAATGTGAATTCCGAAGAGATCCATTGGGCCATTAAGAATATTGGGAATCAGATAGGGTTTTCCGCCGCCGGAAACAGCATCCGTGAAAAGGTATGCAAAGGCATTATTCATTTTTTCAATGGTTTCTTCGCTTCCGTATATTGGAATCTTTGAGTGCTGTAGAAAATTGTATATTCTTAAATCATCAACGCCATACAAGTGATCAGCGTGCGTGTGCGTATAGAGGACAGCATCAATCCTTTTAACCTTGTTTGCAAGACACTGGCACCTCAGGTCTGTGGAGGTATCAACGATTATGCATCTGTTGTTTGACTCTACAAGAATTGATGCCCTTGTCCGCTTGTTTTTATTATTGCTGGAGGTGCACACCCGGCATTCACATCCAATAACAGGGACTCCGGTTGATGTCCCGCTGCCAAGAATGGTAACTTTCAGTTGCTATCCCCCAGCCTTTTTCTGATTCAGCGCTTCATTCATACTTCCTTGCCTGTAGCCCTCAATATCAAGGGTTACATAAGTAAATCCGAGGGATTTAAATTTGTCTGCAATGGCCCTTTTTGTTGACAGATCAAGGATTTTTCTGAAATCCTCTTCGCCTAATTCAAGCCGTGCAATCTTATCGTGGTACCGGACGCGAAAAATCCTGAAACCAAGGGTTTTTAAAAATCTTTCAGCATCGCCGATTATCCTCAGCCTTCCATCTGTAATCTCTGTCCCGTATGGAAACCTGGATGACAAGCAGGCAAACGAGGGCTTGTCCCAGGTATCAATGCCCATCTCCCTGCTCAGTTCCCGTATCTCCTGCTTTGTAAACCCAGCCTCTTTAAGCGGGCTTAGTATGCTGTGCTCCTTTGCTGCTTTTCTCCCTGGCCGGTAGTCAAGCTCATCATCGGCATTTGTTCCGTCCAGAATATATGAAAGCCCCTCTTCCCTGGCTTTTTCAACGCAAATGTCAAACAGCTCTGTTTTGCAGTAATAGCACCGGTCAGGAGGATTTGAAGCAAAATTTGGTTCGTTCATTTCATTAGAGTCTGCAAGAATCTGTTTTATTCCTATCTTGTTGCAGAGTCTTTTTGCCTCTTCAATCTCTTCCGGGGGATATGTGGGGGATATGGCTGTAAGCGCCACGGCTTTGCTATTAAGAGTATCGTGGGCAACCTTCAGAAGGAAGGTGGAATCTACCCCTCCCGAATATGCAATCAGAACCGACTCAAGATCAAGCAGCCGCAACCTGACCTTTTCCAGTTTTTCGTGCGCAGCGGTCATCATATTATCATTTTTTCAAAAGCGCCTCTTTCCTTTTTGCCTACAAGACAAAAGTCCTCTATCTCCGTTCCGTGCTTAAATTGCAACATCATCGCAGTCCCATCGGAAACATCGCTGTACCTAAATATTATTGAAGCAAGTAACATCTGTTTGTCTTCTGAGAAATGACCTGATACAAGCCCCACCGGACCAGGGATATCAACTGGTTTCAACAGTGGATTCCCGTCAGCGTTAAATTCCAGCTGGTTATTCTCCTCCTCATTTCGCCCGATGATGAATTTTGTACGTTCATCAATCCTGAAATGCCTCCCGATTTTCAACATTTTCAGATCAGTTAATGTATAATTTTTTTTATAATTAAAAAGATCCTTCACCCTTCGCGCAAAAATCTTATCTGTCAGAAGACAGCCCCCCGACGCGCAGGAATAATCGTTTATCCCCATTTCGCCCGCAATCGCTATCTGTTTCTTTCTTGACCTGCCGTGGATATTAAGCAATGCCTTGCGGTCAACGACTCCAAGTTTTTCAGGAATTGTTTCGGGCAGGAGCGCAGCGGACAGGGGGCGCAGAATCAATCCCTCCAGCGCTGAATTTTTTTCTACTGTCTTCATCTGATGGAGATGTTGACTCATTGGCCTCTGCCCAAGCACCTCGCCGGTAATAATAAACGATGCTCCAATCTTAGGCATAAGATCTTTAGCCTTGCTCAGCATATATATTCTGCAGTCAATACAGGGATTCATTCCTTTTCCATAACCGTATCTGGGATTCTCCACGACCCTGAAGTAGTCCATCCCTTTAGGTATTGTTTTCACCGGAATTCCCAACTCCTTCCCAACCCTCACTGCCTCCGATGCGCATCCTGATTTTTTTCTGCCATGTGAAGTACATGTGCAGAAGATGCTTACAAAATTCAGCGCAACAAGGTCAATTTCCTGATCAAGCATCATTCTGGCTGCCAGGGTTGAGTCCAATCCCCCGGAAAGCATCACTATAGCTTTTTTGTTCATATTGATCATTTTCCTATTTTATCAAACACACCGGGGATTGCCACTGTTATTTGATTTTTACATTCAGCAATCTTCGGCTGCCATCACTGCTTTTAAATTTTCCTTGACCTGGTTTTTCTAAAGATATAATATTAATAGCAGGAGGACAAAAATATGACAATGCCTGGATTTTGGGAATGGGTGATAATCCTCTTTATTGTTCTGGTGGTTTTTGGTGCGGGCAAAATACCTGACATCGGCAGTTCTCTTGGTAAAGGAATAAAAAATTTCAAAAAGTCTTTAAAAGAACCAGATGCAATAGATATAACACCGCACAACAATGAAAAGGACAAAGAAAAAGTTTAACCATTCTCTATAGCCCTTTCTGCGGCCATTCTGACAATTTTGTGAAGTGTTAAATCTCCGGCAATCTCCGACAGATCTTTCTTCTTTAAAAATGGCAGCAGCCCGGCAGAGATCTGCGGAAGATTGTAGGGATTCAGGATAAGCGCGCGCTTTATTGAGTAGCGCGATATCCACCTCCTGCTGCGAAACAACGCAATTAATATCCTGAGCGAGGTGGGCCTTTTAGTGGCAATTTTCATTACATCCATTTCAATAATCTTTGGATTTTTTAAGAGGATGGATATTACTGTTTCGTCCTGCTCATGAAGAAGCTTGTTTATCGTTTTTCTATCAAATTTCTTTGCAAGACTCTTTTTGACCCCTAAAGGCACATCCTCAAGCCCAAGGTTCTCTGCAATACCCATCTCCTCCTCTATACTGCGGATCGGTTCCGGATTATCCAATATATCAGAAATTGCTTCCGCCCCTGCTTTCCGGGCGTAATCTCTGATTTCCGTCTGTCTTTTCCAAGCGCTCCCGTCAGAATGAATTGCGTGAAGGAATGACATATAAATTTTGCCGTGGAGGGGCTCTTTTGAAAGCGTGCCAACCCACAGATAGAGAAGAAATTGAACAACATCTTCCGGGGGTTGGCTGTTCAGCCATTCCATTAAAACAGCCCTTTGAATGTCGTTATCATTTGCTCCTGAAATAGATTGTACGGTCTTTTCCAGGAAAGGGATCCGCTGAAACATAAAAAGATTCAGTGAATTTCTTCTGATGAGACTACTTCAACCGTAAAGGTTGATACATTTGGAATATCGTAGAATACTGCCATAAAAGGGATAGATCCAGGGGAAGGGATGTTTATATTGGACAGGGAATCTCCAACCCGGTTGCTCAGCCTTTCGTCTATCTCAACAGCTGGAGCGGTTCTTAATATGTCATCAGAGAATATATTCCCTGCGTAAAATTCTTTTCTTGCGATTTCATTGCCGGAGCTGTCCTTTAACATAACATTAAGTTTTAAGAAGCCCTGCGGTTTTATTGATTTATTTGTAGCCTTTCCCTCCACAATAAAAAGTGTTTGTCCTCTTATGTTCTGCAAGAAGTGGTATCCTGTGTCTGATACCGTGAAATTTACACTCTTCTCATTTAACGCTGGCTTCTGATTAAAGAGGGAGAGCAGGTCGCTGCGGTAGATGTAGCCGGCTCCTGCGCCTGCAATAATAAAAAGAAAGAAGAAAATATAGGGAAAGACAGACTTTGAATGGGCGGGCGCGCGCGCAACCGGAACTGATTTTGATTTCGGCATGGGCGCAGGGGGCGGAGTTGAGGGAAATGGTCTTGGGGCAGCCGGTGCAGCAAAGGGAGAGGGGGAAGATTTTATGCCCTCGCCTATGTCAAAATCTTCAACATTCACCTCCGGCAGTTTCTCTTCTGCCCGCTTCGCCTCTGATGTTTTCTCCCTGCCCAGTTCAAATTCAAGGTCTCCTATAAGATCACCGGCAGAACCTCCCGCATTTACCTGTTCTTGATTTTCCGTGTCACCGGAGAATTTGGTAGGATCAGTTTTCGTCTCAAAATCAAATCCGGCAGATATGAATTCTTCTTCTTTCTTTGGCGCCTCATCGCGAACAGAAAAACTATGCTCTCCCCCGGAAGGTGCTTCCATGTTTGCATCCTTATCAACGGGTGTATTGCCAAAAAGGTCATCTGATTCAGTTTTTCCAGTCTGGAATCCTTTCAGCGCATCATCAATGGCGGCCTTGAGATTTTCGTCCATTTCAGAACCCTTATCGGGATCCGGAGGGGAATGGGTCTCCGGCTCAAATTGCGGTTTTTTTATCGGCTGGGGCTTATCCCCGGTAGAAAAAACATTTCCGCATTTTGAACACTTTAATTTTACACTTTTCCCCTTGATCTTGCTGTCGTCAAGATTAAACTTTGTCTCGCATGAAGGGCATACAATTGTCATAAGGCTATTTTATACGAAATATATTTATTATACCATAAACTTTTATGTCAATGAAAATTTTGCAGCTTTATCAATATTCCACGCTTAACAGAAACAGCCCCTTGGCTGGAGCGCACCTGCCTGCCGCAGTCCTATCCTTTTTCGCAAGAATCCCTTTGAATTCATTAGGGGTCATCTTGCCAAGCCCAACTTCAACAAGGGATCCAACAATGTTTCTAACCATCTGTTTTAGAAAGCCGTTTCCGCGAATACAGAATGTTATAAAAGGGTCATCCTTCACAATTCTGATACTTTTGATAGTCCTGATTGTCGTTTTCACGCTTGAGCCAGAGGACATGAAAGAGGCAAAATCATGCGTGCCAGCAAGGCAGGCTCCGGCTGCTATCATTTTATTTATATTAAGTTTAACAGGCATATGCCAGGAATATTTGCTAAAAAATGGCAAAATCATTTCGGAATTGCAGACAAGATAAATATAGGTCTTGCCCTTTGCAGACCGCCTGGAATCAAACGATAATGGGCATGAAGACGCTTCAAGTATGCGGATATCCTCAGGCAACAGATTGTTCAGAACAGTCCGAAGTTTTTTAACAGGCATTTTCAGTTTATCAACATGGAAATTCGCCACCTGTCCCAACGCATGCGCCCCGGCATCCGTCCTTCCGGCTCCGGTTACTTTTATTTTTGCAAGCATCTTTTTTAAAGTATTCTCCAGTATCCCCTGCACAGTGGGTTTACCCCTCTGTCTCTGCCAACCGTGGTAGTTTGAACCATCATAGGAAATAATTAATTTTATATTTACATAAGAACAGGACATGTTAAAAAAAATAGCACAAGAAAAGAATAAATACAATATTGACTAAATATAGAATTGATGTATAAATAAATTCTTGCAATGGAATGGTGGTATGCTGATTATCGGGCGGTTACGCGTGTGAAGAGATATGCCTGAGCGTCTGTTTCTTATTGATTCAAGTTCGCTTTTATTCAGAGCCTATCATGCTATCCCTTATCTATCAAATTTAAAGGGCTTGCCCACTAATGCTCTCTTAGGATTTACCAATATGCTGCTGAAAATTCTAAGGGTGCACAAACCCGACTACGTTATTACTGTGCTTGATTCAAGGAAACCGACCTTCAGGGATGCAATTTTTGCAGAATACAAAGCAAACCGTCCGGAAACTCCCTCTGACTTAATAATGCAGATCCCTTACATGACGAAAATAACAGAAGCATTAGGTATTGGAACAATTGAAAAAGAGGGGTATGAGGCGGATGACCTGATTGCAACCATTGCGGAAAGAATGAAGGGATCCGGTATCATGGTTATGGTAGTGACAGGCGACAAGGATATGATGCAGATCGTAAGTCCGCAGGTTAATATTCTTGATACAATGAAGGATGCTGTGGTGGCCCCTGTTGATGTGGAAGAGCGGCTTGGCGTTCCGCCGGAAAGGGTTGCAGATCTGCTTGCGCTTGCCGGCGATGCCATTGATAACATACCAGGAATAAAGGGTATCGGAAACAAAACCGCTGTGAAATTGATCCGGGAATACGGCAGCATTGAAAAAATTCTTGAAAATGTAAACAATCTGAATCCGGAACGGCTCAGGAATCTGATAGGAGGATCCTCTGAGCAATTGAAGCTAAACAAGAAGCTGGCCTCGCTTGAGAAATCGGTAACTATTGATTTCACTTTCCATAAATACAGGCAGCAGCCCTATGACAGGGATAAATTGAGAGAACTCTTCCGCGAACTGCAATTTTACAGATTGCTTGCGGATATTGAGTCCGGGGATGCTATTGAGACGGACTTTTTGTTTCTTGAAAACAAAGACCAGGTCAATAAATTAATTGAAAGCATAAAAGGAAAGGATATTGGCATATCAATAAGCGAGGATCTTAGTACGCTGTCAGTATCTGCGGCACCTGGACAGGCAAGGGCATTTGCTTTTAGTCCGGAATCTTTAAACACTATTTTTCAGAATGCATCCCTTGCTTATTTTTTTGATGCAAAAAAATGGATTAAATCCCTTAGAAAAGAGCAGGTTAAAGTTCCAGCTAATGCTGGGGATATTAGGCTGTTATCATACCTGCTCTATCCGAACTTCAACGATCATGAGATTGATTCCATTATACTGAGGGAACTGGGTAAAAATATCCCGCGCAGCAAAAAAGAGGGGGGTCCGCTTTTTGAAAACAGTTCCTCAAGCAGTATCATGGCGGAGAGCAGTTTAATTCTTGAGGCCGGCAGAAAACTCTACGAATGCATCCGTTCCGCTGAAATGGAAAGCCTTTACATGAATATTGAACTGCCAATTTCAACCGTCCTGGCAGAAATGGAGAGCAGGGGCATACGGGTGAACAGGGATCTGCTCTTAAAAATTGACAGCAGATTGCACGCGGAACTTGAACAGAACCGGTTGGCAATTTTTGAGCTCGCAGGAGAGGAATTCAATATTGATTCTCCGAAACAACTTCAGTACGTCCTTTTTGAGAAATTAAAACTGCCCAGAAAACGCCGGACAAAAACGGGTTACTCCACCGACAGCGAGGTTCTTCAGGAACTTTCGGGAACCTATGCATTGCCGGCAAAGATCATCCAATACAGGACACTTTCAAAGCTAAGAAGCACCTATATTCAGCCGCTGCTTAAATTCATAAACCCTGTTACAGGCAGGATACATCCAGTGTTCCATCAGGATGTTGCTGCCACAGGAAGGCTATCCTGCTCTGATCCTAATCTTCAGAACATCCCTGTCCGAGGGGAGGATGGAACCGGGGTGAGGAGCGCTTTTATTGCAGACAACGGAATGTTGCTTTTATCTGCCGATTATTCACAGATAGAATTGAGGCTGCTTGCGCACTTTTCCAGGGATGAAAACCTTATACAAAAATTCAGAAGCGGAGTTGATATTCATACCGCAACGGCCGCAAGGCTATCGGGGATTCAGGAGCATGAGGTTTCTTCTGAAATGAGGCGGAGGGCAAAGGTTATAAATTATGGGATACTTTATGGCATGGGACCATCAGGACTTTCAAGGGAGCTGAATATTCCTTACGAAGAGGCGGAATCCTTCATCAACGAGTACTTTTTAAAATATCCCACCGTAAGAGAATATCTTGACAGTATCCTGGATTTCGCAAGGCGGCACAAACATGTCAAGACGCTCCTGGGCAGGATCAGGCATGTCCCCGATATTCTGAGTCCTGCGGACCACATAAGAAGATCATCGGAAAGGATCGCGGTGAATACGGTAATGCAGGGCAGCGCATCTGATATTGTCAAAATGGCAATGATTAAAATTTTCAGGAGGCTGTCATCGGAGGGAGTGCGGGCATGGCTCCTTCTCCAGGTTCACGACGAATTGCTCTTTGAATTTGATGAAAAAACCGCGGATATTGTAAAGCTATTGGTAAAGGAGGAGATGGAGAGCGCTGTTTCACTTGGAATTCCTCTGATTGTGGGAATAGGAACGGGCAGAAATTGGGGGGAGGCTCATTGAGATATTCTTGAGTTTTGAAAAATTATAATTTATAGTATAATTGGTTGCATAAGGAGAAGGTTATGGGTGAGGAGAAGGTAGAAAAAAGGGTTGGTAAATTACTTGTTGTAGATGATGACCTTATTCTCCTGGGCGAACTCAAAAAAAATCTTGAGTCTCAGGGGTATTCTGTTACTACTGCTACGGACGGGATGGCTGGTCTGATGCTCTGCCTTAAGGAGGATTTTGACCTGGTTCTTACGGATATCCGAATGCCCAAGATGGGCGGAAGGGAGATGCTAAGAAAAATATTTATGAAGAATCCCCGGATACCTGTTATTGTTATGACGGCGTATGGAAATATTCAGGAAGCAGTGAAGACAATAAAAGAGGGTGTTAAGGATTATGTCATAAAACCGTTCAACTGGGATGATCTCTACGGGAGAATTGGCAGGACTCTGGATTTATCCAAGGTTGACCTTGCAAGGAACAGATTTCAGGAACAGGTATCGCCAAGAAGAAAAACTGATTACATAATCTCTCAGAACAAACTAATGGAGGAGATTTTTGCTCTTATAACACTGGCAGGGAAAAGAAAAGAGCCAGTGATTATAATTGGAGAAGAAGGAACTGAAAAGAATAAAATCGCAAGGGCGCTGCACTTCAGCGGAACAAGAGCAAGGGGATCTTTTGTTGAGATCAATTGCGGGATTTTTTCGGAAAAATTGATCTGGAATGATCTTGTCGGCAACAAAAATTCAACCGGACAGTTGTTACACCAAGCTATGAATGGAACCATTCATTTTGAAGATGTCCATAAACTCAGCATTCACTATCTTCAGGAACTTATGGAGGTTTTAAAACTATATTATCCCCACACAGAGAATGATGCCGTACGGTTTGTCTTCTCATTCACCCCTGCAGAATACAAAGCAAATGAATTTTCTGGAATTATAATAAAGGTCCCGCCGCTAAGAGACCGCATTGACGATATTCCTATGCTCGCATACTATTTCCTTGAAGAGGTTATTTCTCAATTTCACAAAAGGGTGGATGGATTCACCGATGACGCTGTTAAAAAATTGCTTAGTTATTCCTGGCCCGATAATGTACATGAGTTGCAGCAAAAGGTAAGGGACGCAGTGATGCTTACCACAAAACAATTGATTTCCCCTGATGACCTCTTGCTGGAATCCTATATGGATTATACAACCCCGATCTCCTTCAAAGAAGCAAAACGGCGGTTTGAATTCAACTATGTTACAAGCTTGTTGCGATTCAGTGGAGGAAATGTATCAAGGGCTGCGCAGATCGCACATAAAGACAGAAAGGATTTCTATTACCTTATGAGAAAACACAAAATGAATTCCAAGGACTTCAAGTAATATCGGGTTTCTCGCCGATATAACACGCTACCACACCCAAAGAGAATTTCATAAATCTAACATTTTCAAAACCGCATTCTTCAAAAATGCCCATCATTTCGTGATCGCGGGGAAAGGTCCTGATTGTATCCCGGAGATAGTAATAAGCCCTTGTCCCGGAAAGGATTTTTCCGAAAAAGGGTATTATATGCCCAAGATAAAATTCATATAAACTCCTCGCTATAACATTGCCGGGAAGAGAAAATTCAAGAACAGCAATTATACCTCCGGATTTTAAGACCCTGAAAATCTCCTGCAGGCCATTTTCCAAATCAATAAAGTTTCTTATACCGAACGCCACAGTAACACAATCAAACGCAGATTCCTTAAAAGGGAGGTCTTCTGCATTACCAGAGAGATAGACAGGAAACTCTCCGTTACTTTTTGCCAGCCTGAGCATTTCAAGGCTCGGATCAATTCCAAAAACCCTGCTCTCTGAATTTTGCTTTAATGCCTCCAGTGCAACTTTTCCCGTACCGGTTGCCACATCAAGGATGGTTTCACAGTGTTTTGTTGTAGCAATCTTTACAACCTTTTTTCTCCAAATTCTGTCGGAACCAAGACTTAAAACAGTATTGATGAAATCATATCTGCCAGCGATCTCGGAGAACA
>Ga0209619_10003695_pt1 | contig 11001 bp, 10 predicted proteins | sample Rifsed16ft3_FD_184011 | JGI IMG/M metagenome (GOLD analysis project Ga0209619, IMG submission 184011) | Soil microbial communities from Rifle, Colorado, USA - sediment 16ft 3 (version 2) | ecosystem: Environmental > Terrestrial > Deep subsurface > Rock core/Sediment | place: Rifle, Colorado... | reverse complement strand
GGGTCAATACACCCAAACAGACCAAATTAGCCTTGACTGGGAAAACCAGAAGAATCAAGCCGGCCCGGAGCAGAGTAGCCAATATGGTGGCCAGGTTCAACAGGTCGAAGCGCTCAATCCCCACCAGGGTGCTGGCGAAAACACTGGTGCCGAAACTAAAGGCTAAGGTCGCGCTGATTATGATTATCACCCAGGTGGCTTGATTTTCCAGAGAGTGGGGGATGTTAAAGACTGAATCGGCGGCCACTCCCAGGATGGATCCCAAAAGTAAGCTCAATAGACCGGCCAAGCTGAAAGCCACCAGAGCAGTGTTTACCACCTGGTTTAAGCTGGCATAATCCGAGCTGGCTTTGTATTTGGCCACGAAGCGCACCACTGAGGAGCGAATCCCCAAGTCCAAAAGGCCCAAATATCCGGTCAAAGATATGGTTAACATCCACACGCCATAGCCGGCGTCTCCTAACTTGTGCAAGATGTAAGGGGCCAAAAGGAATGAAATCAGAGTGGAGAAAGCTAAGCCCCCCCAGTTGGCCAAAATGTTGCGGGCGATTCTAAATTTGGTACCCACCAGTATCAGCGGGAGAGATGGCGCTCGATTAGGTCACAGAGGATGTGCCCGACGGTTATCTGGACTTCCTGAATACGAGGAGTATCAGGGGAGGGTATGATTATTTTGTAATGCGAGAGAGCGGATTGTTTGCCACCCCGGTTTCCCAGAAGAGAAATTACTTTTAAGCCTTTCTTTCTGGCTACCTGACAAGCTAAGTTTACGTTCGCAGATTTACCGCTGGTAGAAATTGCCACCAGGCAATCCCCTCTTTGGCCTAAGGCTTCCAGCTGTCTGGCATAAACCTGTTCGAAACCAAAATCGTTAGAGCAGGCCGTAAGCAGTGAAGGGTTGGTCGGCAGCGCCAGGGCCGGCAGAGCCTTTCTTTTGGGGCCTTTCCTTAAGCGAACTACTAATTCAGCTGCTAAGTGCAAAGCGTCCGCAGCCGAGCCACCATTGCCACAAAAAAGAATCTTTTTCCCCTGTTTAAGAGAGCGGCTTAAAACCCGGCCTATTTCCCAGATCTGGTCAGAATACTGTGCCTGAACTATCTTTTTGAGGTCTATACTATCTTGAAGCTGTTGCTGGATTAGTTCAATCTGTCTGGTCACTTATCTTTCTTTCCAATGGATGGCCCGGGCGAATTCCTTTAACCAGTTTGGGTTAAGATTATCTTCCAGGGCGTTGCCAATCACGATAAAGTCCGCCCCACTTTCAATCTTCTGGGAGGCAACCTTTGGCTCCTTTATCCCGCCGCCGACAATCAGAGGAATGTCAATAGATTTTTTGACTTCTTTGACAATTTCGTCCGGGACCGGACTATCTGCCCCGGAGCCGGCTTCTAAGTAGACAAACTTCATCCCTAAGTACTGGGCCGCCAAGGCATGGGCTCTAGCAATATCCGGCTTGTCAGAGGGGACAGGCTGTGTGTTTGACATATACAAGACCGAGGTCATCCGGCCGGAGTCTACTATTATGTAGCCGGTGGAAATTGGCTCCAGCTGGTATTCTTTGAGCAGGGCGGCTGATTTGACATGTTCTCCGATTAAAAAATCAGGGTTTCGCCCGGAGATTAAGGATAAGTACAAGATGGCATCGGCATACTGAGAAATTTGGTGAGAGTTTCCGGGAAAGATTATGACCGGAATCCGGGCTGACTCCTTAATCGTTTTTATGGTTTGATCAAAGCGGTTGCTTAAAAGTAGGCTGGAGCCGACTAATAATGCATCTGCTCCTGCAAATTGATAAGTCTTGACTGCCTCTGGCAGGTGGTCATTGGATAAGCGGTCGGGGTCCAAAAGAGCCAAAAAAGCAGCTCCTTTTTTATCCCTTGCTTCCAAGAGTTTTTGGTAGACGCTCATTTATTCAGTAGCTTTCCTACAATCTCCGGAAGTTGAGCCAGGACCTCTGTTAGTTTTTGGCTATCCTTGGCACCTCCAAAAGCCAAATTGGGACGGCCGCCTCCCTCTCCCCCTATTCGAGAAGCAATCTCTTTGACAATCTCTCCGGCTTTTAATCCTTTTTTCTTGACCAGGTCATCTGTCACAATGGTGACAAAACTAAGCTTATCCTGGTTGACCCAAGCCAGAAGGCCAACGGCGGAGGGAATCTTCTCTTTGAAGACATCTGCCAGGTGGAGTAAATCATCCCGGCTGGAAGCCTCCACCTTGACTGTGATGACCGGAATATTTTCGACCTTGGGAGCTTTTGCCAAGAGCTCATCTAATTTTGTCTTGAGTATCTGGCCTTGCAGTTTTTGGATTTTCTTCTCTTGAGATTTTTGCAACTGCAAGAGCTGCTCCAGCTTCTCCAAATACGATTCCTGGTCAGATTGGAGCAGGCCAACTCCTTTTGTCAGCCGGTCTCTTTCTTGTTTGATTAAATTAAAGGCTTCTTCACCGGTCACAGCCTCTATTCGGCGGACACCCGAGGCCACGGCAGTCTCCTGGGTGATTCGGAAAAGCCGGATTTCCCCGGTGCTGCGGACATGAGTCCCGCCGCACAGCTCCAGAGAATAATCCCCGATTTTGATTACTCGTACTCTATCTCCGTATTTCTCGCCGAAGAGAGCCATGGCCCCCATTTTCTTGGCTTCCTCTAAGGGGAGATCAAAAAGGGGCAGGACCTCATAATTTTCCCAAATGCGCTGATTGACTTCGTATTCAATTTTCTCTAAGGCAGCCTGCTCTAAGGCTTTGAAATGAGTGAAGTCAAAGCGCATTCTGTCCGGGGCTACCAAAGAACCGGCCTGATGCACGTGCTCCCCTAAGGTGTCACGCAGGGCCTTGTGCAGAAGGTGTGTGACGGTGTGATTCTTCATTATGGCCTTGCGCCGGACTTTATCCACCTGAGCCAGAGCTTTAGTACCCTTAACGCTCTTGTTAACTTTGGACAGATTCACCAGATGAAGGATAATCTCATTCTCTCGTTTAGTATCAGCCACATCTATCTGTGCCAACTCAGTTAAAATTTTGCCAGTGTCCCCTACCTGTCCTCCTGCCTCGGCGTAAAAGGGTGTGACTTCCAGAACTATATATTGCTGCCCGGTTGGAGATTCCCAGATCTCTTGGACAATGCTCTCTGCTGTTAGGGTATCGTATCCCACAAACTTAGTTTCACTCTTTGTCTCTGGACCAACGGCACCAATAATCCCAACACCCGCAGTCGTAAACGAACCAGCAGACCTGGAACGCTCTCGCTGCAGCTCTAGTTCTCTCTGAAAACCTTCCAGGTCCACCTGTAGTCCTTTCTCTTTAGCCATCACCTCAGTTAAGTCTACTGGGAAACCATAGGTGTCATATAGTTTGAACACTTCTTGACCTGGAATCACTTTCTGTTTTGATTGGAGCACCCTACTGGCTACACTTTCAAACAGCTCCAGACCCCGATCCAGCGTTCTTTCAAATCCTTCTTCTTCAGACTTTATGACCAATTCGATGTATTCTTGCTTGGCTCTGATTTCAGGATAAACACTTCCTAGAGTTTCAATGACTTCCTCAGTCAACTGAAAGAGAAAGGGCTGATGTAAATCTAACAAACGTCCGTGCCGGGCCCCCCTTCTTAAGATTCGGCGAAGCACGTAGCCTCTCCCTTCGTTAGAGGGAACTACCCCATCGGCAATACAGAACGCCAGAGCCCGGATATGGTCGGCTATCACCCTAAAAGAGATGCCACTCTGATTTGCAGAGTATCTCTTACTGCAGAGTTTCTCTACTTTTTCAATGATAGGCAAAAACAGATCGGTCTCGTAATTCGACTTTGCTCCCTGCAAAACCGCCGCGGTTCTCTCCAATCCCATACCTGTATCCACGGACGGTGCCGGCAGAGGATTCATCCGGCCGTTTTGGTCTCTGTCAAACTGCATAAATACCAAATTCCATAGCTCCAAATACCGGTCGCATTCACACCCCACCCCACAGCCTGGTTTACCACAGCCAAATTCCTTTCCCTGGTCGAACACCAATTCTGAGCAGGGGCCACAGGGACCGGTATCCCCCATCGACCAGAAGTTATCCTTTTCTCCGAAGCGGTAGATTCTGTTTTTGAGAAAAATATCTGCGCCAATCCAAAGTTTCTCTGCCTCCTCATCTTTTTCATAGATGGTGACGTAAAACTTCTCTTTAGGCAGACTCAATACCTTAGTGCAGAACTCCCAGGCAAAAGCTACTGCTTCCTTTTTGAAATAATCTCCGAATGAGAAATTTCCCAACATTTCAAAAAATGTGTGATGCCGGGCAGTTTGCCCTACGTTCTCCAAATCATTGTGCTTCCCCCCGGCCCGCATACATTTCTGGAAGGAAGTAGCCCTTTTATAATCTCTTTTCTCCTGTCCTAAAAAGACCTTTTTGAATTGATTCATCCCGGCATTGGTGAAAAGCAGACTGGGATCCTCCTGGGGGACTAAAGAGGAAGAGGGGACTCTTCTGTGTCCCTTGCTCTCAAAATAGTTTAAGAATTTCTCTCTGATATCAAAGCTTTTCATAACTACTTTGCCAGTTCCTCTATCCCTTTTATGGCCTGCTTGACCACTTCGTACGGGAATCCCCGCCTAAGCAAAAAGTCAGCCATTCTCTTTTTGGCTTTCAGCTCATCCAGATTCTTATACCTTCTGGATTTCTTCTCTAAGAGATTTTTGGCCAGCTCCAGTTCATCTTCTTTCTGATAATTATCCTGCAGTACCTGCTCCACGGTCTCCTTTTTTATTCCCTTGCTCAACAATTCTCGCCTCAACAAGAATTTTCCCATGGGCCGGTTGGCCATCCGAGATTGCACCCAGCTTTGGGCAAACTTATCATCATCTATCAAATCTTTCTCCTTTAACTCTTGCAGGACCTCTTCAATTAGCTTTACCTGGGCCCCCTTTTGCCTGAGCTTATCTTTTAACTCCTTTTGGCTTCTGGGTCGAATGGAAAGTAAACGAAAGGCTTTCTCCTTTAACTTTTCCCGGTCGGCTGACCAAATAATTTCCTTTAGCTCTTTCTGGGTGAGACCTTTGTCTTCCTCCAGATCATAATCAGATATGAGCTTTTCATCTGCACCAAAGGCAAACTGTCCGTTGATGTATACCGATTTTCGGAGAGGATTATTTTTCTGAGGTGCAATCTTGGTAATAACCAACTTGGCCGGCATTATTTCTTGGCCTTAACTGGCAGTCTGGTCGATTCCTCCTTTTCCTTCTTGGATTCTTCAGGGTGGTCTAGGCCCAAATTACCCCGCACTTTCTGTTCCAGCCTGGTTGCTAATTCCGGATTGGACTTCAAAAGCGCCACCAGATTATCCCGGCCTTGGCCCAGTCTTTCTTGATCTAAAGAATACCAGGTGCCGGTCTTTTCTAAGATTTTCAGCTCGCTGGCTAGATCTACCAGCTCCCCGGTCCTGGAAATACCCTCCCCGTAGATGATGTCAAACTCCGCCTCCCGGAATGGAGGAGCCACTTTATTCTTGACCACCTTTACCCGGGTGCGGGAGCCGATTACCTTCTCCCCTTCCTTGAGAGAGGAGATCCGGCGAATATCTAGCCTTACGGTCGAGTAAAACTTCAAGGCATTGCCACCGGTAGTGGTCTCCGGATTGCCGAACATCACTCCGATTCTCATCCTAATCTGGTTGATAAAGACCACGCAGGTTCTAGACTTGCTGATGGTAGCGGTCAGCTTGCGGAGAGCCTGAGACATCAGTCTGGCCTGCAGGCCCATATGGCTGTCTCCCATCTCTCCTTCGATTTCTGCCTTGGGAACCAAGGCCGCCACCGAATCGACTGCGATCACATCGACCGCCCCACTGCGCACCAGGGTCTCAGTGATTTCTAAGGCTTGCTCGCCGGTATCAGGCTGAGAAATCAAAAGATTATCCATATCCACACCCAAGGCTCCAGCATAGCGGGCATCTAAGGCATGCTCTGCATCAATAAAGGCTGCTACACCACCTACTTTTTGGGCCTGAGCTACGATGTTAAGTGCTAAGGTGGTCTTGCCGGAGGCTTCCGGTCCGAAGATCTCTACCACCCTTCCTCTGGGGACACCCCCAACTCCTAAGGCGGCATCCAAGGCTATGGAGCCGGTAGAAATCACCGGTATAGCTACTGCAGCCTGGTCACCTAGGCGCATTACCGCCCCTTTGCCAAACTGCCGTTCAATTTCTGTGACCGCCTGTTCGAGTGCCTTCCTTTTTTCTGGCAATATTTCCTTCATAATTTCCTCGCTTTAACTTTCTAACGCTATTTTTTTTAAGGGTGTATAAACTGCCCCGGCCGGATTAAGCTGGCTCTGCATCACTATTATCTCTTTTACTTCAAATTCCGGGGCGGCAAATTCTGTTTTCTCCACTGCTTCGCTTAATTTCTCTACTCCTTTTGGTATTTTTATTCTGCCAATCGTAAAATGGGGAGTGAACTTTCGCTCCTCTCTGGGAAAATCATTCTTTTCCAACTCCTGTTCGACTTTACTCTGTAACTCCATCAATTCCTTTTCACCACTGGCGGTCCCCACCCAGATGACCCTGGGCCTTTTTAAGTTAGGGAAACCCCCCAATCCTTTCAAGCCAATTCTGAACTTTTTTATCCCTTTACAGCCCGCCTGGGCTGCGGAAAAGACTTTGGTAATTTTGCTTTCCTCCACTTCTCCCAAGAACTTTAAGGTAACGTGAATGTTGCCCGATTTAACCCAGCTCACCTGAGCCGGAGTTTTCTTCAGTTCCTGTTGAACGGCTGCTATCTGGTCTTTGATTTCAGCCGGAAGCTCAATCGCCACAAATGTCCTCATACGTACTTTTTGCCTAACAAGTGCAATCTGATGATGTTTAAGGCGGCATAGACGGTTCTCTCCCGGATAATCAGTCTGTCTTGTCCAAACAGGAATTTCTCCACCCAGGCTTTGGTCCGGTTGCCTAAACCAATGTAGACTAGACCGACCGGCTTTTCCTCTGATCCCCCGCCCGGGCCGGCTATGCCGGTAACTGCAATACCCAAATCTGCCCCCGAAGTTTTTACTATTCCCTTGGCCATGGCTTCAGCCACCTGGGGACTGACCGCCCCAAATTTGTTAATTATCTCTTCCGGCACGCCTAAGATTTGAGTCTTAGCTTGATTGCTATAAGTGATAACTCCCCGGTCAAAATAATCCGAAGAGCCGGGGATACTGGTTAGCTTGGAGGCTAACAAACCGCCGGTGCAGGACTCTGCCACGGCTAATTTCATTTTCTTTTCTTTCAAGAGGCGGCCGACTAACTCCTCCGGGCTTTCGCTATCTGTGGTGTAAACAAACTCGCCAACTCTATCTAAGATTTTTTTCTCGATTTGGCCAACTGCTCCCTCTGCAGCTTTCCCTGCTTTAGGAGTGGCTGTCAGCCTGATATCCACACCCTGATAGCCTGGCAAAAAAGCAATCTTTACTTCCTTAGTTTGCTTGATTAGGTCATCCACTTTTTCATACAGGGCGGATTCTACGATGCCTGTTGTTCTGATTTTTTTGTGGACTATTTTGCCGGCTATTTTTTGGCTCTGCAGATAGGGGACGACTTGTTCGTCTAAAAGATATTTCATCTCTCTGGGCACACCCGGCAGAGCGATGAAAATAACTTTCTCCTCCTGAACCAGAATCCCCGGGGCCGAGCCGACTGCATTGTCAAAATATTTCGCCCCTTGCGGAATCAGAGCCTGGTTCTGGTTAATCTGGGGCATCTCCATCCCCCGCTTTTCATACCTCTGCTTGATCTTTTCTAAAATCTCCGGATGGAAGACCAAATTTTTCTTGAAGGCTTTGATAATTCCTTTCATGGTCACATCATCGTGAGTGGGACCTAAGCCTCCGGTAGTGATTAGCAGGTTTACTCTCTGTTTAGCTTGATTGATAGCCTCTACGATGCGGGAGACTTCATCTCCCACACTGGTCTGATAAACCACCTCGATACCCAAGTCGGCCAAGCGCTGGCTGATGTAGGCCGAGTTGGAGTCGAGGGTGTGGCCATACATAATCTCATCGCCGATGGAGATGATTTCAGCTTTCATAGAAAATCAATATATTCGAAATACAGTAAAAATTACGTAATCAAATCACTCTTGTCATTCTGAGCGAAGCGAAGAATCTCGCTTTTAGATTCTTCGAGCTTTCAGCCCTCAGAATGACACAGACCATCTTCATATCTCTTACAAGCTTTTTGCTAACTTAAGCAAAATCTGCACCACCACATTCGCATACACCCCCGCCACCAAGTCATCCACCATCACCCCCCAGCCAGCAGGCAACCTCTCCGCCTGTCTAGCCGGGAAAGGCTTCACAATGTCAAACAGCCTGAACAAAACAAACGCAATCACATAATAAACTATCTTCTGCGGCACCAAAAGTAAAGCCAAGCCCATCCCCAACACTTCATCAATCACAATCGGCCTGGCATCCTGCCCAAAATCCTTTTCAGCCTTACCAGAAACTATTACTCCTAAAACCAGAATCACGACCCAAATGAGCATCGACCACAAGTTGACGGGTACCAGAAACCAGGTAATCAGTAATCCAACTATACTCCCCCACGTTCCCGGAAAAAATGGAAGATATCCCGCCCCTAAACCAGTTACTAATAAATTAACTGGTGAAATTTTTCTGGAGCTTATCTAAGCACCCCTTTCAGCAATGCCGCATTCTTAATCAAATAATCAATCCCGGTTACAACAGTCAGCATCATCACCAGAAAAACAGAATAATCAATTATCCTCGGTCCCCAGGGAGAGTCAAAAGCCGGAATATGGTAGCCTAAAGGCGCCAGTAAAGTCCTTATCTCATAGAAAGAAAGTATTGCCAGAATCACTCCCATCTGGGAAGCGGTCTTCCACTGGGCTAAAATCGTGGGCATAATCACCCAGCCTTTGTAGGCAGCTAAACTTCTTATGCCGGTAATTAAAAACTCCCGCCCAACAATAGGTAAGACCATCCAGGCCTTGACATAATCTGAAGAGACAAAACAAATAAAGGCAGTGGAAGTCAGGATCTTGTCTGCCAAAGGATCCATAAACTTGCCAAATCCGGTTATCCAGCCATTCTTTCTGGCCAAGTGACCGTCAAACAAATCTGTCAAGACCGCTACGAAAAAGACTATGAGCGCCAAGGGCTTAGTATAGATGTTTTCTATCAGAAAGAGGATCATAAAAACCGGCGACAGAATTATCCTGGCAATAGTCAGTTTGTTGGAAAGATTCATACAAACCTAGAAAGTTTCCCAGGTAATCTAAGTTCTGCTGCTGGACTCGTCAATCCAATTCTTGTTTCGACTGATCCGAGGTTAGAGGAGAACTTTGTAACTTACTGACCCCTTTAGCATAAAAGAACTCCGCCCCGTCTGGGTTGACGGGGCGAAAGTATGGAGGTTTGGGTATTGAAGGAGCTAACAGAGGACGACTATCTATACTTCAAACCCGGTGCCGAGTTCCCGAGGAAACGTTTGTCCAATCTAATATATTAACGTTTAAGGACTTAAGACAAAGATATCCTATTTGAGTACACTTCTGCAGGAATATAATTGGTTTTTTCACTGTAATATTGCGAGTGGAATTGACATAACATATTCAAGCAACTATCTGAGTCGCAAAGAAATAAACCCTACAGCCAATTTCGGCGGAAAGTATGAACTAAAATTGTGCAAAAACAGTGGTAGGAAATTATTTCTTGGTGATGGATTAGATTCTAATAGCCACTGAATGACGGAGAAAGAATTCTCGAACTCTACGAATTTACTAAGGACAACCTGGCACAGGCAGACAGCAGGTTCCGGTTGGCTGAGGTGTGCAGCAGCAGCCATCGATTGGTGGAGTCGGGCAGGGTTTAAGAAAACCGCTAGCTAGAGATGCTCCGTAGAATTTGAAATTGAGTAAGCAAATGACATCCGCTAAGGTAACATTTCCGTCTCCATTGACATCTCCCCGGCATAGCAAACCAGACAACCAACAGGTAGGTTGAGGAGTGCAACCGGGCTTGTTAAAGACATAGTTGACAACCGAAATCACATCACCCAGAGTTATGGTTCCATTCCCGTTGGCATCTCCGGGGATGGCCACACATTGGGCCAACGTTGAGCCTGTAAAACTCAGAATACTCAGGGAGATAACTAAGTACTTGAACTTTGTTTTCATATTAAACTCCCTTCCTTTCGACTAGACTGACTGCAAAAACTACCGGGCAGGTGAACCATTGACTTGGCTCCTTTATATTTATGAATATATGCTATACTTTATTTGGCGCAAGAGAAATCTTAGGCAATTCTTGGTCTACTTTGGGGATAAGGGGGGTTTAGTTTAAAAGAACATCGGGGTACGTGTTAGTCACATACCCCGAATCTCTCAGAGCCAGGTTTACTCTTCTTGTGACTAAGCCATAAGCCGCAATTCTCTGGTCTCTTTTGAAGCTAATGACCCGTTATTTCAGCAGGGTCATCTTCTTAGTCAGAGTTTCATTGTCGATAGAGAGTTTGTAGAAATAAACTCCAGTGGCAACCACATCACCGTTGGAATTCGTCCCATCCCAGACGATGCTGTGAGTACCAGCTGTCTTGTAGTCATCCACCAAAGCCTTGACCCTCTGTCCGCGGATATTGTAGACTTCCAAGCTCACCTGAGCGTCCCGGGGAACATAGAAGGAGATGGCGGTGTTGGCATTGAATGGGTTGGGCGCGTTTGAGAGAGTAGCTTTTTCGGAAATTGCTGATTCCTCTGCTATAGGGTCAATCCCGACTGAGGCTGCCGCTAAACCACCCAAGGCCTTACAGGCGTTAATCCTGCCGGTACCCATCTTACCCTTGTGCTGTCTCTTTAAGTTCTTTTCAATGTTATCGGTAGTGCTATTAATCTGCGAAGAAACCTGGCTTCTGGTCCAGGTCGGGTTCCAAGATTTGACTAATGCTGCCAGTCCAGCCACATGCGGGGAAGACATAGAAGTTCCACTGGCTTTAGCCACATAGTCATTAACCGGATC
>Ga0209619_10003693_pt1 | contig 11003 bp, 12 predicted proteins | sample Rifsed16ft3_FD_184011 | JGI IMG/M metagenome (GOLD analysis project Ga0209619, IMG submission 184011) | Soil microbial communities from Rifle, Colorado, USA - sediment 16ft 3 (version 2) | ecosystem: Environmental > Terrestrial > Deep subsurface > Rock core/Sediment | place: Rifle, Colorado... | reverse complement strand
GTCGTGGTCGAACGTGGTGGGGGTGAATCGGAACATCAAGACATCGTACGCGTGAGAGCGGAGCCATTCCTTGACCTGCGGATAGCCCAGGGCTCGCCCGTTGGCATCTAGGAGGTGGACCTGGTGGCCGGCCGACCGTAGGAGTGCGGCTAGCTGGAGGAGGCTGTAGGGTTCCAGGACGGAGTATCGCTCAGTGACCTCGCATCGCTCCTCCCGGACGACCGATACGCCACGGTACCGCGGTGGGTTTACAAGCGCGATTCTCACGACGCACCACCCCCGTTCAGAAGTCGCTCATAGAACCGAAGGGTTTCTACGACCATTCGGTCAACCGTCGCTTGGGAAACGACCCACTCTCGCGCGGCACGACACACGTCGCGCACCTGCGAACCGTCCCCGAGTACAAGTTCAAGTCGCTCCCGGAGTCGACCGACGTCGCCGGGCAGGAAGAGCCAGCCGGTCACCCCATCGCGAACGATCTCCGGAATCCCGCCAGCGGCTGAGGCAATGAGCGGAACGCCGCTCGCCATCGCTTCCAGGGCGACCATGGGGCAACTCTCGACGTGGCTAGGCAGGACGACCGCATTAGCTCTGCGGTACAGTGCCGGCATTTCAGCATACGGAACGGGTCCTAGGAACGCGCAACGGTCGGGTCCCAACCCGAGGCTCCGGGCGAGCGCCCTCCATCTCGTGCGGTCCCCTGGGCCCGCCAGGAGAAGCCGGATGTCGCCTCCAAGTTCAGACACTGCCCTCAGCAGGGTCTCGATCCCTTTCAGCGCCAGTAGACGCCCCGCGAACAGAATCGTCGGCCCCTCGTTGCGGCGCTCGGAACTACCTTGCGTCTCCGGAGTGAAGAGCGACGGATCGACGCCGTTGGGCACCACCGCGCTCAGGAGGGGGCGGATTCGATAGTGCTCGACGGCGTTCCACCGGACCCAATTGGACACGAAGATGAAATGGGAGTTCCTTCTCAAGTACCGCCCCTCGACGAGCTCGAGAGGCGTCCGCCACCGGAGGACCGTCTTCTCAATCCCCTGCCGGGGGCTCTGAGTCCCCGCGCCCTTGGTCCCGCTCCGTTGGGTGTCGAGGGTGGTGTGCACAGTCAGTACCTGGACTGCGCGGTCCCGCCGAGGTCGTACGAACAGATCGGACATGTACGCGTGGTTCGCGTGAACGATGTCGAACCCGAATTGCCGAATGAGACGCGGGAGATGCACGGAAACGGCGAGCTGGAACCGGAGCGGGGAAACGTGGGCATCGGAGGACCTGTCCCCGAGGACAGCGTGTACTCGGACCCCGTCCAGGGTCCGCGACTCCTCCGGGTCGGGTCGATTCGCGGTCAAGACGTGGACCTCCGCGTAGCGGCTTAGCCCCTTGGCAAGGTGGTACGTGTACGCTCCGATTCCTCCCCATGCAGGGAGCAGTTCTGGGGAGAGGAGGCAGACCCGCATGGCGACCCCTTACCGCCGACCGGGTCTTAAACTGGTTTCCCCAGCGCTCGCCCCGTTCCCAAGCCAGCGTTTGAACAGGCACCACGCAATCACAAAGCCTGCACGTATTGGCACGAGCTTCGGCTCCCCGATTCTGCGGCGGTAGTCGACGGCAACCTCCGCAATCCTCGCTTCCTGACTGCACGCGCTCGCGAAGATGTCCGCCTCCAAGTCGAAACCATTCGCCATGAGCTTCGATCTCTGGAGGAAGCTCTCGCTGAATCCCCACATTCCCGTGCACACATCGCTTACCGGGGCCTGAAACAAGAAGCGCGCGAAGGCGCTCAAAAATCGGTTTCCGAGCCGGTTCATACCGCTGATGGCCCCATCCTCGACGCGACCAAGGAACCGCGACCCGAGGACAACATCGTAACCCGCCTCCAGCGCGTGGACAAGCGCCTCGACACGTTGGGGCGGATACGTGCCGTCCGCGTCCATCATCAGGAAGAAGCATCGCTTTCCGGGGGGTCCGAATCCGTGCGCCTCCGGGCAGATTAGGTGTCGGAGTGCTTGGCGGACTGCGTTCCCCTTCCCATTGCCGCCTTGGACAAAGACGGACGCACCCCGACGGACCGCGATCTCTCGGGTCGCATCGCTGGAATGGCCGTCCACGACAACAACGGATACATCGTAGCCGCTTCGTTCCAGGTCTCTTCGGGGAATCTGGTGGATGACGTGGCCGATGGCCCCTTCCTCGTTGAGCGCAGGAAGCAGGACAACCACGCGACTCGCTGGCGATCTTTGCTGATCCTGCCCTCGCGAGCCCGAGAATCCGAACTCGGCCGGAATCTCGGGAAGGGTACTGCCCATTGGTTCGATAGCCGTGTCGACGGCAACGCCTGCCGTCACCCTCCCCCTCCACTGCCCTGGCCGGAAGCCGCGCCCACTCTATAAGTGCGTTGTGGAACGCGATTTGACAGGTCTAGATCCCTCAGGTGATTAGCGCGCTGTCGAACGCGGGTGGGGCCAAGAAGACCACAGCGGCTGCGAAGGCTACGCGGGTCGCCAATGCAAGAGGCAGCGACCGGGTGTGCCACACGAGGATGCCTAGGAGACAGCCGATCCCCACGCGCAACGCGATGCTCACGGGGTCCGCCGCGTATGCGCCGAATGCAACGAACAGGGCGGATGCCACGAGCCAGCCGGCCAGGGGACGAGAGCAAGCGGAGGCTTTGGGCTGGAGGATTCCCCGGAACCAGACTTCGTCGACGAGGGCGATGAGTCCTGCGGCGACCGCAAGGGGAACCCCTTCGGCGGCGTTGGCGCGCCATTCGGATGGAGTCACGAGCAGTGCCATGAGGCCGAGGGTCGCTCCCAAGGGGGCGCCGACTACGAGGGCGATCGACCAGTCCCGCGCCCGCACGCGGATACGCGAGTCCCCTGTTCCCGAGGCGCGGATGTACGCTAACAGCGCCCCAAAGGAGACGAGGCCAAGCAGGAGCTTGCCATGGACGGGCGGCAGCCCTGCTAGAAAGAAGACGCGGCCCAGCATGAGGGCCGCGAGAGCCGAGGTCGCCAAGAGGGCGCCAGTTTGCGCGTGGGAATGAGCACGGAGGGCGCCGACCATGGACCCCATGGAGGCGAGGGAGAGGAGGAAGAGACCCGCGGTGAGCGGCCAGCCCCCGGCTGAATGCGCGAGGTACAGGCCGATACCTGCAAGGAGCAGCGCGGCAACGAGCACGAGAAGGGGCGATGGCCGCGACCCGGTACCCGACACCACTGAAGTGAGGCGTTCGGAAGGACTCCCCACGTGCGTCCCTCGAGCTACGGCAAGGCCTCAAGGAGGTCCAAGAGCATGTACACCGTGAGGATTACGACCAGGGGGAAGGTGGCAACGGAGAACCCTCGGCGTTGCTGCACCGTCAACCGCGGACCCAGAACGTACTCGAGGAGAAGCAAGGCTACGAGGGTAACCGTCGCGAAAGCGCTCGCCGCGCGAGCCGCCTCAGAGATGACGGTTCCCAACGGTGAGCACCGCGCCCTGCATCGCGATGGCAAAGAAAGACGTTTGGGCGCAGAATCAGCGTCACCGGGGTGCCGGCCGATCCTGACTAGCGCACCGTGACTGTTACGAATACGTTCCTGTAGGGCGCGTCAAAGTCCCGATCTCGGAACAGCAGGAATTGGACTTTCCAGAGCCCGGACGTTCCAATCGAGAAGCCGTACGGCTCCGACCAATCCTGATCATGGGCGATCGTGAAATTGAACCACGACCACGTGGTCCGATTCAATTCGATAGTTTCATACCGCCCGGTCGTCGCGTTGTAGCGGGCCGCAATCCCCACCAAGTCAACACGAACGGTGTAGTCCACCGTGGTGAATTCGTGGTTCACGACGCGGATGATCACACTCCCGCTCTCGGACGCGTTCAGCCGGAGCGGATACGCCTCGAGGCGCCCCGTTTCATCCAGCAACGCCAACTCCGTGTACCGGGCCCCCGGGCGGGGACCGATGAGGACGTTGACCAGAAGTCCCCCCGCCACCAGCATGCCGACGAGGAGGATCACCGAGATCACCTTCTCAAGGGGGGAGAGGCCGCGCATGGAGGGAACGCGGAGGTCGAGTGTGACGGAGAGTCGACGCCGTGGGGGAAGCCTCGTGCGCGTCCAGTACGCGAGCACGCCGAGGGCTGCCACAGCGGTCCCCAGCGAAGCAGCCGCCGCGTGAACGCCGAGCCCCCAGGGCGTAGCGTTGAGGACCAGTCCGATTAGGGCGACAATGGCCAAGGACAGTCCGACGCTCAGGCCCGTCCGTCGAATCCAGTCGATTTCGCCATCAGCCGGAAAGAGCGCCGCCGTGGCAAGGTATCCGGGCACGAAGAGGACAAGGAGGAGGGCGAGGGGGTTGGCGCCTCCCGGTGTTTGGAGGAGGGCGCTGAGGACGAGCCCGTAGGTGAGTAGGAAGTACACGTCCAGGGGCCGGTCCTGAAAGCGCAATCGCATGGAGTCTCGCCGGGCAATTGCCGCGGTGGCCTTAGCCTTTGCCGATGCGCGCAAAATCGTCGATTCCCCCGACACACTTAAGGGAACAACGGTGTTCGGCTCCTGTGATGATTCCGATCGCGAAGCCCGCGTTTGGCGAGGAGGAGAAGCGGGCCGTCCTCGAGGTCCTGGAGAGCGGGCAGCTCGCCCAGGGGCCGCGGGTCGCGGAGTTCGAGAAGCGGTTCGCGGAGTACGTCGGCCGCGGCCACGGGATCGCGGTGAACAGCGGGACGAGCGCGCTCCACGTCGCCCTCCTCGCCCACGGAATCGGGCGCGGCCACGAGGTCGTCGTCCCGCCCCTCACGTTCTTCGCCTGCGCGTCCACCGTGATTGTGTGCGGCGGCACGCCGACGTTCGCAGACGTGGACCGGGACCTGTATACGCTCGACCCGGCGCGCCTGAAGCGGGCGCTCACGAAGAGGACCCGCGCGGTGATGCCCGTCCACCTCTACGGGCTGACCGCAGAGATGGACCTGATCAACGAGCTCGCGGAGGCCCACGACGTCCTCGTGCTCGAGGACGCGTGCCAGGCCCACGGCGCGGAGTACCACGGCCGGAAGGCGGGGAACCTCGGGGATACCGCCTGCTTCTCGTTCTACCCCACGAAGAACATGACGACGGGCGAGGGCGGGATGATCGTCACGGACGACCCTCGCGTCGCGGAGGCGGGCCGCCTCCTGAGGGACCACGGCCAGGCCGCGAAGTACGAGCACGTCCGGGTCGGGTACAACCTCCGGATGACGGAGATCGCGGCGGCGATCGGGCTCGTCCAGCTCCGAAAGCTCGACGGCTTCGTGCAGAAGCGGCGGGAGAACGCGGCCCGCCTCACGAAGGGGATCTCGCAGATCGAGGGGCTCGCGCCGCCCGTCGAGGGGAACTGGATGCTCCACGCCTACTACCAGTACGTCGTGCGGGTCGAGGACGGCTTCCCGCTGTCGCGGGACGAGATCGTCCAGCGGCTGAGCGGGGAGGGGATCGGATGCCGGCCCTCGTACCCGACCGTGCTGTACCGGCAGAAGGCGTTCGGGAAGCGGCCGAAGGCCCGTTGCAAGGTCGCGGAGGAGGTCCTCCCGAGGCTCTTCGAGATCCCCGTGCACCCGCTCGTGTCCTCGAAGGACATCGAGGCGATCTTGGCGGCTCTGGATTCCCTCCGCTGATGGCTCATGGACTCGACAACCTTAGTATGTCGTCTTCCATGCCATGCCCAATGAGGATTGTGCGGACGGAGGTGTCGGAAACGGAATACGCCCTCCTGGAAGCATACGCCAAGTCCCACAAGATGGCGACCGAGGAGGCCATCCGGCGGGCCATCCGCAACCTCACGCTTCCGGACACCGTCGACCCGAAGGCTCCCATATTCCAGGCGTTCCCCTTGACGCGCAAGAAGGGACGGTACTCGGACGCCTCCGATCGGCACGACTTCTACCTTTACGGTTGGGACAAGTGATTGTTCCCCCGCTCACAAAGGCGTTCTCCTTCGACCGCAACTTCGAGCATGCGGGTTTCGAGCGCGTCCCCTGACCTCGGCGTCGCGCAACCTCGGTAAGTAGTGTGCATACGTCGCGCTTATGGTAGTCCCGGACCGTCGGTGAATCCGGAGGCTGAGCATGGCGGTACCGCGATTGTGGCACCTCGCGTCCGTCATGGTCCCATCAACGGCGCCCGCCGCCTTCGCGTTCACCCGGGCGCCGGGGGCGTGCGCTCCCATGTGTTCCGCGATGGGCACCGCCGCGATGCTCCTTCTGCCTCGGGGGCGACACCTCGGCCTCCCCTGACCGGGGACCCTTTGTGATCCTCGGTCAGCTTCCCGAGCCCTGGAAGCGAGGGCTAATACGCCCCGCCGGTTCTCGGCCCCCGCCATGGCAGGGGGTCCGTTCGAGGACGCCCTCGAGGCGGGAATCGCCCTCGAGCAGGCGCTGGACTGGGAGGGGGCCCTCCGCCGGTACGACGCGCTCCTGGCGGGGCTCCGGGAGGAGGACTCCAAGGACGCGGCGTGGCACGCGCGGGCCGCGGAGGCGGGGATGCGGCTCGCGAACGCCCTGATGGTCCTCCGCCGGATGGACGACGCCCGCGCGGCGCTCGACGACGCCCTGCACGCCGCGAAGGCCTGCGGGGACGCGCTCGTTCTCGCGAAGGCGCTGATCGCGGCGGGCGTGTTCGCGGGGAGCTCCGGGGACTTCGCCCGCGCAGAAACGTTCCTCCTCGAGGCGATGGACCGCTTCTCCCGCATCGACTCCGACGACGCTCGCCAGGGCGCCGGGTGGGCCCTGCTCAACCTGGGCGGCGTCTACGGCAAGACGGGCCGCCTGGACCTCGCCTTCGTCACCCTGGAGAAAACCCGCGAGAGGCTCTTCGGGATCCGGAATTGGGTCGGGGTCGCGGCGGCGTGGGAGATGCAGGCCCAGTTGCGGCGGGCGATCGGGGACGAGGACCGGTGGCGGGAGGACCTCGCGGAGGCCGTCGTGTTCTACGGGCGCCAGGGGATGGCGGAGAAGGCGGACGCGCTTCGCGGGATGCTGAAGGGGAAGGCCGTCTAGGCGGGCCTACTCGAAGCTCCGGAGGGCCTCCGCGGGCGGCATCCTCGAGGCCCGGATCGCCGGGCTCGCGGTCGCGAGCACGGCGCCGAGAAACGCGATTCCACCGAGGGTGAGGAGGCGCACCCACGGGATCACGAACGTGGCCTGGCCCTCGAAGAACCGCAGGTACAGGACGTAGGACAGGGCCACCCCGATCGCCGTGCCCATCACGATCCCGGTGAGGGCGATGAAGGACAGCTCGAGCAGGTACGACTTCAGCACCATGGACTTCCGGAACCCGAGGGCCCGGAGGGCGCCCGTCTCTTGGCGCCGTTCGACGACGTTCCGCATCGTGATCACGCCGAGGCCCGCGATCCCCACGATCAGGCCGAGGGCCAGGTACGCTTGGAGCAGGTTGAACACGCCCGTAATCACCTCGAGGATCTGATTCACGAAGCTCTGGATGTCGAGGGTGATCATCTGGTACGGGAGGAACGTGCGCTCGAGGTCGTGGCCCGCCGCGGTCGCGTCCACGCCCGGTTGGACCCGGAGGTAGAACAGGCTCGCGCCCGTGGCGTTGAAGCCGCCCCGGACAGCGTCCCAGCCCACGAAGAGCCCCTGGGTGAACTGCTGGTACTGGATCCCGATGATCCGGACGCGGTCGACCGCCCCGCTCAGGTTCCGGTAGTACAGGGTGTCGCCGACCTTCGCGGAGAGCCCGCCGCCGAAGGCCATCCCGAAGCCGAACCCGGAGGCCGCCGCGCTCCCGTCGACGATCGCGAGGCGGGGGTCGGACTGGATCGCGGCCCACGCGGCGGCCGCGTCCGGGTACGCGGGGTCGAGCGCCTGGAGCTCGAAGGGCGGGACCGCCCAGTCCCGCGGGACGCCGATCAGGGTGGACCGGCTCGTGGCGTTCAGGTCCGCGGTGCGGGACAGGCGGACCGATTGGGTCGACAGGGTCCGCGCCTCCGTGAAGTTCGCCCGCCCGCTGTAGTTCGCGTACGCGCCCGACCAGTCCGGGACCGGGACGCGGGTTTGGGCGATCAGGTCGAACCCGCCGCTCTCCCGAACCGTCGTCGTCTGGATCGTGGAGCTGACCATCGCCTCGATGCCGGACATCGTAGCGATCGTGAACATGACGAGGGCGATGCTCGCGAGGGTCGCGCCGGTCCGGAACTTCTTGTTCATCGGGTACGCGATCGCGGTGCGGACGACGGGCCGCCAGGTGCGCCGGCGGACGACCCGCGTGGCGACCGCGAGGAGGGTCTCGCTGTTGAACAGGACGATCATCAGGCCGCCCAGGACGAGGAGCAGCCCCGCCTGGACGAAGAGCTCGATGCCCGCCGAGGAGTAGTCGAGGAACTTCCAGGGGCTCAGCATCCACGCCATGATGAACGCGCCCGCGGCGGTGAAGACGAGGCGCGGGGACAGGACCCGCATCGCGAGGACCGCGAGGCCGAGGGCGAGGAGGGCGGGCCCCAGGTCCTGGAACAGGAGGCTCCCCCGGAGGAGGGCGGCGACCGTCAGCAGGACGCCGAGGATCGCGAGGCCCGCGCCGATCCCGAGCTGCCGCGCGGTCGAGCGGCGCTCCACGGGCTCCGGGATGTCCCGGATCGCCCGGACGATGTTCAGCTTCGAGACCCGCCACGAGGCGAGGGCGATCGTCCCCATCGTGATCAGGAAGCCGATCGAGAACCCGCGGACGAGGTCCAGCCACGTCCACGTGAACACGAACCGGATTCCGCCGAACGCCTGCGCGGGGAACACCCGCTCGAAGCCCCAGAGGATCGCGCCCGCCAGGAGCAGGCCCGCGAACGCCCCGACCGCGGCGGAGAGGAGCGCGTACATCAGGCCCTCCGTGACGAAGCTCTGCACGAGGTTCGCCCGGCGCATCCCGAGGGCCCGCGCGACCCCCATCTCCCCCTTCCGCTCCTCCGCCAGCATCACGAAGATGTTGATGATGAGGAGGATCCCCGCAATGATCGTGAAGGCCCCGAGAAGAATGAAGATCTGGCTGAACTGGTCCACGTTCCGCGTGGCCTGTTCGACGTTGTCCGCTTTCACCGAGGCGACGGCGAACGCGGGAGTGGCGGGGAGGTGGGCCCGGAGCTCCCGCACCGCCTCGTCGGACCGGAGGTAGCCCTCGGAGACGCCCCCCACGTTCGAGACGACGATCAGGTTCACCTGGGCGGGCATCTGGGCGGCGGCCTGGAGGGCCTCGAGGCGGACGAACGCGTCCGGCCCGTCCCCCCATGCCCCGAGGCCCTCGTCCCGCACGACGACGGCCACGGTGACGGAGAGCTGCGCGAGGCCGCGCGGGCCGGAGACGAACAGGAAGAGCGAGTCGCCCGCCTTCGCCTCGATGTCCGCCGCGAGCCGCGCGTTCAGGACCACGGACGTCGCGTTCAGGTCCGCGCCGTCCCACGAGCTCCCGTCCTCCCGGACGAACGTGCCGGGCTCGTGCGTCGCGTTGAACCCGATCACGGTCGTGGCGGGCGCGAACAGCTGGGACGTGATGTCCACGGCGGCCCCGCCGAGGTGGATGCGGGGCGCGAGCGCGTCGACGGTCGGCATCGCGGACCGGTTCGCGACCAGGTCGTCGAAGACGGTCATGTTGAAGGGCAGGCGGGTCCCGTCCGGGGCAATCACGGAGACGGTCTCGTCCACGTGGTCCAGCGCCCGGAACACCGCGCTCCGGATCGTGTAGTCGAATGTGGACTGGATCACGTACGAAGAGGAGATGATCGCCGTACCGATGAGCAGGCCGGCGACGACGATTGCGACCTGCGTCTTTCGGCGGAAGAAGTTCCCGACGCCGATCCGCAGCGGGAACCGCTTCCGTCCCGCCCACCCGAGGACGAGGAGGACCACGGCCGCGACGACGACTAGAAGGAGGAGCCCGCCATCCAGCGCCATCCCTCACGCCCCGGTCGGCCGGTACGACTTCGTGATCACGCCGTTCCGCATCAGCACGACCCGCTCCGTGGAGTTCCCCACGCTCGCGTCGTGGGTGACGATGATGAACGTGAGCCCCTTCTCCCGGTGCAGGCGCTTCATCAGCGCGATCACGTCCGCGGTCGTCTCCGAGTCGAGGTTCCCCGTGGGCTCGTCCGCGAACACGATGTCGGGCTCGTTCACGAGGCTCCGCGCGATCGAGACCCGCTGCTGCTCCCCGCCGCTGAGCTCCGCGGGCTTCTTAGCGACCTTGTCCCCGATCCCGACCGCCTCCAGGGCCTCGACCGCCTTCTTCCGGGCGGGCTTCGGGTCGTCGCCGCGAACGAGGAGCGGGAGCTCCACGTTCTCCACCGCCCGCAGGACCGGTAGGAGGTTGTACGACTGGAAGATGAAGCCCATCTTCATCGCTCGGAAGTCCGTCTTCTGGTTATCGCTCATCCCCGAGAGGGGCTCCCCCGCGATCCACACCTCGCCCGCGGTCATCTCGTCGATCCCGCTGAGCACGTTCAGGAGGGTCGTCTTCCCGCACCCGGAGGGGCCCATGATCGCGAGCATCTCGCCCTTCCGGACGGACAGGTCCACCCCGCGGAGCGCGGGCACCTGGATGTCCCCCGACTCGTAGATCTTCGAGACGCCGCGCGCGACCACGATCCCGCCGTCCGCGGGCGCCGCGAGACGCTGGGCGTACTCCGTCCGGGTGATCCTCTTGACCTTGGCAGGCGGGGCGGGCGTCGAGGCCATCGGTGCGACCTATCGACGAGTCCATATTAAGATTGCGATGGCACTCCCATTACGGACGTGGCACGGTTCAGTAAATCCGCTCGGACTCCCGCTTCTCGAGGGCGATTTGGCGGTACTTCTCGGGCTCCTTGTCGAACGCCATTTGGCACTCCTCGGTGCAGAAGTAGTACGGCGTGCCCTTGTACCAGATCATCCAGAACGCGGTGTGGGGGTTCACCGCCGTCCCGCACACGGGGTCCACCGCCATCGCCGGGCCTCGGGTGCGCCGAACGCGCGCCCCGCTATGAACCCATCGCCCCGCGCAGTGAGGTTCGCCCGCC
>Ga0209619_10003690_pt1 | contig 11011 bp, 10 predicted proteins | sample Rifsed16ft3_FD_184011 | JGI IMG/M metagenome (GOLD analysis project Ga0209619, IMG submission 184011) | Soil microbial communities from Rifle, Colorado, USA - sediment 16ft 3 (version 2) | ecosystem: Environmental > Terrestrial > Deep subsurface > Rock core/Sediment | place: Rifle, Colorado... | reverse complement strand
GGCCATCAGACGCGTGAAGTAGGTGGAGGCATTTCCGGTGATGACAAAACCGCGCCAGATCACGAAGGAATATAGCGCCAGCAGCATCAGGCTGCCGAGCAAGCCGAACTCTTCCGAGTACACCGCAAAAATGAAATCGGTGGTGCGTTCCGGCAGAAAGTCCAGATGCGTCTGCGTGCCGTTCAGATAGCCCTTGCCGAGTATGCCGCCGGAACCGACCGCGATGGTAGCCTGGATGGTGTGATAACCGTTGCCCAACGCGTCCTGCGAGGGATCGAACAGCATCAGGATGCGATGACGCTGATATTCGTGCAGCATCGACCACATCACCGGCGCGCTGGCGATGGCCGCGACCAGCAGCACACCCATCACGCGCCAGCTCAACCCCGCCAGGAACAGCACGTAGAATCCGCTGGCGAGGATCAATAGCGACGTTCCCAGATCGGGCTGGCGCGCGATCAACGCGATCGGCATGATCAACAGCAGCGATGCGATGAAGTAGTTTTTCAGCGTGAGCGTGGCTTCGTGCTTCTCGAAATACCAGGCCATCATCAGCGGAACGCCGATCTTCATCAGCTCGGACGGCTGGAGATTCATCACGCCCAGATTCAGCCAGCGTCGTGCGCCATGGCTGATTTCGCCGAACAGCGCGACGCCGACCAGCAATACCATACCCAGCACGTAGATCGGCACGGCGGTGCGCATCAGATAATGCAGCGGCAGATTGGCGATCAGCCACATGCAAGTGAGCGCCACCACGATGTTGAGCATCTGTCTCAGCGGCTGTCCCCAACTTGCATTATCCGCGCTGTACAGCACCAGCAGGCTGGTCAGCAGCAGCAGCGCTATGCCCAGCAGCAGCGGGCGATCAAGATGCGCGATGAATCGCTGCCAGAGTTGACGCCTAGTCATGTTCGATCCCCTCCTTCTCCTTCACGTCTGGCAACGGCTTCGGGATCTTGCCGAGCAGGTAATAGTCCATCACCTTGCGAGCAATCGGCGCCGCCGTGCTGCCGCCGTGCCCGCCGTTCTCGGCCAGCACCGCCAGTGCGATCCTGGGCTCTTCGGCAGGAGCGAAAGCGATGAACCAGGCATGGTCGCGATGCCGCTCGTCTACCGCTTTCTCGTCATATTTTTCGCCCTGCTTCATCGCGATCACCTGTGCAGTGCCGGTCTTGCCCGCGATGTGATAAGGCGTCCCCAGGGATGCATATACCGCCGTTCCACCGGGCTGTGTGACGGCCACCATGGCGCGGCTGACCAGATCCAGATCCTTGGGGCCGATGTTCAAATCGTACAGAGGTTCCTTGGCGATGAAGCGATTTTCGCTGCTGCGCGGACTTTGCACTTCTTTTACCAAGTGGGGTTTGAATGCCACACCGTTGTTCGCCAGCGTGGCGGTAGCAAACGCCAGTTGCAATGGTGTGACCAGGCTGTATCCCTGTCCGATGCCGACCGATACGGTGTCGCCGGGATACCAGATCTGCTGGTAGCGTTTCATCTTCCATTCTTGCGAAGGCAGCAGCCCGGACGATTCGCCTTCCAGATCGATGCCGGTCTTCTTGCCAAAACCAAAGCGCGAAAGATAATCGAAGATGTTATCTATACCCAGCTCGGTGGCCAACCCGTAAAAGTAGATATCGCAGGACATCTGGATGGCCTTGAACATGTTCACGCTGCCATGGCCGCCCGCTTTCCAGTCGCGATATTGGCGGCTGCTGCCCGGCAAATAATATACGCCCGGATCACTGATGGTTTGCTCGGGCTTGCGCGTGTTGAAATTCAAGCCGGCGAGCGCCATGAAAGGCTTGATGGTCGAGCCGGGCGGATATTGGCCGCGCAGCGCGCGATTGTTCAGCGGCACGTCCGGTGAGTTATTCAACTCATCCCAGCTCTGCGTGTCGATGCCGTCGATGAACGGGTTGGGGTCGTAGCCCGGCTTGCTGACGAAGGCCAGCACTTCGCCATTGTTCGGATCTATCGCCACCAGCGCGCCGCGGTAGTTGCCGAACGATTGCTCGGCGATCTCCTGCAGCTTCGCGTCCATGCTCAACACCAGCGTGTTCCCGGAAACCGGCGCGGTGTGCGACAACATGCGCACCGCCCGGCCACCGGCATCCACTTCGACCTGCTCTATGCCGGTGGTACCGTGCAGATCGCTTTCGTAGCTCTGCTCCAGGCCGGTTTTCCCGATGTAATCCGAACCGCGATAGTTGGCCGCCAGGCCGCCCTCTTCCAGCAGCGCCTCGTCGGTTTCGTTGATGCGCCCGATATAACCGATCAAATGCGCAGTCTTCTCGCCGAAAGGGTAATCCCTGAACAGCCGCGCCTTGATTTCGACGGCCGGGAAACGATACTGCTGCGCGGCAAAGCGTGCGACCTCTTCATCGCTCAAGCGGCTGCGTATCACCAGTGTCTGGAAGTCACGGCTTTCGGCGAGCAGCTTCTTGAAACGCTTGCGGTCCTTGGGGGTGACCTCGACCAGCGTGGACAGCTCGTTTATCGTTGCTTCCAGGTCTATCGTCTTGTTCCGGTTTATCTCCAGCGTGTAGCCGGAATAGTTGCGTGCCAGCACCACGCCGTTGCGGTCGAGTATCAGACCGCGGTTGGGAACGATGGGAACGATGGCGATGCGGTTGCTCTCGGCCAGCGTCTGGTAATAGTTGTGGCGCACCGCTTGCAGGTAGATGAGGCGCACCAGCAGGATCGCCAGCAGCAGCAATACAAAACCGATGCTGACGACCAGACGCAACTGGAAATGGAAAATCTCGCGCTGGTGGTTTTTAAACTCAACGTGCTTCTTCATTCACGATCCACGCGTTTCTGCCGCATCGCCTGAAACATCATGCTGAGCGGAGCCCACAGCAGGGTCGAAGTCAGGCAACCGAGAAAATAGAGCCACACCACATAGCCGCTCACCTGCCAGTGCACCAACGCGTACACCGCGTAGGTCAGCGCCAGGATGCCGGCTACCTGGATGGTTTGCTGGCGCAGATCGAACATCTGCAAGCGATGATTCAGCACCACCCCGCCAAAGGCGAGCACCGTATACGCCAGCGCATGCTGGCCGAACAGGCTGGCATCAGCCACGTCGGCAAATATCCCCACTGCCCACGATAGTCCGATGCCGAGGCGCCACGGCTTATGCATGCACCAATACAGCAGCACCATTGCGACGAAATCGGGACGCAGCATCAGCCAGATACCTTCCCACGGCAGTCCGTTCAGGAACAGCGCGGCCAACACACTCAACAGGATGAAAGTGTTGCTGACCGGGCGCTGGATCTCCGATCTGGCCTGGATGGCAGGAAGAACAGGCATCTAATTCCTTCTCCCGGTCTTGGCGCGCTTGTCTGTACCGGCCAATGCGGGCTTTTCCAACGGGCGTTCCGGCAGCTTCGGCATTTTGGACAGAACCATCAGGTGACGATGCTTATCCACTCCGGCCACCGGCAAACAGGTAACGTGCGCAAACGGATAGGCCGGGTCACGCTCGACCGTTATCACTTTGGCGACAGGTATACCGGGCGGATAGACACCGTCTATGCCCGAGGTGACCAGTATGTCGTCAACCTGCACATCCGCACTGATGGGGGTATAGCGCAGCGATAACTGACTGGTATCGCCCGCGCCGAACACGATGGCGCGCAAGCCATTGCGCAACACCTGCACCGGCACGGCATGATCCTTCTCGGTGATCAGGGTGACTTCTGAAAGCCAGGGATAGACCCGTGTGATCTGTCCGACGATACCAGTGTCATCCATCACCACTTGTCCGACCAGCATATTGCCATTACCGCCCTTGCTGACCAGTATCCTGCGCTTGAATACGTCGCGCTCGGCGTATGCGATCTCGACCAATTGGGCGGTGAATTCGTTGCGTAACGGCAGTTCGACAAGGTTGCGCAATTGCTGGTTCTCCGCTTGCATCGTTTGCAATTGCAGCAATTGCGCGGCATCGAGCTGATGCTGCCGGTGCAACTCTTCATTTTCCATCAACAGGCTGTGTTGCCTGCTCTGGGTGATATAGAAATCGCCGACCAGTTGCCACGCCGCTCCCGGCAAAGTTGCCAGCCGCTGTATCGGCGAGACCAATATCGACAATGCACTGCGCGCGGACTCCAGATAGCGGTAGCGTGCGTCTACAAACAGCAGCAACAACGAGAACACCGCGAAGAACACCAGACGAACCAAAGGGCTGGGTCCGCGATTGAAAAATCGAAAGGATTGTGTACTTTCTATCAACGACGTTCCATCGCGGTTCTTGGCGGATTATTCGGTGAGGATTATGCGGATGAAATACTATTCTGTTGTGAAGATGCTGGTCGACTTGTCCATACTTTCGAGAGCTATACCGGAACCGCGCACCACGCAGGTCAACGGATCATCGGCGATCAGCACCGGCAAACCGGTTTCTTCCATCAGCAGGCGATCCAGGTCGCGCAGCAATGCGCCTCCGCCGGTCAGCACCATCCCCTTGTTGGCGATGTCGGCGCCGAGTTCCGGCGGGGTCTGCTCCAGCGCGGTCTTGACTGCGCTGACGATGTTGTTGAGAGGGTCAGTCATCGCCTCGAGTACTTCATTGCTGGAAATGGTGAAGCTGCGCGGCACGCCTTCAGCCAGATTACGCCCGGTTACTTCCATCTCGCGCACCTCGCTGCCCGGAAAGGCGGAACCGATGGTCTTCTTGATATCCTCGGCAGTGGTTTCACCGATCAACATGCCGTAATTGCGGCGGATATAGTTGATGATCGCCTCGTCGAATTTGTCGCCGCCAACGCGCACCGAGCCGGAATAAACCGCTCCGCCCAGCGAGATCACGCCCACTTCCGTGGTGCCGCCTCCGATGTCCACCACCATCGATCCGGTCGCGTCTTCCACCGGCAAGCCGGCACCGATCGCAGCGGCCATCGGTTCCTCGATCAGTTCCACGCGGCGCGCCCCCGCGCCGACGGCGGACTCACGGATCGCACGCCGCTCCACTTGTGTGGAACCGCACGGCACACAGATCACGATGCGCGGGCTGGGGCTGAAAATGCCTGCTTTGTAAACCTTGCGGATGAAATGCTTGAGCATCAGCTCGGTGACGGTAAAATCGGCGATCACGCCATCCTTCATCGGGCGGATCACGGTGATGTTGCCCGGCGTGCGCCCCATCATCTGCTTGGCGGCGAGCCCGACCTGCTGGATCACCTTCTTGCCGTTCGGCCCGCCCTCCTGGCGTATCGCCACCACCGAAGGCTCGTTCAGAACGATGCCCTGTCCGCGCACCCAGATCAGCGTGTTTGCCGTGCCGAGATCGATCGCCAGATCATTGGAAAAATAGCCGTTCAAAAATCCAAACATGTTGTGTCCTGTGGTCTAAAGTGATGCGTCAATAATCCTTTGTATGATACCCTATTAACCTTATATCAATAAAGTTTTTCCTATGTCCCTGGCCAATGCAGATGTCCGGAAAATCGCCCTTCTGGCGCGGCTCGCGATAAGCGAAACGGAAATCGAAACCGCCCGTGCGCAACTTTCCGGTATTTTTGACCTGATCGCCGAAATGCAGGCCGTCGACACCATGGGTATCGCTCCCATGTCCCACGCCCAGGACGTGTCGCAGCGGTTGCGCGAGGATGTGGTCACCGAGGCCAACCAGCGCGAGTTGTTCCAGTCCATCGCGCCGCAGGTCGAAGCCGGGCTTTATCTTGTTCCGCAAGTGATTGAATAGTGAAGGGAGAAGGGAGAAGGGAGAAGAGCAAAAGCGGCACGAAGGTTTTCCCCTTCTCCCTTCCCTTTTCACCCTTCACCCGAAAGAAATGATAAACGCTTCACTCAAACAACTCTCTGCCCAACTGGCCGGAAAAAGAATTTCCAGTGTCGAACTGACGCAACTCTACCTCGACCGTATCGCCGCGCTCAATCCGAAACTCAACGCCTACATCACCACCAACGCCGAACTCAGCCTGGCTCAGGCGCGTTCCGCCGATGCCCGCATCGCGGCAGGCAAGGCTGATGTGCTGACCGGCATACCCATCGCACAGAAGGATATCTTCTGCGCCAAAGGCTGGCGCACCACCTGCGGTTCGAAGATGCTGGAAAATTTCGTTGCTCCCTACGATGCGTATGTCATCGAGCAATTCAACAACGCCGGATCGGTGAATCTGGGCAAGACCAACATGGACGAGTTCGCGATGGGGTCTTCCAATGAGACTTCCTATTTCGGCCCGGTCAAGAATCCCTGGGACAATAACGCCGTGCCCGGCGGCAGCTCCGGGGGCGCGGCCTGTGCGGTGGCGGCGCGGCTGTGCGCTGCGGCGACCGGCACCGACACCGGCGGCTCGATCCGCCAGCCCGCCGCGCTGTGCGGCATCTCCGGCCTTAAGCCGACCTACGGCACGGTGTCGCGCTATGGCATGATCGCCTTCGCTTCCAGCCTCGACCAGGCCGGGCCGATGGCGCGCAGCGCAGAAGACTTGGCGTTGATGCTCAACGTGATGACCGGTTTCGACCCGCGCGATTCCACCAGCTTGCAACGCGACAAGGAAGATTACACACGCGGCCTGAGCAATCCTCTGTCAGGCCTGCGTATCGGGTTGCCGAAAGAATTTTTCGCCGAAGGTTTGAGCAACGATGTGGCACAAGCCGTCGGGGCTGCCATCGCCGAATACAAGAAACTTGGCGCCTCCATCGTCGAGATCAGCCTGCCGAATTCCAGACTGGCGGTCCCGGTCTATTACGTGCTGGCTCCGGCGGAGGCCTCCAGCAACCTGTCGCGCTACGACGGCGTGCGCTACGGCTACCGCGCGCCGGAATATACCGACCTCGCCGACATGTACGAAAAGAGCCGCGCGCAAGGCTTCGGCGAGGAAGTGAAACTGCGCATCATGATCGGCACTTACGTGCTGTCGCACGGCTACTACGATGCCTATTACCTGCAGGCACAGAAGATCCGCCGCCTGATCGCGCAGGATTTCGCCGAAGCGTTCAAGCAATGCGATGTGATCATGGGACCGACGAGTCCTTCCACCGCGTTCAACCTCGGCGAAAAGGGCGACGATCCGGTGCAGATGTATCTGTCCGACATCTACACCATCGCGGTGAACCTGGCGGGCTTGCCCGGCATGTCCATTCCTTGCGGCTTCGGCAGCAACGGCCGTCCTGTGGGCTTGCAGATCATCGGCAACTATTTCGCCGAAGCGCAGATGCTGAACGTCGCGCACCAATATCAACAGGCGACCGATTGGCACAGCCGCGCGCCGCAAGGGGCTATATGAATTTACGCACAGAAATTTTGCAAGGCGATTGCTTGGAAGTATTGAAAAAGGCAAGCAATGATTCTATCGACTTGATCATTACCTCGCCACCATATGCAGATCGCCGCGTTCATACATACGGTGGAATAAAGCCTGAACAATATGTTGAGTGGTTCTTGCCGCGCTCAGAACAATTCTTAAGGGTGCTGAAGCCAACTGGCTCATTCGTACTTAACATTAAAGAGAAAGCAGAGGATGGGGAACGCCACACCTATGTGCTGGAGCTTATCTTAGCCTTACGCAAGCAAGGCTGGTATTGGACTGAAGAATATATCTGGCATAAGAAAAATTGTTATCCGGGAAAGTGGCCCAATCGCTTTCGAGATTCCTGGGAACGTTGCCTGCATTTTACTAAGTCGCGCAAATTCAAAATGAACCAAGAATCTGTCATGGTGCCTATGGGCGTCTGGGCAGACACACGGCTCAAATCGCTGGGTAAAAATGATGTGGTGCGTTACGACTCTCAAGTCGGCAGCGGCTTCGGAAAGAACATTGCCAATTGGGCTCAACGCACAATGGCTTATCCGACTAATGTGCTGCACATGGCTACGGAATGCGGCAACAAAAACCATAGCGCCACTTTTCCAAAAGCGCTGCCGGAGTGGTTTATAAAATTATTCACTGACGAAGGTGATTTTGTACTGGATCCTTTTGCTGGATCTGGCACCACTCTTGAGATTGCCAAGGGATTACATCGCAATTCAATTGGCATTGAAATATTGCCAGAGTACTGTGAGATAACGAGAGAAAAAATTGAGGATAGGCAATTAATGTTGTTGCAAAAACAGGCGAAATATAAGGTGACGCCATGAAAAAAAAGATTGCTGTGTTCATAGAGAAAAATATTCCTGCTTTTCATCAGCGTCGATTGGAAAGCTTGGGAAAGCTCAAGCTGGACGATGTGCTGAAACGCAAGAATCCATACCTATTTAAAGCCAAGAATGTCAATACTGCAGGAGAGTTAGTCAAGGGAATTCTGGACGCGCACCTTTCATCGCAGGAAGAAACTATATTCGGCGCTTTTCTTGAGGGCATTGCAATTCAGGCTTGTACGTTAGCCTATGGCGGCATGAAATCCGGTATAGAAGGCATAGACCTAGAGTTTAATCGTGATGGTGTACGTTATATCGTTTCCATCAAATCTGGTCCCAATTGGGGTAACAGTAGCCAAATCAAAAAAATGCGCGACAACTTCCGCCAAGCAAGAAAGATACTTGGCGCAAACATTGCAGCGCGTAACGTTGTCGCGGTAAACGGCTGTTGCTATGGGCGCGAACAAAATGAAGACAAGGGTGATTACCTCAAGGTGTGTGGGGAGCGCTTCTGGTCATTAATTTCCGGCAATGACAAGCTTTACACCGAACTAATCGAACCGATCGGTCACAAAGCCAAAGAACGAAACGACAAGTTCCAAGTTGAATATGGAAAAGTCGCCAACCTTTTCACCTTGCAATTCATCAATGAATTTTGTCTTGCCGATGGGCAAATTGATTGGGAGAAAATCGTTCGATTCAACTCTGCATTTGCTGCGCCACAGAAGAAATCCAGGAAGAACTAACCATGCAGTGGGAAATCGTCATCGGGCTGGAAGTGCATACCCAGCTTTCGACCAAAAGCAAGATCTTCTCGGGCGCTTCGACCGCGTTCGGCGCAGAACCGAACACGCAGGCCGATGCAGTGAGCATCGCGCTGCCCGGCGTGCTGCCGGTGTTGAACAAGGGCGCAGTCGAGCGCGCGATCAAGTTCGGCCTTGCAGTGGGTGCGCACATCGCGCCGCGCTCGGTGTTCGCGCGCAAGAATTATTTCTACCCCGATCTGCCCAAGGGCTACCAGATCAGCCAGTTCGATCTGCCGGTGGTGGGACAGGGTGCGCTGACTATCCTGGTCGAGCCGCTGTCAGGCAACGCTCCTTCGACAGGCTCAGGACAGGCCTATGAAAAGGTGGTGCGCATCACCCGCGCCCATCTGGAAGAAGACGCGGGTAAATCGCTGCATGAAGACTTTCACGGCATGACCGGCATAGATTTGAATCGTGCCGGAACACCACTGCTTGAAATCGTTTCCGAGCCGGACATGAGTTCGGCGGCGGAAGCAGTGGCCTACGCCAAAACCTTGCACAGCCTGGTACGCTGGATCGGCATCTGCGACGGCAACATGCAGGAAGGTTCGTTCCGCTGCGACGTCAACGTGTCGGTGCGCCGTCCCGGCGAGCCGCTCGGCACGCGCCGCGAGATCAAGAACCTCAACTCGTTCAAGTTCATTCAGCAGGCCATCGATTATGAGGTGAAATGGCAGATAGACACGCTGGAGAACGGCGGCAAGATCCACCAGGCCACCGTTTTGTTCGACCCTGACAAAGGATCAACCCACGCGATGCGCAGCAAGGAAGAGGCGCACGACTACCGTTACTTCCCCGATCCCGATCTGTTGCCGCTGGACATCACACCCGCGATGCTCGAACAAGTGCGCGCCACGCTGCCCGAACTGCCCGAAACCAAGCGCGCGCGCTATGTAGGCGAACTCGGCCTGTCGTCCTACGACGCCAGCATCCTCACGGCCTCGCGAGAGATGACAGATTTTTTCGAGGCTGCACTTAACCCCTCCCAGCCTCCCCTTGTCAGGGGAGGAGTGGGCTTCCCCCCTGATAAGGGGGGACTGAGGGGGGTTGAAGCCAAGCTGTGTGCCAACTGGCTGATCGGCGAAGTGAGTGCCCAGTTGAACCGCGACGGGCTGGACATGACGCAATGCCCGATCACGCCGCAGCAGCTCGGCGGCATGCTGAAGCGCATCGCGGACAACACCATTTCCAACTCCGGCGCGAAGGAAGTGTTCCGCTCGATGTGGGCGGAAGGCGGCGATGCCGATGTCATCATCGAAGCAAAGGGACTGAAACAGGTTTCAGATGCGGGTGCGATCGAAGCACTGGTGGACGAAATCATCGCTGCCAACCCGGGGCAGGTAACCGATTACCGCAGCGGCAAGGACAAGCTGTTCGGCTTCTTCGTCGGCTTGGCAATGAAGGCCAGCAAGGGAAAGGCTAACCCGGCGCAGTTGAACGAGGTTTTGAAGCGCAAGCTCGATGGTGTGTAATGCGGGAAGCACCCCGGTCGTAAACCGGGGGTTTCAAGCTGAGTATTCGATTTACTTCTTCAGTACTTCAACTTTATCCAGGAAAATGATCGTGTCAAACGTGCGGTTCAACGATTTGCTGTGAAAGTTGCTCATAACCGCGCCGTTTGGATAGCCGATGTTGGCACCCTTGGCAATGCTGGTCTTGGAGGCAGCAAGCCAGACTGGGCCTTTGTCGCTGGTGACTTGCAAGTAGGTGTACATCGAGGTGTCGATCACTTCCAGCACTTTGCCCTTGTTGACGAACTTGCTGGCGGCGGCAGGCTTGGCAGCAGGCGCGTTTGGTTGAGGTTCTGCAACTGCGTTACCGGCAAAGGCAACCAGAGCCAGCAGAGTAAAAATGGTTTTCATCATGACTTCCTTAATAAATAATAAATATAGACGGGTTGGAAAAAGCCTCATGATCCGGAGGCTTGTCGGACTTAAAGTCTAACAGGTTCCCAGAATACAGAAAACTCGCCGAGTTGGCAAAGCGGAGAACACTAGCAGTTTGTTGAATTTATCGGCCTTACAGAGTTACCAAAAATATCGACCTCTCAGAACGCGCTACAAGCGATTTTTAGTAACTGGTGAAGGGTAGA
>Ga0209619_10003685_pt1 | contig 11015 bp, 13 predicted proteins | sample Rifsed16ft3_FD_184011 | JGI IMG/M metagenome (GOLD analysis project Ga0209619, IMG submission 184011) | Soil microbial communities from Rifle, Colorado, USA - sediment 16ft 3 (version 2) | ecosystem: Environmental > Terrestrial > Deep subsurface > Rock core/Sediment | place: Rifle, Colorado... | reverse complement strand
ATTTGATAGTATGTAAGTGATACATTATTGTTTTAATATAACGATACCAAATAAAATAATTTTTAGCAAACAAAATTTAGGGAGTTCCTTGTCGTTGCCCGCGCACCCCGAAGGAGAAACTTCGTTTCCCTACGAGGCAGGCGGGAGGGTTGGGGCAAGGGCGACTTCTCTTTCTTTTCTTCCTTCGGCCCCGCCGCCGCCCGCAAAATTCGCAATGTTTAGATTGGTCGGGGCGAGAGGATTTGAACCTCCGGCCCCCTGGTCCCGAACCAGGTGCGCTGCCAGGCTGCGCTACGCCCCGTAATCTTTGATTTTTTTATTATAATTGCTTTGCCGGTAGATGTCAAAACTAATTATGGTATATTTTGGATCTTGAATCCCATTGTGATGAGCAGGGTGTAAGTTTCTTCTGTTACTTTGTAGGTGGTATCGCGCGTGCTGATAAATCCGCCCCTTTTCTTCAGAAAATTAAAGACCCTGTCAGCATCGGAAAGGTCCGGCAGTATTTCAACAAGTCCTGTGCCGTCAATAAATGCATTGATTTCATTTTGCGTTAGTTTTTTCACTGAAATCAGGATTTGTTGGATTCAGAAAACTTCTTTTCTGCCCAGGCTTTAAATCCATTCAGGGTTTGGGGGAGCGTGAGATCTCTGATTGACTCGCGTACCTGCCGGGGAATACGCATGCCCGGGTTCACCATAATTGTAAATGTCATCGCGCACCGGTCCGCATCAACGGGATTAAAAACAGCGTCGCCCTTGATCTCGGCAAAGTCCCCCTTAACATTCTGCCAGAATAATTTCTTCTCAACATCGTTATAAATATAATGAAGCGCAAAATTTTTGGCAGTGATAAGGAGTTTTGTGCTGAAGTTTACTATCTTTGGTCTTTTGTCCGGATACCTCTCTGCTATCTTCCCAATGTTTATCACATTCTGCCATTCTGGCTGTTTTTCGCAGTCGCACATCAATTTGTATGCAAATTCCGCAGGAATAGAGAGCTCCATCTTAATTTCTTTTGAACCTGCGGCAGTGTTTTTAATCTCCGCGGATGCTGCCGGCTCACTATCAGCCATAGCGCGATCATTAACATGCAACTCTACATACCGCTTTATAATTTTCCTTTCCTGTTCTCCAATATGAATGAACTTCACTCCAATTCCAGGATGTTCTGTGTCCTGTAATACGGAAACAATCTCTCCAACAGCCAATATTGTGAAGATGTCTCCCGGTAGCGCAAATTGCAGCTGCAATCTTGTTCCTATAGTTAGAGGATTTTTGGTTGTAAGAAAAATTCCTTCCTCGCAAATATTTTTTGAGTAATAAAAAGGGACATTTTTATTTGATGTTTCCTTGACCAGGGTCTTAAGAGAAACCCTGGGATACCGCCTTACCTTGTTGAAAGAGCGCATAATACACCATTTTTATACCAGAATTATGATTATTTGTCAAATTAGAACATGCTCTTAATCTTTTTAAGCATATCAATTAGTTTGTTTATCTCATCCACAGAATTATAAATGTAAAAACTGAGCCTTACAGCATTATCCATCCGGAGGAATGTCATAAGCGGCTGAGCGCAATGATGCCCGGAGCGAACAGCAATGCCCTCCTCGTCAAGTATCCCCGCAATATCATGCGGGTGAATGCCAGCGATATTGAAGGAGATAACTCCGAGCCGCTTTTCTGTATCCTTGTGTCCGTAAATTGTAATGCCCTCAATTTCCTGCAATCTCTGCAATGCGTATCCGGTAAGCACCAATTCGTGGTCATGGATATTCGCCATGCCGGTTGCATTCAGGTAATCAACAGCTGCGCCTAATCCTATTCCTCCGGAAATATTCGGAGTTCCAGCCTCATACTTCCAGGGGAGTTCGTTCCACTCGGCAGATTCCGTAGTTACCTTTTCAATCATATCGCCGCCATAGTTGAATGGCTCCATCTTCTGAAGAAGTTCTTTCCTGCCATAGAGGAATCCGGTTCCGCTGGGACCAAGCATTTTGTGCCCTGAACCCGCAAGAAAGTCACAGCCGATGGACCGGACATCTATCTTCATGTGCGGAAGCGATTGCGCGGCATCAACAAGCGTAATCGCGCCGGCATCCCTTGCCAATTTAACAACATCGGCAACAGGATTTACTGTTCCAAGGACATTGGAACAATGAGTTATTCCAACAAGTTTTGTCCTTCCGGTAATCAATCTTTTTGCCTCTTCCATTATCAGATCACCATTATCGTGAACAGGCATAAATCTGAGAACGCTCCCTTTTAGTCTGCTGAGCATCTGCCAGGGGACAATGTTTGAGTGGTGCTCTGCAAGCGTTACAACTATCTCATCCCCTTGTTTGAGATTCCACATACCCCATGCGTATGCAACAAGGTTTATAGCCTCTGTTGCATTTTTTGTAAAAACAATCTCCCGCCAGCTCTGCGCACCTATGAATTTTGCAAGTTTTTTGTGCGCTTCTTCGTAGAGAACTGTTGATTCGTAGCTTAATGTGTGGACAGCGCGGTGTATGTTTGCCGTCATTTCCTCATTGTACCTCCGGATAGACTCAATCACCTGTTTAGGCTTTTGCGTGGTGGCGGCATTATCAAGATACACAAGCGGTTTGCCATTAACAAGCCGCTTAAATATGGGAAAATCAGCCCTTATTTTTTCTATGTCCAGAGTTTTTCTGTCAATGCTCATAATCATTAATCCAGATCCACAAATATATCATCCCCTTCAACAATGGTATTGAACTTTTTAAGCGGCGCTGCTGCAGGCATGGAGATGACCGACCCTGTCCTTACATTAAACCGCGCTCCATGCGCAAGGCAGGTGAGTTCCTCTCCATTGAGTATTCCGATGGAAAGGGGATATTCCATATGGGTGCAAATGTCCTCAAATGCATAAAAATTCCCGTCTATTCTGCATATCGCAACGGGGGCGCCGTTGTGCTCAAAGGCTTTTATCCCGCCAGGATTTATATCAAAGGTTTTGGCAATCTTTACTTTCATCATCCGTCCGCTTTTATTCTTCCTCGCCGGGCCATTCTTTTATTCCGTAAATACCGGCTTTCAGGATCTTGAGCGCAAGCAATCCGCATTTCAGCCTCATGGGGCTCAGGTTAATTCCGAGGGCATTGAGCATGTCGTCCTTGGAAAAATTTTTCACATGTTCCAGGTTCTGCCCCTTTATCATTTCTGTCAGAATGGACGCTGCAGCCTGGCTGATGGTGCAGCCCTTACCGGAAAACTTTGCGTCCTCAATTATATTATCCTTGATCTTCAAATCTATTCTCAGGACATCCCCGCAGGAAGGGTTTCCTTCTTCATGAGATATGTCTGATGGTTCAATTTTTCCATAATTTCTCGGATTTTTGAAATGGTCAAGGATAAATTCCATCTGGATAGTGTCATCAATAAAGCCCAATTATGCTGCCTCCCATTTTTTCTCAAAAATTTCCCAGGCGCTGTTTTTGAACGACTCATGCGGGATTGCTTCAATTGCCGGAGAAAGGAACCCTGAGACAATGGTCTTCCGCGCCTCTGCTTCGGGCATACCCCTGCTCATGAGATAAAAAACCTGCTCCTCGTCAATCTGTCCTATGCTCGCTGAATGCGATGCCCTGACCTGGTTTGCTTTTATCTCCAGTCCGGGAATTGAATCGCCCCTTGCGCCGGGGGTCAGGAGCAGAATGTGATCTGACAGAAGCGAGTCCGCATTCTGAGCATCCTTGTCTATCAGGACATTTCCGTAAAATACTGAACGCGCTGAATCGCGCATGGCTCCCCGCACAAGGACCTTTGCCGTTGTATTCCTCTGCCTGTGCATCAGGTCGGATGTAATATGCAGGTGTTCTTTGCCTGTCAAAAAGAAAACCTGGGTTTCGCTTGATGTCGCACCCTCGCCATCAAGGGAATTGCAGATCCTGCCTGTTGAGAGCCTTCCTCCAAACCAGCCAAACCGGCAGTCTATCGTTGAATCCTTCATAAGGTTTGAACGAAGCGTTGAAAAGGAAAATACATTATTGCCCAAGTTCCGTATGCTGATGTAATCAACCCTTGCTGACTCCTTCACAAATACAGATACTGCCGAAACAAGCAGGGATGGAGCGTTCATTTCCCCTTCGGATGCGTAGTTGTCAATGATTTTTATTTCGGATCGATCTTCGGCAATAATCACAACTGGAACAAACATTGCTGCCGATCCCCCGGAAACCGTAAAGGATGATAATAACGGTTCCGTCAGCCTCACATTCGCCGGAACATAGATGAGCAGCCCGCCGGCGAAGAATCCTTTTAGCATTGTTTCAAATTTATCACCCTGACCGCCGGGCTGTAAAAAATATTTATGGAATATCTCGGGGTGCTTGCTGAACGCCTTATTCATATCCGAAACAATTACTCCTTTTTCGGCAAATTCGCCTGGCAGATTTGCCCGAACGATTTCTGAGTTTACCTGAATAAAATGTGCAGCGCCGTTTCTGACAGCCGGAGAACCCTTGCCGTTTGCCCCTGCAAGCGGGTTCAGGCTTGCAAGCGAAAGCCCCTTGATCCGTGTGTGCCTGGTTTCTGGCAGGGGCAGCAATTCCGACTGTCTGAATGCTTCAAACCTTGCCTCTGTAAGCCAGTCCGGCTCATGGCGCTTCTTTGAAAATTCTCTTATTCCGTCCAGTGAAATATTTACCTCAGCCAACTGCCCCCTCCATTTCCAGCTGGATAAGACGGTTGAGCTCCACTGCGTATTCCATTGGCAGTTGTTTTGAGAAGGGCTCAATAAAACCAAGGACTATCGCTGTTAATGCCTCTGCTTCGCTGAGTCCCCGGGACATGAGGTAGAATATCTGGTCATCGCTTATCTTCCCAACGGTTGCTTCATGGCCGATTGAAACCCGCTCTTCCTCAATCTCCATTGTGGGATAAGTATCCGAACGCGAGATATCGTCAAGAATCAGCGCATCGCAGCGGACATTCGCTTTCACATTCACAGCGCCCTTGTGCACTTTGAGCAGCCCCCTGTATGTTGTTCTTCCTCCAAACTTGGAAATAGACTTGGAAGTTATTGTGGAAGTGGTCTCAGGCGCAGCATGGATAACCTTGGCTCCAGCGTCCTGATGCTGATCCCTGCCAGCGTAAGCAATGGATAATACCTCTGCTTTTGCGCCCCTTCCGATGAGATATATACATGGATACTTCATGGTCGTCCTGCTTCCCATGTTTCCATCAATCCATTCAACAGTAGCATCCTCATGGGCAACAGCGCGCTTGGTCACGAGGTTGTACACATTCTTTGACCAGTTCTGTATGGTCGTATAGCGCACCTTTGAACCTTTTTTTGCAATAACTTCAACAACCGCAGAGTGGAGGGAGTCTTTGGAATAAATCGGCGCGGTGCATCCTTCTATGTAATGCACGCTGGCTCCCTCGTCTGCAATAATGAGGGTGCGTTCAAACTGCCCCATTGACTGGGCATTTATGCGAAAGTATGCCTGCAGCGGAATATCCACTTTAACGCCCCTGGGCACATAGATAAAACTGCCGCCGCTCCATACTGCGGAATTGAGCGCAGCAAGTTTATTGTCTGCGGGCGGGACAACACTGCCGAAATATTCCCTGAATAAATCCGGGTAGAGTTTCAAAGCCGAATCTGTATCAATAAAAATTACGCCCTTCTTGGTAAGGTCATCGTGAAGACTGTGATACACAACTTCGCTTTCATACTGTGCACCCACGCCAGCAAGGAATTTCTGTTCTGCCTCCGGAATTCCGAGCCGTTCAAAGGTCTTCCGGATATACTCCGGCACCTCATCCCAGGATTTTCCCTGTTTATCCATAGTTTTCAAAAAATAGACATACTCATCAAATTTTATCTCGCGAAGATCGGCTCCCCATGCGGGCATAGGCTTTGCGAGAAAAACACTGAATGAATCCAGCCTGAATTTAGTCATCCATTCCGGTTCGCCCTTTATCGCTGATATCTCCTTTACTACACCCTCATCAATCCCCTTCTTTGTTTTATAGACATATTTTTCAGGATCCTTGAAATCATACTTGCTGTAATCAATGTCCAGAAAACTTTTTTGCGTATCCGACATTTTTGCTCCTCAATTTATTCCGGAAACAATATTGTCATAGCCGTCCCTTTCAATGACATCTGCAAGGTCAGCCCCGCCTGTTCGGACAATCCTCCCGCCAGCCATAATATGCACGCGATCCGGCTTTAAATAATTCAATATCCTGGGATAGTGCGTAATGATCATTATCCCTAATCCGGAGCTCCTGACAGAGTTTATGGCGCCTGCCACTGTTTTCACAGAATCCACATCAAGCCCGGAATCTATCTCATCAAGAATGACGATCTCGGGTTTCAGCATCAGCATCTGAACTATTTCGGCGCGCTTCTTCTCTCCGCCGGAAAAGCCTACATTAATGTGTCTCGTAGCAAATGACCAATCCAGGTTGAGGGCTTTGAACCCGGCCTCAAGCGTCTTGCCGAATTCAACTGGATTTTTATAAAGATTCCTTCCGGTAGATCTCTGATTGGTTGTCGCAGCGCCCCAGAGAAACCTGTTGAAGGGCACTCCGGGAATCTCAAGGGGGTACTGAAATGCCAGAAACAGCCCTGCCTGAGCCCTTTCATGAGGCTTAAGGGTGAGTATATTTTTATCCTTAAACATTGCCTCACCAGATTCAATTTTGTACTTCGGATGGCCCATAAGCGTATTTGCCAGGGTGCTCTTGCCGGAGCCATTGGGTCCCATAATTGCTTGCACCGTTCCCTTTTCTATTTCAAGGTCAACGCCGTTCAGAATATTCTTACCGTCAACACTTACTCTCAGGTTGCGAATTGTTAAAGGATTAGGCATACTTTTTCTTACCTCCGTTCCTTATTATGTCATTCAGCTTTATTTTTTTCAATACATGCGCTACTGCTTCCTGAAGTTTTCCCCAGACAACAATCTGCCTGCAATTTCTGGAGGATCCACACTCAAATGCGCTGTCAAGGCAGTCTATGATCCTCAGCCTGCCCATTACACATTCATACGCATCCATGAGGGAAATATCCCGCGTCCTTTTTGCAAGCACGTAGCCGCCATCGGGACCAACGCTGGAGCGGACAAGCCCGCGCTTCACCAGCTGTGCCATCACCTTTGCGAGATAGTTCTTGGGAATGCGGGCATTATCAGAGATATCTTTCATGTAGACCACCTTATTGTTTTTCTGCAGCCCGAGGTAGATAAGGGATCTCACCGCATAATCAAGCGTTTTGCTCACATGCATACAGTATATCCTTGACTTCGTGTATCCACGATAGTAATGATAACATACCGCGCATGCATGTCAAGGAAAACACAAGGCAATCCCTAAAACACTTGACTTGCAAAAATAAAAACAGTATCTTATTTCCATTATGAAAAAAACACTGGCATTTCTTTTTGCTTCGGCAATCCTGACCCGGCTCTACGCTATGGATGTGGGAACGCTTCCGCCGCAGGGCGAAAGGGTTACCCTCAAGGCAGGTTTTGGCTATGTTGTTACAAGGGAACTCAAGAGCAACAATCCGGACGCTGAAACGGACTTCTCCTCGGTCCAAATCCGTTTCAAAGCCGGCTTCAATCCTTTTGACCGCATTGAAATATACGGCAACGCAGGGTTTGCGGACGCCGGATTCAAGGGAAGCGGACGGAAGCCTCTTGCCTTTCTTTTTGGCGGGGGGGTTGCTTTTTAACTTCTTGACCCGGCCGAGGAGCACAACATTATCTTTGGCGGACAGGCAGATTATTATAAACCGGAAAACTCAATAGTGCTTGATTATCAGTTTTCTGCCACCTATGTCCACCTGACAAAAATCGTTATCCCTTATGCTGGAGTAAAGTATTCCGATACGCTCGTGAAAAATACTGACGGCGGCCAGGACTGGCAGGCAAAAAACAAGGTCGGGATCGTTATTGGCGTGCAGTATTTCGTTAATCCAGATGTTTTTTTCACGGCCGAGATGCACAATTTTGATCAGGATGCGTTCTATGGCGGTGTGGGCTTCCGTTTTTGATTTGCATCAGAAAGGCAATACAGCATAACTTAAAAATAACGGGGAGGAATTATGAAGATTTTCCTGGATACAGCAAACCTCAAAGAGATTACAGAAGCCTCGGCAATGGGCCTGATTGACGGCGTTACCACAAACCCGAGCCTCTTCGCAAAAGAGACTGGCGATCCGGTAAAAATACTTGAGGAGATCTGCAGGGCTGTTGACGGACCGGTAAGCGCAGAGGTGAATGCCGGCGATACAGACGGCATGTTGAGGGAAGCAAGGGAATTGCGCCGCATCCACAGCAATATCGTCATAAAGATTCCGCTCACCAAGGAAGGGCTAAAGGTTACAAGGGAGTTGCACAATGAAGGCATTCCGGTAAATGAAACTCTGATATTCTCACCGCTGCAGGCCCTGCTCGCTGCCAAGGCAGGCGCAGCCTATGTCAGCCCATTTGTGGGGCGGCTGGACGATATTTCCCATCAGGGAATGGAACTGGTTGAGCAGATACTCATGATCTTTGACAATTACGGATTTGAAACAGAGGTGATTGTCGCCAGCGTGCGCCATCCCCTGCATGTTTTAGAAGCCGCCTTAATGGGCGCGGACATTGCCACGGTGCCATTCAAGGTGCTTGAGCAGTTTACAAAGCATCCACTTACTGATATCGGAATCCAGAAATTTCTTGAGGACTGGAAAAAGAGCAAAAAATAATCAATGTACTCTGCATATAAATTTTAAAAACTCCAGCATTAATTTTAATGAATTCCTTGCTGTAAGGATAGTTTTTAGTATCTCTGAGTAGCTTCCTTCTCCGGAGACTGCTTTGTAAAAGCCTTCCTCTATGTCCGGATTTTCCTGTGCCATGCTTATAACCCTTTCCATAAACCCTGTTTTTAGCGAGATGAGAACCAAGGTTCTGAAAATTCTTCCGTAGATATAGTCATTCTGGTAATGCCTGAAAGAAGCCATGTATTCTCTGAAATCGGATTCTGATATGCCGTTGTTAATCATTACCTGCGCGGCTCTTGCGCCAGTCTCTATAGCAAGGTTTATTCCCTTGCCCTTATACGGTCTTACCCAGCCTGTAGTATCCCCCACTGCTACAAAACGATCGCCAACAATTCCCTCCGCAGGCTTTATAGGATATCTGCCCCTGTAGTAATTCAGAGGGGAGAGGTTAATCTGTCCGATTACTTTCTTGACTGCGGGATGCGACAAAAAACTGTCCATTTCCTTTGATGTAACATCTCTTCCAGCAATGTTCAATATGATATGGTCGCCCTTTGGAGTTATTGCGCCAAACTCCACGCCTTTCAAATCAGGAAGCAGGAACGCATGTATGCGGTTCCCAATCTTATTCTCAATTATGGAGCTATCAGCATGGAGCTTTGTAATAATGGTATCCAGCGCCCGCTGCGGTCTTATATATCCAAAGAAGGCTGCGCTCGCTTTTTCAAGCACATCCGCAAATCCCTCCCCAAGCCCGAAAGCTCCGACCACAGAATCAACCCTTAAAAATCTGCTGTCGCTGTAAATCCTGACCTCGTCATAATGAAATTCAATGCCCGTAACACTGGAATCTATAACCTCTGCGCCGGCATTTTTTGCTGTCTCCAGCATGAATCTGTCAAGGAGAATCCTTCTTGTGGCATATGTACCTTTGCCATGCACCAGATCCAATGAATTTCCCCTTGACGAATGGAGTGTATAACCGGTTATTTCCCTCTTTATCAGATGTTGAGGAAATGGAATGCCGGCTGTTTTTTCAAAAATGTCCTCCACAGGGGGAGAAAGCACGCCCGCGCACTGGTTGTAATGCGCTGTAAAATCCTTGGGTTCAAAAATATAAACCTTTATGTTCAGATTTTTCTTTTTTGCTTCGCTAAGCAGCATGAATGCCGAGGTGCATCCCGCAGGACCTCCTCCGATAACAGCAATGCTTGAACCGTTTACTATTTTTAAATTATCTCCACGCATTTTTAATCATCCTCAGGGCTTTCCAAATCATAAATGTCTTCCCGAATATTTTCCTGTAGGGTTTATCCCCTGCAAAAAGATGCCATAATATATCCATCATCCAGTACTTTTTTTTAGGGTCCTGAGATTCCAGCTTCAAGGCGCTAATGCATGTCCTGGAAAAAAATTTGTTTGACGAAGTTACCCTGTATAGAAAGAACATGACCCTTCCATACCGGTTGTCCCTTGTTAAAAAACTATGGAATTGGGGGCGGTAATTCCTATGGAATGAGTCCCTGTCAATACCGTGAACAATAGCTGACTCCGCTGCCCATTGGGAAGTGAAGAGGGCTGATTCTATCCCGTTTTTTAAATACCTTGATACGCATGCATCGCCAACCATCACCAGCCTGTGATAATAGGGGTTCCGCGCGGTTGTTACAGGTATTCTCGGATGGCAGTGGCATGAGATTTTTAAATCCGTATTAAATAATTTTTTAATCTGGAGCACAGTCAGTTCATCAAGCAAATCCTGGAATTTAACCCACTTTCCGATACCGGTAATGGTCATAAATCTGCCCTTTGGTGTAACTGCGGTGAAAAGAAACAGAGAATTCCGACGGGAGAAGATATGAATAAACCTGGAGAGGGATTCATTCCTTGCCGGCAGATCAATCTCCCCCTGGCAGGTATGCCAGAATGATGGCGGGACATAGCCAAAATTAAACGATCTGGTCAGCGCAGAATTAACCCCGCAGGCAATCACAACGAGGTCAGCTTTTTCCTCTATTTCATTGCCGCCTTCATCAGTGTAAATCACATTATGCGATTCATTTATATTCCTGCCGAGTTTTATGCTCCGCACAACCGCCTTTCTGAACCCTACACCCATATCAATGGTCTTCTTGAGCATAAAGGCATCAAGGCCCACGAATTCTTCGCCTGTCCTTGCGCTTGTTGGCCCGAGCCCCCTGAAGACGGTGAAAACCCTGTCGCTGTCGCGTTTTTTAACCTCTGCGTTCATCCCATCAAGATAT
>Ga0209619_10003683_pt1 | contig 11016 bp, 8 predicted proteins | sample Rifsed16ft3_FD_184011 | JGI IMG/M metagenome (GOLD analysis project Ga0209619, IMG submission 184011) | Soil microbial communities from Rifle, Colorado, USA - sediment 16ft 3 (version 2) | ecosystem: Environmental > Terrestrial > Deep subsurface > Rock core/Sediment | place: Rifle, Colorado... | reverse complement strand
CGCGAGCCGGACGAACTCCTTCATCAGGGGCCGATCCAATTGGATCTCCTGGTTGCTCTCGGAAAGCGCGCTCACGTGGAGGGTGACGTCCACCTTTCCTCTTCCCAGAGCTCCCCCCACTCGATCGCGAACCCGCTTCTCATAAGCTAGGGACGCGCTTCCCTGCGCACGCAAGCGCACCTCGAGGTAGCGGTGATTCACCGTGCGGATCTCGGCCGTGACTTCGTACGCCTCGTTCGCGGCCGAAGCGCGAGCGTACCCCGTCATGCTCTTCAACACGGAAACACCCGGAAAGATTCCCCGGTCTTCATGTTTGGCTCGTAACCGATACCGGCTCGACGCCGAGCGAGAACTGGAGCTGGTACAGCCGGCGGTAGAGGCTCGTCGATCTCCGGATGAGCTCGTCGTGACGCCCCACCTCCTGGACCCGTCCATCCTCGATCACCACGATCTGATCGGCGCGGCGAACGGTCGAGAGGCGATGGGCGATGACGATCGTGGTCCGGTTCACCATCAGGTTCTCGAGCGCCTGCTGGACCAGGGCCTCGGACTCCGCGTCGAGAGAGCTCGTCGCCTCGTCGAGAACGAGGATTGGCGGGTTCTTGAGGATGGCGCGCGCGATCGCGAGCCTCTGCCTCTGCCCTCCTGAGAGCCTCGAGCCCTTTTCGCCGACGACGGTGTCGAAGCCCCGGGGAAGGGCCTCGATGAACTCGAGGGCGTTCGCCGCTGCGGCCGCCTTCCGGATCTCGGCGTCCGCGATCGTCTTGAGGCCGTAGGCGATGTTGTTCCGCACGGTGTCGTTGAAAAGGATGACCTCCTGGGTCACGAGGCCGATCTGGCCGCGCAGGGACGAGAGCGTCGCTTTCCTGATGTCGACCCCGTCGAACAGCACCGCTCCGCCCGTCGGGTCGTAGAATCGCGGGACCAGGCTCGCGAGGGTCGACTTCCCCGCCCCGCTCATTCCCACGAGCGCCACCACCTGCCCCGCTTCGATGATCAGGCTCACCTTCTCGAGGGCCGGTCCCTGGCCGTCGTCGTACGCGAACTGAACTTCGCGGAACTCGATCCGCTGCGCGAGCGGCGCGATATCGACGGCGTCGGGCGCTTCCTGGATCTCCTGCTCGGTGTCGAGGACGGCGAAGATGCGGCTCGCCGCGGACAGCGCTTGCTGAAACGTCGCATTCACTCGCGAAAGCTTCTTCACCGGGGTGTACATCATGAAGAGCGCCGCCATGAACGACGTGAACTCTCCCGTCGTCATCTGTCCCTGGGCGATGCTCCGGCTTCCGTACCAGATGGCCGCGGCGAGCCCGATTCCACCCACGAGCTCCATGATGGGCGGCATGATCGAAATCACGCGGGTGATGCGCATGTTGCTCCGGAAGAGCCGGTTCGTCGCCGTCTCGAAGCGCTCGGTCTCGAAGGCCTCCATGCGGAAGGCTTTTACGATGCGGCTCCCGGAGATCGCCTCGTGGAGGATGTTCGAGATGTCGCGCCAACGCTCGAGCCCGGTGTCGGTGATTCGCCGGAGCTTCCGTCCGAGAGTGACAAGGGGATAGACCGCGAGGGGCGCCGTCACCAGGCAGACCACGGCGAGCCAGAAGTCGTAATAGAAAAGAAGGGCGCCGTAGCCGACGAGAGCGAAGCTCTGCATCAAGAGGTCGCCGAGCGCCTCCGAGACCGCCTGCTGAATCTTCTCGACGTCGTTCGTGATGTGGGAGATCAGAGTTCCCGTCGACTTGCGCTTGAAAAAGCCTACCGACTGCCGGATGACGTGCTGGTAGAGTCGGTTGCGGAGGTCCATCACCGCCCGCTGGCCGACCCAGCTCATCAGGTACGTGGCGAAGTAAGAGAAGAGCCCCTTGACGGCATAGAGAACGACGATGAGCGAGCCGACCAGCCCCAGGTTCACGTGCTGGATGAGGACGTCGTCGAAGACGGGTTTGATGAGATAGGCGAGCCCGGCGGAAGCGGCACCGTAGCCGAGCATAGAGATGCAGGCCAGAAAGAGCCGCCCGCGGTAGGGCCAGGCCTGGGACAAGAGACGCCGGAGGTCGTTCAAGGAAGCACTCTCGAGGCCATGCTATCAAGATTGAAGGGCTCGGATCGCCCTGGCGAGCCGTTCGATCGCTTCGTCAATCCTGTCCTCGGGGACGAAGCTGAAAGAGAGCCGCATGAAATTCTTCCCGCTTCGGTCGGCGAAAAACGGCGGCCCGGCGACGAAGGCCGTCTTCTCCCGCTCGATGGCGAGGGGAAGGAGAGCCTCGGTGTCGATTCCTTCCGGTCCTTCGGGCAGAGCAACCCAGACGAAGAAGCCGCCGAGCGGGTGAACCCACTTCGCCCCGGCCGGGAAGTGGCGTCTCATCGCCTCCTCCATGCGGTCGCGCTTTCGCCGGTAGAGCTCGATCGAGCTCTTCACCTGGTCCTCGATATATCCGTGGCGCCCGTAGTCGTACACGAGGCGCTGGGTGAGGGTGTTGGCACACTGGTCGGTCCCGAGCTTCGCGAGGCCGAGCTTCTCGATGAGGTCCGAATCCGCCGCCGCCCACCCGAGACGCGCCCCGGGGGCGAAGATCTTCGAGAACGTGTGGAGGAAGACGACGTTTCCCGGTGCCATGGACTTGAGCGACGGCTCGCGATCGCCCTCGTAACAAAGCTCTGCGTAGGCGTGGTCCTCCACGATGGGGATCGATGCCTCGTCGCAGATCTCGACGACCTCGCGTCTTCGGTCGCGGCTCCAGGTGGCGCCTGAGGGATTCTGGAACGAGGGGATGACGTAGAGGAAGCGCGGCCGGATGCCCTCTTTCGCCAGGTCCCTCACGGTCTCCCGAAGCGATTCCGGAACGAGACCGCTCGCGTCCGTGGCGACGGAGGCGATCCGGGCTTCCTGGCTCCGAAAGACGTGGAGCGCCGCGAGGTAGGTCGGGGCTTCGACCAGGACCGTGTCTCCGGGATCGAGAACCGCCATCGAGACCAGGTGCAATGCCTCGATGCCTCCGGAGGTTACGAGAACGTTCTCGACGCCGACCGACACCCGCTCCTTCGCCTCCATCCGCTCCGCGATCCACTCACGGAGACGCGTGAAGCCGGGGTTGGGTCCGTAATTCAGTGCGCTCGCACCCTCCTCCCGCAGGACCCGCTCCTGCGACTCGCGGACCCGCTCCAGGGGAAAAACTGCCGGGTCCGGAAGGCCGCCCGCGAGCGAGATCACGTCCGGGCGTTCCGCCAGCTTCAAGATCTCGGTGACCTCTCGCGAGGAGCCGAGAAGCTCCATTCGTCGGGCGAGTGTCAAGGGCGCGTGCTTAGTCGGGGAATCCATCGGGAATACGCTCCTTGAATTGCCAGGCAGTCTCGACGACGGGATCGAGACTCATGAAAGTTTCTCACCGCGATCGATGAGTTCGCGAAGCGTGTGGAGCCGACGTCGCCGGCGCCCCCGGTTACGAGAAGCGAGCACGGGAGCCCACTCCTCAGCCCCGGCCGATCCCGAAATAGGCGAAGCCGAGCTCTTTCAGTGTCTCCGGGTTGTAGATGTTCCTTCCGTCGAAAACCACCGGGTGGCGAAGGAGCTTCCTGATGCGGTCGAAATCGGGCTCTCGAAACTCGTTCCACTCGGTGACGAGCACCAGCGCGTCGGCGCCGTCGCAGGCTTCGTAGCTCTTTCGACAGTATGTCACGTGGTCGTCCACGTCGTTGAGCTGGGTCCTTGCCTCCTTCGTGGCCTCGGGATCGTAGGCACGCACGCGGGCGCCCTCGCGGACGAGGCCGCGGATCAGGGAGAGCGCGGGGGCGTCTCGCATGTCGTCGGTTCGCGGCTTGAAGGCAAGGCCCCAGAGAGCCACGGTTTTCCCCATCAGATCCTCGCCGAAATGCTGCCGGATCTTGGACAGCAGGAACAGTTTCTGCTCCTCGTTGACGGTCTCCGTAGCCTCGACGATTTTGAGCTCGAGCCCCGCGGCCCGGGCGGTGCGAGCAAGGGCGCGGATATCCTTGGGGAAGCACGAGCCGCCGTAGCCGACACCGGGAAAGAGAAAGGCGTGGCCGATCCTTCGGTCCGACCCGACCGCCCGCCGCACCTGGGAGACGTCGGCGCCCACTTTCTCGCAGAGGCGCGCGATCTCGTTCATGAAGCTGATGCGGCTCGCGAGCATCGCGTTCGCGGCATACTTGGTGAGCTCCGCGCTCTCCGGATCCATCACCAGGATGGGGTTTCCCGTGCGCACGAAGGGCCGGTAGAGCTCCTCCATCACCTCGGCGGTCTCGGGCTCCTCGGCGCCAATGACGACGCGATCTGGCCTGAGGAAATCGTCGATGGCCGCTCCTTCCTTCAGGAACTCGGGGTTGGAGACGACGCCTACGGAATACTCCGTCGCGGAAGCGATGGTCTCCTTGACCTTCCGGTTCGTTCCCACGGGGACGGTGCTCTTGAGGACCACGATCTTGCGCTCGTTCATCGCGCGGCCGATCCCCTTCGCCACGGCAAGCACGTGGCTCATATCCGCCGAGCCGTCCTCACCCTGCGGGGTCCCCACGGCGACGAAGAGGATCTTGGAGCTCACCACGGCGCGGTCGAAGTCGGTGGTGAAGGACAGCCGCTCCTCGGCGACGTTTCTGGCAACGAGCTCGGAGAGTCCCGGCTCGTAAATCGGGATCTCGCCCCGCTTGAGACGGGCGATCTTGTCCTCGTCGATATCGACGGCAATCACGCGGTTCCCGTTCTCGGCGAGGCAGGCCCCGACCACCAGGCCCACATATCCGGTTCCGAATACGGAGATCTTCATATGTGTCGAACAGATGATTCTACTTTCGGACCTGCGTTAACGTCAAAGGATGCTGGTGTAAGAAAAAGAGGGGATAGGCGGATGGCTGGGGATACGGGGGTAGGAAAAATTCTTTTTAATCCCCCCATCTCCTCCTATCTCCCCATCCCCCTTCTTACACTCTTGGAACGCCGGGTGCTAACATCGCTGGACACATGAGCTCTCCTCTGGTCATCGGGATCGATTTTCGCCCCGCGCTGTCGCGCGCGACCGGCGTGGGACGCTACTTCCAGGGGCTCGTCTCCGGCCTTCAGGAAATCGATCGGGAGAACCGCTACGTCCTGCTCTCGAGCTCGTTCAAGGAGCGAGCGAGGCCCGAAGCGCGTCCTCCCAACTTTCGGCTCATCGACCGGCGCGTGCCGGTCTCGGTTTTGAACGCGCTCTGGCACCGCCTCCAGCTTCCGACGTTCGACTGGCTCACGGGTTGCGAGATCGACGTGGCGCACTCCCCCACTCCACTGCGCCTCCCGTCGCGGCGCGCGCGCACCGTCGTCACCGTGCACGATCTCTTCTTTCTCGACCACCCGGAAGCAACGAGCCGCGAGATCCGGAGGGACTACTCCGTACTCGTTCGCTCGCACGTGAGGAAAGCCGATGCGATTCTCGCGAATTCCAGGACCACGGCCGACGACGTCGCCTCGCGGCTCGACGTCCCCCGGGAGCGCATCCATGTCGTCCACGCGGGAATCGACGAGCGCTTCCTCGCGGCCGAGCCTTCGGGAAACGGGCGCGGCCGTCCGTACCTCCTCGCGGTCGCGACCGAGGAGCCGCGAAAGAATCTTTCCACCCTTCTCGAGGCCTTCGCGATCCTGAAGCGCCGGGGCTTCGAAGGCTCTCTGAAGATCGCCGGAGGCGCCGGGCTCGATACTCCTCTCGTCGTCGAGACGATCGCGCGGCTCGGCCTCGAGCGCGAGGTCTCGAGGCTCGGCTACGTTGATGCCCTCGAGCTTCCCTCGCTCTACCGAAACGCGCGGGCCCTCGTGAGCCCCTCTCTCTGGGAAGGATTCGGCCTTCCGCTTCTCGAGGCGATGGCCACCACCACTCCCCTCGTGGCTTCGGACATCCCCGTCCATCGCGAGGTCGCCGAAGACGCGGCGGTCTTCGTGCCGACCGGGCAGACCGGGAAGTTGATCGTCTCGCAGATTCCCGACCGATTCCGGGTCTTTGGACGTCTCGGTCGCGAAGCTCTGGCAAGCACGGCGCGGAATTGGGGCGTTGCTCAGCGTCACGTGTCCGGGGAGTTGCATCCGCTGTTCGTCGCTAATCAGCGACGCGGTTTGCGGTCTGGATTCGACAACGGTGATCTGTCCCCGCACTCGGCCTTGCTGATCGGGGCCGGCCTCTACCAGCGCATGTACGAACGCCGCGACTTGCCGACCAGAAGGGCCTACGCCGTCAGTCTGCTGGTAGACGGCTCGGCGAGCATGCTGCAACCGCGCCCGCTCAACAACGGGTTCCGCGCCCCGTGGGGATTGTCGGCGGCGACCCTGGGAGCGTGGACCCTGGCCCACCTCTGCGATGAGCTGCAAGTGGACTTCGAAATCGCCCTGTTCAATAGGTCGTTTGCCGCCACGCCCGGCGACACCGAGCGCGCCTTCACCGAACGACGGCACCGGGCACTGGCAGGTTTGCGGAAGAGCCAGGGGACGGCCGCCGAACGGCTCACCAGCACCGTGAACCACTATGTCATCAAATCCTTCGACGAGCCCTGGCGCCACGCCGAGGACCTCCTGGCCGGTCTGTTCTGGACGACCACCGAGCCCGCCCAGGCTGCCGCCCGGGCTCGCAAGGCACCGGACGAATCGCCACCCGTTTCCATGTTCGAGAAAGCCGCCAACGTCGACGAATTCAACCTGGCACATGCGGCTGAACGCATGCTGCGGCGGCGATCACAGGTGCGGGTGTTGGTGGTGCTGGCCGATGGCATGACCCGGGGCTCGGTGGAAACACTGGCGGCCACAGCGCATTCCATCGAGCGGGGCGGCACCACCGTCCTGGGCGTCGGCATCGGCGATGCCACCGTGCAAGCCGCCTACAGCCGTAATCAGGTGGTAGAACAGCCCGAGGCACTGACCCGGGCCATGGTCGAAGGCGTTCGATCGGCTCTGCGACGCAGTCTCGCCCTGTGGGGAGTCGAGACCTGGTGGTCTCGAGCCAGCCGTCAGTCATCCGAGCAAAAACCTGAGGAGTTGATCCGTGCCTGACAAAGTGACGTTCACCGACCCGACCGGAGAGGGAGCTCCGATAGAGTTGGAGACCTTTGAGGTTCCGGCCGATGTGCCGGACCGACCACACCGTATCGGCAAGATCCCCGACCCGGATCCGTTCTACGTCGACCTCGGCATGCTGTACCGCTTTGCCGCCCTGGACGAGGTCCGGCGGTCCACCAGCGAGGCCTTTGTCCCCCTCCACATCGCCGTGCGAGGGCACATGGGGACCGGCAAGGACCACGACATCGAACAATTCGCGGCTCTGATGCGTCTCCCGTACTATCGCATCCCGCTCACCGGCGAAGTCCGCGATGTCACGCTGATTGGTTCGACCAAACTGCACGGCGATGGGAAGGGCGGTACCGAGAGCCGCTGGGAGGACGGGGACATCACCCGTGCGTTGCGCGGTCCGGCCGTTGTCAATCTCTCGGAACTGAACGCGGCCGGGGCAGAGACCCTCTTTGCCCTGCACGGTCTGCTCGACCGTTACCACGCCCTCGATCTCCCCAACGGCGCTACGGTCCAACTCCGGCCCGACGTTCGCTTGTTCGGGACGATGAACCCCACGGATCTTCGAGACTACGCCGGCACGCAAACCCTCAACAAGGCGTTCGCCGACCGATGGTTGATCTGGGAAAAGGACTTCCCGAGCGAACAACAACTCATTCTCATGCTCGAGCGTCGCTACCCCTCCATGAAATCCGGGTTCGTCGAGGCGCTCGCCCGGCTGACCGTCGAAGTCAACGAATCGTTCCGCGCCCGGGACTCCGGCACCAGGGTCGAGACACCGATGAGCCTCCGATCGATCCTCGACCGGGTTCCGACCGGTCTACGCATGTTCGCATCGGCCCCGGATCCCCTGCGGCGCTCATGGCAGGAGTTCGTGCTGCCCCACATCGACCCCTACGACCGCGATCACTACGAGACGGTGTGGAGCGCGGTGGTCCGCAAAGGACCGGCCGGTCCTCCGTTTGGCTGATCTCCATCGACCCTGAGGCGGGAGGCTAGGACAACCCGACCTCGGCCACTACCGTGTCACGAACCCCCCAAAGCGAGCGATGCGTCCCTACGAATTCGAAGACGACAACCTCAACCACTTGATCGCCGACTTGATCGGTGCCGCCGGCGACGGCACCAACACCGACCTGGCGAGCGAGATCATCACCTCGGCCATCAAACTCTTCCGCGACAAGACCGATCGCGGTGACATGAAGCTCATCAACGCGGCCGTCAAGGAAATGCGCTACTCGTTACTGGTCTTCTCGAAGTACCAGCATGTGCCCAAGGTGACCATGTTTGGGTCGGCACGAACCCAAGCGGACGATCCCAACTACCAGATGGCGATCCAATTCGCCAAGAAGATGGTTGAGGAACGAGGTTGGATGGTTGTCACGGGAGCCGGACCGGGCATCATGGAAGCCGGCAACCGGGGAGCCGGACCCGGGAACTCGTTTGGCGTCAACATCCGCCTGCCCTTCGAGGATCAGGCCAACCCCTACATCGACGCCAGCCGCACCATCAATTTCAAGTACTTCTTCACCCGCAAGCTCGGTTTCGTCAAGGAGTCCCATGGATTCGCGTTGTTTCCCGGGGGTTTCGGAACGATGGATGAGACGTTCGAGTTGCTCACGCTCGTGCAGACCGGGAAGAGCGACCTGCACCCGATCGTGATGCTCGAGGCCAACGGAACCGGCTACTGGCAGACCTTCAACGACTTCGTCGAAAGGGATCTCCTCGGCAATGGTCTGATCTCCGAACCCGACCTCAGCATCTACAAGGTGACCAACGACGTCGATGCAGCCGCCCATGAAATCTGCCACTTCTACGCCAACTACCAATCCCAGCGGTACGTAGACGGCCGTTTGATCCTGCGGCTCAACAAGGCTCCCGACCAAGCTCAACTCGAAGACTTGAATGAGCGATTCTCCGACATCGTCGCCTCGGGATCCCTCGAGGTGATCGAACCCACCGACGCCGAAACCGGTGACGGCGACGCCCTGGATCTGCAACGGCTTGCTCTGCGCTTCAACCGGCGCAGCTTCGGGCGGCTCCGGCAATTGGTTGACGACCTCAACGGCCTCATCGAGACCGACGAGACCGTCCATCCTCCCCCACCGTTCAACGTTTAGGGCTCTGCCGGGCCTGGTTTCCCGGGGTTCGCCACATAGCGCAAACAACCGCTCACGGCTAGCCTTTGCGGGTGCGCGAAATCCTCTCCGACCTGGTTGCCGAACAGCAGTATCAAGACCAGTTCCTGCAGCGGACCAACATCCGGGACTGGAAACTGCAGACGCCTTCCGCCGGGTGGAGCATCCAGGATACGGTCAGCCATCTAGCCTCTTTCGAGGAGTACGCCTTCAACGCCTTGGAGGAGGGCGGCTCGCGCCTCGAAGAAGCCTCCCGGTACGCCACACAGGCCGAATTCACGTTGGCGGCTCTGCGACCAGGACGATCGATGCGACCCCAGGACGTGATCGAATGGTGGCGGGAAGCTCGCGCCAAGGTAGTGGACTCACTATCACACAAATCGCCATCGGATCGAGTGCCGTGGTTTGCCGGTGATATGAGCGCAAGAACGTTTGCAACGACCCGGTTGATGGAGACCTGGGCCCACGGTCTGGATATCCACGAAGCCCGCGGTGCCGAACCCGAAGACACCCCCCGGCTGCGGCACATTGCCTGGCTGGCCTGGAAGACGCTCCCTTACGCCTTCCGGGACGCCGGTCAACCCTATGAACAGCCGGTGCGGGTGGAGGTGATCGGCCCGGCCTACGCCAAATACGTCTTCGGGCCTGAGGACACCGACCAGGTAATCAAAGGAACTGCCGGCGAGTGGTGCCGGGTGGCAGTCCGGCGTCGATCGCCCGACGACACCTCCCTCAAAGCCCAAGGGGAAGTCGCCCAGATGGCCCTCAAAGTCGTTCGCGCCTACCTCTGATGTCGGTCCGGCTCGTCGGTATGGTCCATCTCGGGCCGTTACCGGGTTCACCACGATTCCAGGGCGACTTCGAGGCCGTGTTGGAAGCTGCCGCCCGTGATGCGACCGTCCTCGCCGAGGCCGGCTTCGACGCCATCATGGCGGAGAACTTCGGAGATTCACCATTCTTCGCCGACGATGTCCCCAAAATCACCGTAGCGGCCATGGCCCGGGCGGTGGCCACCATCCGCGCCCACACCGATCTCCCCCTGGGCGTTAACCTCCTCCGCAACGACGCCCTGGCGGCGCTGGCAGTGGCGACAACGTGCGGAGGCTCGTTCATCCGCGTGAACGTGTTGAGCGGCATTATGCACACCGACCAGGGCACCATCACCGGTCGAGCGGCCGACCTGGCCCGGATGCGGGCTGCCGTGGCGCCCAACGTCGAGGTGTTCGCAGATGTGTTCGTCAAGCACGCTACGCCCCCGTCCGGTGCGACCATCACCCAGGCCGCAGCCGACACGTACCGGCGCGCGGGAGCCGATGCCCTCATCATCTCCGGCACCGCAACCGGCGCACCACCGGATCTGGAGCGATTCGCCCAGGTTCGTGCGGCGGTTCCCGAGGCCAGACTCCTGGCGGGATCAGGAGCATCAGCCGAGACGATCGCCGGGATCCTCCGCTACGCCGACGGGGCCATCGTCGGGACCTCCATAAAGGTCGGGGGCCGCACCACCGCGCCGGTCGACCCGGCCAAGGCAGAGGCCTTCGTGAAAGCAGCCGGAGGCAAGTAACCACGCCCGATGCAGGCCGACGGACTACTCAGTTCTCTTCAGGCTTCTTGATCTCGAAGCCGGTCTTGACCAGCAACTTGAGGAGCGCCGCGGCCGGATCCTTGAACTGGGCAGGTCGCAAGACCTCCTCGAGATCATGGAAGTAGCCGAACATGGTGGTGAAGATGTGGCCCAGCGAGACGGTGTGCAGGTTGGTGGTTGGGCTTCGCCCGAACGCCACTAAGCGGGTTCGGACGATGCCGGTGTCCGCACGCGCCGGCGTCTCCGAGAGGCCG
>Ga0209619_10003680_pt1 | contig 11024 bp, 9 predicted proteins | sample Rifsed16ft3_FD_184011 | JGI IMG/M metagenome (GOLD analysis project Ga0209619, IMG submission 184011) | Soil microbial communities from Rifle, Colorado, USA - sediment 16ft 3 (version 2) | ecosystem: Environmental > Terrestrial > Deep subsurface > Rock core/Sediment | place: Rifle, Colorado... | reverse complement strand
GACGAGAGGAGGGAGCCCGGCCTCGAGGGCCTTCTTTAAGACAAAACGCGTTTGGGGCAGCGGCCCTTCCGAGGCGTCGACCAGGAGCATCACTCCGTCGACCAGTGCCAGGGTACGTTCCACTTCGCCACCGAAGTCGGCATGTCCGGGCGTATCGACAATGTTAATTTTAACTCCTCCGTAGTAAACCGTGGTGTTCTTCGCTAAGATAGTGATCCCTCGCTCCCGTTCAAGATCCAAACAATCCATCACGCGTTCCATCACGCGTTCGTTGGCGCGGAAGATGCCGGTTTGGTGCAACATGGCGTCCACTAAAGTCGTCTTCCCGTGGTCCACGTGCGCGATGATGGCGACGTTGCGGATATCGTCCCGGCGCCTATTCGTGCTTGGCGTCATCACTTCTTTATCAGGGAGGGCGGCTGGTTTGTCAAGCAAACGATGGGTTTCCTTGCGAAGAGTGGTCTCCTGGAGTATTTTGATTGGGGACATGGGCCGTTTAAAAACTTATCTCTGGCACTATTGGAGACGTTACCTCCTGGGTGCGATCTGTCTTTTCGGGACGGCGACCCTGGTGATGTGGATCCCGTGGTGGATTCGGGCGGCTGTGAGGATCATCGAGCGCGGAGGGGCCGTCGGGGACGTTACCTTCTATGCGTTGATCATCATCGCCGCGGCGGTGGCTCAAGGGATCGTTCGAACCTTTTCCCGTGCTCTTATTTTCAACGCGGGCCGGGACATCGAATACGATCTCAGGAGCGATCTCTTTGCCCATCTACAAAAGCTCCCGATCGCCTTCTATCACTCGCAGCGGACCGGAGACCTGATGTCCCGCGTCATTAACGACATCTCGGCAGTGCGCATGCTTTTAGGACCCGGGGTCCTGAATCTCGTCAATGCCCCCCTGTATTATCTCTACGCGCTCGTTTTGATGTTTTCGATGGATGTTCGAATGACCTTGGCCGCTCTTCTTCCATTCCCTCTTTTGATCTGGGCAGTACGGAATTTTCGCGGGAAGATCCTGAATGCGTCGCTCAAAGTGCAGCAGCAAATGGCTGAGCTGAGCAATCATGTTCAGGAAAATCTCAGCGGGATGCACGTGGTCAAAGCCTATACCCAGGAGGAGAACCAGATCCACCAGTTTGTCGGGCTCAACGAGGACTTTCAGCAAAAGAATCTGGAGCTGGCGAGGCTGCGCGGCCTGATCGGCCCTTTCATGCAAGGAGTCAGCGGCCTCACGGTTCTTATCGTCATCTGGTACGGCGGGATCCGGGTCATTCGTGGGGACTTGATGGTCGCGGATATGGTGGCCTTTATCGCTTATCTCAATGTCCTGGCATGGCCCACAGCCGCCTTCGGCTGGATGATTGCCCTCGTCGAGAGGGGCCGCGCGGCAATGGAACGCCTCGAGGAGATATTCAAGGTGGAGCCGGAGATTGCCAGTTCGCCCGTTCCTGCACCGCTCGGAGATTCTGGGGAAGGCATCGAGTTCCGCGGCGTCTGGTTTGCTTACGAACATAAGACGAATGGCCAGGCCGTTCTCAAGGACATTAATTTTACCTTGCCCCGCGGTCGTTCCCTGGCGATCGTAGGCCGGACCGGAGCGGGAAAGAGCACTCTGGTTCAACTCCTTCCCAGACTCTACGATGCCACTTCGGGAGAGATTCGAATCGGGGGAAGGGATATCCGTACGCTCTCCCTGTCCGAACTTCGGAAGAGCCTGGGTTACGTATCCCAGGATCCCTTTCTTTTTTCGACCTCGCTCAGGCGCAACCTTGCCTTCGGGAGGGACAGCGCCTCAGACGAGGAGATCGAAAATGCGGTCCGGCTTGCCCGGCTGGATCGGGATTTGGATAATTTTCCCCAAGGGCTGGATACAATCGTCGGAGAACGGGGGATTACCCTGTCCGGGGGTCAGAAACAGCGGGCGACCTTGGCCCGCGCTCTGCTTTTGAAAAGCCCGTTCGTTATCCTGGATGACTGCTTTTCCAGCGTAGATGCTCAGACGGAAGACGAGATTCTCAAGGGACTTCGGTTTATCCTCAAAGAGAAAACCTGCGTGATCATCTCTCACAGGATCTCTGCGGTTAAAGAGGCGGATGAGATCTTGGTTTTGGAGGAAGGGAAGATCATCGAACGGGGCAACCACCAGGAGCTTCTTCTCAAGGGCGGCTTCTATGCGGAACTATTTCGCCAGCAGCAACTGGCCGAGGAGTTAGAACAAATTTAGCATTGAGTAGGCAGAAGGCAGTAGGCAACAGGAAGTAGTAAAACATGGCAGTGGCAAGTCACGAAGAAGAGATATTCGGCAAGGCTTACGATCTCAATCTCATCAAGAGGCTCTGGCGGTTCATGCTTCCCTACAAGAAGCTCTTTTGGCTCTCCATGCTCCTGCTGCCGGTGCTGCAGCTCTTTGGCTTGGCGCAGCCCTATATCATGAAAGTGGCTATCGATGGCTACATCGCGGGTGGAAACCTTTGGGGTCTTCAGGGCATGGGGCTGCTCTTTCTCGTCGCGATTGCGGGGGAGGCGACGATCTTTTACTTTCATTATTACCTTACCATGCTGGTGGCACAGAAAAGCCTCGCCGATTTGCGAGTGGAGATATTTTCCCACGTGCAAAAGCTCCCCATGAGCTATTTTGACCGCAATCCCGTAGGCCGTCTGGTGACCCGGATGACCACGGACGTGGATGTCCTCCAGGAAATGTTTGCTGCCGGGGTGATGACCCTGGTTTCGGACTTCATCATGCTGGGTTGGATCGTTGTGATCATGTTCTACCTGCATGTCCAGTTAGCCCTGGTTTCCTTGGCGCTAATCCCGCCCATGGCGCTGGCCATCAACTTCTTTCGCGTGAGGGCGCGCCAGACCTATCGGGTGATTCGCGAGCGGATCGCGCGCATCAACGCCTATCTGGCAGAGGCGATTTCGGGGATGGCTGTCATACAGCTTTTTGTCCGGGAAGAGAAGAGCTACCGGGAGTTCGACGAACTCAACGCGGCGCACCGGGATGCGAACCATTGGTCGAACATCTATGAAGCGTCCCTTTTTTCTATGGTGGAGGCCGCCGGTTCCGTGAGCGTGGGGCTTTTGCTTTGGTACGGTGGCGGCGAGGTGCTGCATGGCGTGATCGGCATCGGGACCCTGGTAGCTTTCAAGGAATACATCAACCGCTTCTTCGTCCCTCTGCGCGATTTCAGCCAGAAATATACGGTCATGCAGTCGGCCATGTCGTCGGCCGAGCGGATCTTCCATCTCCTCGACACGCCGGTCTCCATCTCCAGCCCTCCGAGGCCTGTGATCCCCAAGCCTTTTCGGGGCGAGGTGGTCTTTAACGATGTCTGGTATAGCTACAAAGCGAACGAACCGGTTCTGAAAGGCGTTTCGTTCCGCATAGAGCCCGGCGAGAAAGTCGCGGTCGTGGGAGCGACAGGGTCAGGGAAAACGACTACGATCAAGCTGCTCAGCCGGTTTTATGACATTCAACGAGGCTCGATCCGTGTCAGCGGGATCGATGTCCGGGACTGGGACCTCAAAGAGTTGAGAAAACACATTGGAGTTGTGCTGCAGGACGTCTTTCTCTTTTCGGGAGATGTCCGGACTAATCTCTGCTTGGGAGAACAATCGATCCCATTAGAGCGGATTGAGAGGGCCGCGCGCTATGCGAACGCCGAGTCCTTCATCCGCCGTCTCCCCCGAGGCTTCGAGGGAGAGGTAAGAGAGCGGGCCAGTAACTTCTCGGCGGGCCAGCGTCAGCTGTTGGCTCTGGCCAGGGTCTTGGTCTTTCAGCCCGAGATATTGGTTTTGGACGAGGCGACCTCGAGCGTGGACACGGAGACGGAGCTGCTCATCCAGGATGCGTTGGAAAAGATTATGCGCGAGCGCACCTGTCTGGTCATCGCCCACCGCCTCTCCACGATCCGCAATGCCGACCGAATCATCGTCCTCCATCGGGGGGAGGTCCGGGAAGTGGGTTCTCACGCGGAGCTGATGCGGCGGCAAGGCATCTACTATCGCCTCTACCAGCTCCAGTACGAGCAGGAGGAATTGAGGTTGGGAATGCCGGAGGCCGGGCTGAAGGTCCAAGATTGATATTTCTTCACTCACTTTTCTTCTATCCTTGCGCGGTTATAACATCTTGTGGGGAGTGACCCCCGGATGCGGTCCGAATCTCGAATGGAAAAAGGTTTTCACAATGACAGTAACGGATGGTATGACGCTTCGTTCATTCGGAGGGCAAAAGGGTAAACCCTTCCTTGTAGGCAGCCTGACGCAAGCGGTCGTCGAAGGAAACAAGGTGCATATGCGCGGTTTGCCTTTGGCACCATTGTAAAGCAGCAGCCAACTGGAAGGAGTCAGCCGCCCTGAGAGGATGAACTGCCAGCAACCGTTCTGCTATTCCACGTAAGGTTTCGGTCGCTTGGATCTCAAGCCAGCTTTTAACTAACACCCCCAACACATGGCGGGCCTGCTTTTCCCCTGCCACACTTAGTCCTCCTTCACGAACTTGTCGCATGAGGGCCGAGATGCACTCGGTCCGCGTCGCCCACCAGACAACTATGGATGGATCCTTGACGAGTATCGACTTTACTGCTCCAGAACCTGGCTCGTTAACGCATAGCGAGACGATCGCTGAGGTATCCCAGAACTTCACCAACTCCCCTCCCTTTCCTGCAACACGGCTTTTACCGTCAGGCCCTTGGGGTCCTTCGGTCTTGGCAGATGCCAGAAGCCTTTAGGCAGCTTTCCGGAGCCCAGCCTGATTAGCCCCTGTTTCTCCATTTCAATTAGGTGCTCAGGAAAAGTTTGATGGTTTACAGCGGGCGCGAGCTTAGCGATAGGTCGCCCACGCTCGGTCACCAGAACTTCTTCCCCTGCCTTTACTTGCCTCAAATATTCACTGAGTGATGCCTTGAGTTTGGATACGGTTGCTGTCTTCATAGAAGAACCCTTTCTAGCCCAATTGATATGACTATTATGGTCAACTCAAAAGACCTTGTCAATGTGCCCGATCTGTTGACATAAGACCACGCTATCGGATACTCTCTCGCCAAAAGTAAAAGCCCTGTCGGCAGGCGAACGTTGGGGGAATTCTTGAGTTCTCGGTGGCTGAACCTCAAAACAAATTCCTATCATTTTCCCTATCATCAATTTTGTTTTTCGCGTTTCTGCACTCAGCCTTTCTTCTTTCCGGTTGCTCTCCTTTCTATGTCATGCGCGCTGCCTATGAAGAGGGAAGAATTCTCTGGAGACGCCAGCCGATCGAGGAGCTTCTGCAGGGCCCCGGTTTGGCGCCCGAGACTCGCGAAAAGCTAAAGCTCGTACTGGCCGTGCGCGATTATGCCCGCGATACTCTAAGATTCAGAGTCGGCGGAAGCTACGCAAGCTATTCCTATGTGGATCGGGACGCTCTTTCCCACGTATTGATGGCGGTGCCCAAAACTTCCCTCCATCCATATACGTGGTGGTTTCTTTTTGTCGGCCGGGTTCCCTACAAGGGCTTCTTCTCCGAAGAGGCGGCCAAGGCCGACGCCGAGAGCTTCGAGGCGGAGGGTTACGATGTCTATGTCCGGACGACGCCGGCCTTCAGTACCCTCGGCTGGTTTGATGATCCGCTCCTGGCCCACCTTCTCAGGTACGACGAGGTTACTTTGGCTCAAATCATCTTTCACGAGCTATTTCACAACACCTTGTTCTTGAGCGGGGGATTGGATTTCAACGAGAGCGTGGCTAATTTTGTCGGCAACCGGGCCGCGATACTCTTTTTTCGGGATCGCTACGGCGAGGATAGCCCTGCGTTTCGAAGGGCAGAGCAGGCCTGGCAGGAGGAACTCGAGTTCTCCCGCTTTCTCGTCCAGGTGGGCCAGTCGCTTCAAGACTTGTATGCGATGAATCTGGCGCTCGATGAAAAGTTGCGTCTCAGAGAGGAAATTTTCCAAAGGAGCAAGGGGGATTGGGCCAAACGGATTGCCGACCGACCCTCGCACCGCTTTCGGGGCTACGGGCAGCAAACCGTCAACAACGCGGTGATCGCTCACTACCTTCTTTACTTGAGAGAACTAGGTCTCTTTGAATCTCTCTATGAGGTTCGGGGAAGGGATCTGGTGGATACAGTCGCCTTGATGGAAAAATCCGTGCGCAACCATCGCGATCCTTTCGACGCGGTGCGCCAGCTCCTGGCCTCCCCCGGCCATTGACGGTTCGACTCATGGCCCGTGCTGACTTCGGCGAGCTCCCTTCGATTGACTCAGGGCCTGAGCGTGTCGAAGGGTGGGTGGGGTGTCGAATGGGTTGACAAAGTTGGGCCTCGGGGTACGATATAATTTTTAAGATGCGAATCCCGACACGGAAGGGCGATAAGGAGGAGCAAAAGTGAATATGCTTCGCACCACTATTCTATTGGCGGTCCTGACTGCACTGGTCGTCTGGGCCGGGGAGATGATCGGCGGAAGGCAGGGCGCGGTGGTTGCGCTGATCTTCGCGGGCGCGATGAACTTCTTCAGTTACTGGTTCAGTGACCGGATCGTCATCGCGATGTATGGGGGTAGGGAAGTGGGGCCTAGTGATGATCCTGAACTTTACGGCTTGGTGCAAGACTTGATCCAGAAGGCCGGCTTGCCCATGCCGCGGGTATACACGCTTCCCCAGGAAGCCCCCAATGCCTTTGCCACCGGGCGCAATGCGGAGCATGCAGCCGTGGCGGTGACTCAGGGGATCCGGCGCATCCTGACACCAAGGGAGCTGCGCGGGGTGCTCGGCCACGAGTTATCGCACGTCCGAAACCGCGATATTCTGGTTAGCACCGTTGCGGCCACCCTCGCGGGAGCGATCAGCTACCTCGCGTGGATGGCGCAGTGGGCGATGATCTTAGGTGGGGGTCGGGACCGCGAGGAACGGGGGGGCGGAAATATCATCGGCTTGCTGGTGATGATGATTGTGGCTCCCCTCGCCGCCACCCTCATACAGATGGCGGTCTCGCGCTCCCGGGAATACGGCGCCGATGCCGGCGGGGCGAAGGTCACCGGGGATCCTCTGGCTCTCGCCAGCGCGCTGCGAAAACTTCAGATGGCCTCGGAGAGGGTACCCCTGGAAGTCAACCAGGCGACGGCCCAGGCGACCGCCCATATGTTCATCGTCAATCCGCTGACCGGCGGTGGCCTTCTGACTCTTTTCAGCACGCATCCCCCCCTCGAAGAGCGCATCGCCCGATTGGAAGCCATGGCCCGGAGTTCTGGCGTCGCCGCTGTGTGATCGCGGGGAAGGTAGGCCGACCGCGAGAATCGCTCAGGTCCGGGCGACGGCTGCTTTAAATCTGCGGATGGCGTCTATGTGAGCCGAGGGAGAGGCGAGACCGGCTTTCATCGTGTTGACTGAAATGTGAGTGGCCCCCAACTCCTTCCATCTCGCCACGCCCTTCACCCAGTCTTCGGGAGAGCTGTTGGCGAATAAGATCCGCCCTTCGATTCCTACGGCCCCGGGGTCGCGGCCTGCTTCACGCGTGTAAGACCGTAGCCTTTCGATCATGGAGCGGCATTTCTCGTCGGGCTGGAGCAAGGGAAACCATCCGTCGCCTCGGCGTGCGATTCTCCGGAGTACGGCTTCGGCGCTGCCCCCCAGCCAGATGGGGATCGGTCTCTGGATCGGGAGGGGATTTAAACCCGCATCGGTTATTTTGTGCCATCTGCCCTGAAAGGTCACCAGCTCCTGAGTCCAAAGCCGGCGCAGCACCTCCATTTGCTCCTCTGACCGGCGTCCTCTGTTTTTGAAATTTTCCCCGAGGGCTTCATATTCGACATCGTTCCACCCGATGCCGATGCCCAGACGCAACCGCCCGCCGCTCAGCACGTCCACCGCCGCCGCCTGCTTGGCGACCAATACGGTCTGCCGTTGCGGAAGAATGAGGATTCCAGTGGTCAATTGAATGCTTTTGGTGAGGCCTGCCAGATAGCCGAACAGGACGAAGGGTTCGTGGAACATGTCCTTGTGGCTGTAAGGAGGGCTCCAGCCAGGGCGGCGCGCAGGGTTGGCACCCAAAACATGGTCATAGGCTGCAAGGTGATCATAGCCGAGTTCCTCGGCGGCCTGGGCGTAATCTCGCACGGCGATCGGGTCAGCTCCGATCTCAGTCTGCGGAAAGATCACTCCAAAGCGCATAAGCCGATTTCTGATCAGGCCGACACTACCAGCGGCGAGAAGATTTTCTCTTCCAACCAGGAGGAGAGTTCAGTCAAGCTGCGCGGGCTGATCTCGTGGCCGATATCGTATTCCCGATAGGTGACGGGTACGCGCAGTTGGCGCAAAGTATCGATGGATTCTCTGGCCCGGCTCACTCCGATTAGCTCATCACGCGAGCCGTGCTGAACAAGGGTCGGAGGATAGCTGTCCGCCCCTGGTCGCGTGAAGCGCTCCGCCAGCTCATGCGAGAGCCAGGAACTCAACACGACGGCGGCGGAAAAGCGTTGAGGTTCCCGAAGCACGAGGCTATGGGCCATCACGCCGCCTTGGCTGAAGCCCAGGACGATGAGCTTGCGGGGGTCGATCGGGTAACGGGCCAATGCCAGGTCGAGAAAGGCCCTTAATTGCTCGCTTGCGGCGAGTATGGCTGACACGTTGGGTGGGTCACCCAAGGAGAGCGGAAACCAACCGTATCCCACCGCCCCCGGCCCGATAGGGGTTTCGAGCGGGCCTTGAGGGCAGATGGCCAAAAAGCGGCCGCCACAGAGATAGGGCGCGAGGCCCAAAAGGTCCAGGGCGTTCGCCCCCCAACCATGAAGCGCGATGACCGCAGGATGCGGGCCTTCCCCGCGCGGCTCATGAACGGCGTGAATCAGTTGCATCGCTCCGTAAACTTTCTACCTCTGCGCGGCTCCGCATGGGGAGTCATCCGGCCATACGGTTCTTCTACCTCATGTGGATGCCACGCGCAAACCGCAACGCCGTGAACATCCGCCGTCGCCGGACCCGCCTAATCTGGCATCTCCTCAAGGCCGCTCAAACCGAGCTTGATGGGGACCACGACCGCAAGGACGGTGAGGAGAGCGACGCCGGCGAGGGAAGGGGCGAGCACCCAGCTTCCTGCGCTTGTGCTGCCTGGGTTCAACCCTTCCATGGCGAGCAGGTAGACTGGCCAGGCCTCGATCATGACGGTGGCGCCGATGAAGGCGACGCTGAAGATCATACAGATCGCTCCGCCGAAGCTGGTCGGGATCTCCGCGACGTGATCGTAGTGAAATTTTGGGTAGAGGGCTCCCACCCCTACGCCGATCGCCGTGATCCCGAAAGTCATAAAAAAGACGGTGATCAGGGACAGCGTCATCATCCACGAGGGGACGCGCAGCAGGGTATTGCTGAAAAAGACGAGCAGTTCGCCGAGCACGAGCAGAGGTATGAGGTTGAGCCAGAATTTGCTCCACAGGAGCGATTTGAGCGCGATCGGAGAGGTCTGCAGTATCCAGAAGGCTCTGCCTTCCAGGCTGACCGCTGGAAAAGCAAACCTCATGGCCACGGCGCTCAGGACAAATCCAGCCAAGGCCACGTTGGTAAAGGAGACCACAGTCCTCAGCGTTGCGCTGGGAATGGGCGAGCGATCGAGCGGAAGGACTTTGAAGTTATAGAGATAGACCGCCACGAGGGCGAGCAGGAGGAAAAGCTGCGACCACTGCGTCGCGTCGCGCAGGAAACTCTTGATGTCCTTAGTCATGATCGCCTTTGTGATCTGCGGAAACGGATGGGTTAGCCAGTGGATGATGCGGTCGAGTAGATCGCTGTGATGGCGGCCTTGCCTCGCCTCTTGGGCTTTGGACCAGCCAGAGATATAGACGGCAGCCGAGACCCATGAGGCGGCGAGCGGCAGGAAGAGGGCATAGCTCGACAGCAAGGCGAAAAAGAACCAGCGGTTCACCGGCCTGGCAAAGAGGACAGAGGCAAAAATTTCTGCCGACCAACTGCTCGGGAGAAAAGGCGAGGATGGGGTTTCCATCGCCGTAAGAAACTCCAGGAAATGGCCGAAGGTCTCGGGCTCGACCAGGCGCTCCGGTTGCGAGAAGCGGAAAAGGAAGTACAGGACGATGAAGGCGAACAGCCCGATAAAGAACAGGATGTCGCGAATTCTTCTGGCAGGGAGCCAATAGACCAGGAGGTGGGTGATCAGCACCCCGAGCGCGGCAGGGATGATCAGAAAGAGGGGAAGGACGAGGAGCGTCCAGAGATAGAACAGCCCGCCGCCGCGGAAGACTGCTCCGTAGGCAGCGAAGATCGGGAAGCTGAAGAACAACACCATCCAGGAGGAGTTGACCGTCGTCGTGATGAGCCGCGCGTAAAAAAAGGATGAAGGCGGGATCGGCGCGGAGCGGACGAGGTCGAGATCGCGGGCGAGGAAAAAGGTGGAGAGCGAGGTGATCAGGTTGCTAAAGAGGAGCATGGAGAGGAAGGTCAAAAGGATAATCAGGAGAAGCTGATAGGCGAGGGCAGGTCCCAACTCATAGACAGTTTGGAAATAGGCCAGGACGCGCTTGAGGGTCCAGTAGGTGCCGATCCAGAAGGCCGCGCCCAGACCGAGCAGGACCACACGGCGCAGCCATCTCGCCGGGCTCCCGGTTCTAAGGTCGTTTTTCCAGGAAAGGACCGGCGGAGAGAGCAGGACAACCAGCGCGGACATTGGAGTAGGAAATTTTAAATTTTTAATTTTGAATTCTCAATTTCTATTCAAAATTCATAATTCACAATTCAAAATTATGGGGAGGTGCCGTCGCGGGTGAGTTCGAGGAAGGCGCTCTCCAGCCCTCCCTCTTCAATCCTCGCCATGCGGTAAAGCTCCGCCATCGACCCGCTGGCGATGAGCCTCCCTCTGTGGATGATCCCGACCCTTTGACAGATTTCTTCGGCGACGCCGACGCTGTGGGTGGAGAGGAAGACTGTCGTGCCGCTTTTGGCCAGGGAGAGAAAGAGGTCTTTGAGCATCTTGGCCCCTCTGGGGTCGATCCCCACCATCGGCTCGTCAATGATGAGGATCCGGGGCTCGTGAAGGA
>Ga0209619_10003670_pt1 | contig 11038 bp, 6 predicted proteins | sample Rifsed16ft3_FD_184011 | JGI IMG/M metagenome (GOLD analysis project Ga0209619, IMG submission 184011) | Soil microbial communities from Rifle, Colorado, USA - sediment 16ft 3 (version 2) | ecosystem: Environmental > Terrestrial > Deep subsurface > Rock core/Sediment | place: Rifle, Colorado... | reverse complement strand
CGTCGCTTTCAGCGAAGCTTGACTGATTCGGCGAAAATAGTTGGAACGGCACTAGCCCGGCATCGCTTCATTCGTCATCTTCTTGCTCTATCAGCTTGTTGCAGGGTGACCTTGCGCAGCAAGACAAGATGGGCGGCGGCTTCCCTCTTAATTGCTGCCCTTCTTGGCTCTCCCGCGTGGGCTGCGCCGCTGGTGCGCGTGGAGGACCTTCCTCACTTACTGCAGCTCCCGATCTTTCAACCCGGAGAACCAAGCATCCTCTATGACGATGAGGGGCAAGCCTTTGCCTCCATTGTTCCCGAATACCGGGTTTTCATCCCGTTGGCCAGGATTCCCACGAACCTACGCCGCGCAATTATCGCTGCCGAGGATGCCCGCTTCTACCAACATGGGGCGGTCGATCTCAGGGGAATGGCTAGGGCAGCCATCAAGAACCTCTTGGCCGCTCAGGTGAAAGAAGGGGGAAGCACCATCACCCAGCAACTGGCCAAGACCCTGTTCCTCAGCCATGAACGGACCATTGGGCGGAAGGTGAGAGAGTTCGAGCTGGCCAGGGAGATCGAGCAACGCTACACGAAGGACCAGATCTTGGAGATGTACCTCAACTCCATCTATTTCGGCCATGGGGCGTATGGAGTCGAGGCGGCAGCCAGGACCTACTTCAGCAAAGGCGTCGCAGATCTGGGTCTCCCCGAGACGGCTCTTCTGGCCGGACTCCCGCGAGCCCCTGGGCGATATTCCCCGTTGATTAATGCTAAGCGCGCCGAGGCGCGCCGGCAATACGTGTTGGACCGAATGCTTGCGACGGGCGCGCTCAAGAAGACGCAGGCGCGCAGCGCAAGCCGCGCGCCCGTTTCGGTGAATCCTATGTTTCGGGGGCGGGGCGCCGCTCCCTGGCTCGTCGACTACGTCCGGCAGCAGCTCGACATGCGTCTGGGACCGATCTTGGTGCGGCAGGGCGGGCTGAAGATTTACACGACCATGAATGCTCCCATGCAGCGGGCCGCAGTCGAGGCCGTCAAGCGTGGCGTTGCGACTATCGTCAAGCAGAAAGCCGCGCAAAAAGGTGGTGGCGACGCGCACCTCGAGGCGGCCATAATCGCCATGGAGGTCAGGACAGGAGAGATCAAGGCGATGGTGGGCGGTTCGGATTATGGCCGGAGCCAGTTTAATCGGGCGGTCCAGGCGCAACGGCAACCCGGCTCTGCGTTTAAACCGCTCGTATACGCTGCCGCCTTTGAGCAGGGCCTCACACCAGTCACCCTGATCGAGGATGCCCCGATTCAGTTCGAAATCGGCGAGAGTGGGCGAAGGGAAACATGGGCCCCGGAGAATCTGGACCGACAGTACCGGGGCTTTGTGACGCTCCGCCGGGCTCTGGAGGAGTCGATCAATGTCCCAACGGTCCGACTGATCCAACAGATTGGCGTCGATCCGGTGATCGATCTTGCTCGTCGGCTTGGGATCACCTCCGAGCTCCGACGCGAATACGCGTTGGCGTTGGGCGTGTCGGAATTGAGCCTGCTGGAGTTGACCTCGGCGTACCAAGCGTTCGCCGATGGGGGGACGGTGTCACCGCCCTTCGCTATCCGGCGCGTCATCGGCCCCGGTGAAGTTCTTCTCGAAGAACGGTCTCCAAAACCGCAGCAGGGGCTCAGTAAGCAGGCCGCCTTCTTGTTGACCTCGCTATTGCAGGGAGTCGTCGAGCGTGGAACAGGCAAATCGGCCCAACGGATCGGGCGGCCTGTAGCGGCCAAGACCGGGACCAGTCAGGCCGCCGAGGACCTTTGGTTCCTCGGATACACGCCAAGCCTTGTGGCCGGGCTCTGGCTTGGATATGATCAACCTCGTTCGATCGGCGCTCACGAGACAGCCGGGAAGCTCGCCGCTCCGATCTGGGTTGATTTCATGAAGCGAAGCCTTGGGGACAGTCAGATTGAGACGTTTTCGCCGCCCGAGGGCGTCTTTCAGGCTTCGGTTAACCGCAGAACGGGGGAGCCAACCTCTCCGAGCGATCCGGAGGCCTTTCAGGAGTACTTCATCAGAAAGCATGAGGGACCGCCAGGGCCGCCTTCGACTGCGACACTTTCTGAAACCGGCTTCCCTCCTTCAGAGGTTAACGGCGGGACTTCCCGACCCCAACCACTCAGCCCCTGATCCGAATTCCAGCCATGCTCATATCATCTTGTTCGGCGGACACACGATACGGATACGCAAACGTTCCGCTGATCGGTCCTGCGGTTGATTTTCGGACACCATGGCCGGTTCACCGAAGTAATCGCGGAAGGCTTTTGGAGATTCAGTGGTAATGGGAAAAGTGGTGACGATGGCGCAGGCAATCGAACGGTTCGTTCCAAGCGGCTGCTCTGTGCTGATGGGGGCAGCGCTCGAATCGCTGATCCCATTCGCCGCCGGCCACGAGATCATCAGGCAGCGGAGACGCGATCTGACGTTAATCGGCCCGATTTCCGACATCCTCTTCGATCAGCTCATTGGGGCGGGTTGCGTTTCACGGGTGATCGCAGCTTGGATTGGAAACGTCAGCGTTGGCCTCGCCCACAACTATCGTCGCGCCGTGGAAGCAAACAACCCGGATCGCCTGGTTGTCGAGGATCACAGCAACTTCACCATTGCCCTGGGCTTGCTGGCGGGGGGGCTTGGAGCGCCGTTTATTCCAACCCGATCACTCCTCGGGACCGATCTGCTCGTGGGCAATCTCTCGCTACGGCGCTCCGCGGACCCGGACACAGGAGCGCCGCTCGTCTTCGTGCGGGCTATCAACCCGGATATCGCCATCCTTCATGTGCAGCGGAGCGACGACGAGGGAAACGCGCATTGCTGGGGAAATCTCGGCGTAAGCGAGGAGGGGGGCCTTGCCAGCCGGGGCGTCGTCCTCGTTGCAGAAGAGCTGGTGTCCCGCGATGTGATTCTGAGCGATCCGAATCGAGTCTTGCTACCCTCATCCAAGGTCGTCGCGGTCGTGAATGAACCGTGGGGAGCCCACCCCTCACCGACTCAGGGGTGCTACGGCCGTGACCATGAATTCTATCGAGCGTACCATGAAGCCAGCCGGACGCAGGAAGGGTTTCAGCGATGGCTGAAGGCTTGGGTGCTCGACGTCCAAACTCGGACAGCCTATCTTACCCGCTTGGGAGAGGAGCGGCTGAAGCAGCTGAAGCCCTCTCGACGATTGATGGCAGCGCCGGTGGATTATGGATATTGAACAAGGTTCCGCGTTCCGAGTTCTGAGATTATTCTCGAATGTGGAGGGTGAATCGAAAGGCGAAGCAGAATGAACCGGGACGGCACGTATACCGCGCAAGAGTTGATGGTCGCCGCTGCGGCGCGGCAGATCAGGGATGGGGAGCTGGTCTTCGTCGGGATGCGCCTGCCTCTCCTGGCATTTGCCCTTGCGAAGAGAACCCATGCTCCAGCCGCCATTGGTCTTTTTGAATGCGGGTTGATACGGGATGAGCCTGCTCCCGAGCTGCTCTATACGATGTCCGACCCGCCAAATATCGCGGGCGCTCTCTGGAGCACCAGGATGATCAACGTGATGGCATTACTGCAACAGGGAGCGGTACAGCTTGGGATCCTCGGTGGTGCGGAACTAGACCGATTCGGCAATCTGAACACGTCGTACATCGGGTCTCGCGAACATCCGACGGTGAAGCTCCCCGGGAGCGGAGGGGCGGCCGATATCGCCTCGCTGGCGGGACGGCTCCTGATCGTCATGCAGCACGAGCGACGCCGGTTCAAGGAGCGCGTGGACTACGTCACGTCACCAGGTTACGGGGAGGGGGGCGATTGGCGACAGCGAGTCGGTCTTCCCGGCGGCGGGCCTGCTGTAATCGTCACGACCCTGGGGACATTCTCATTCGATGGTAACACTAAGGAAGCGGTTCTCGCATCCTATCATCCTGGGGTGACGACGGATGAGGTGCGACAGCAGACCGGCTGGGCGATTCGGGTTTCACCAGACGTTCATGAGACACCGCCACCAACCGAGGAGGAGATCGGCATCATCCGACACTACGATCCACACGGTTTTTGGACCCGCCCGTGAGTGGTGTGTACAGATGCGGGTTCGCTTTCATCCGGAGAAGGCCGATCTGAGTTGAAGGGTGTAGTAGAACTGTTCCAAGATGCCAATTCAGGCGCATATCATGTCTATGAGTGAGACTCCTCGCCAGCCATTGCGTGGAAACCAGCCCCCTCGCCCGTGTCATTGCGAGGAGCCACGCGACGAAGCAATCGCTCGACTGAGCTCGTCGAAGGCTCAGGGCTCAGCGCAGGCTTCGACGTAACTCAGGACAGGCTCCGCAATCTCAAAAAAAGGGAGAGGCTATGGAAAAGATCGTGGTGAATCCCCCAGGACTCGCAAAGGCGATAGGCTACTCTCATGGATTTGAGGTCAAGGGAGGCCGGCTGCTTTTCCTATCGGGGGAAGTTGCCTTTGACAAGCAGGGCAGCATCGTAGGGCGCGGCGATATCGTGGCCCAGTTCCGGCAAGTCTGCGAGAACTTGAAGACCATTGTAGAGGATCGGGGCGGCACCCTTCAAGATGTCGTCAAGCTGACCATCTTTATCCTCGATCGGGAAGACTACAAGGCCAAGGGGAAGGCGATCGGCCAGGTCTACCGGGACTACTTTGGCCGTCATTATCCGGCGATGTCATTGATCGAGGTCAAGGGCCTCTACCACGAGGCTGAGGGGGTGATGATTGAGATCGAAGGGATCGCCGTGTTGCCCTAATTCTGCGTTGGTCTGTCTTCGCAGCCCTTTCGCAGAGACCCCAATTCCAGGTTGGAAGAGAGCGGTAGAGAATGAGGGTGGACTGCGGTGGAATCAGACTCGAGGCGACGGAGCGTTTGGGGTGAACAGGGTTCAGCTCCTCTCGCGCACATGCAATTCCTTGATCAGGCGGGAGAGGTAGGTTCGCTGAAGGCCGAGTGCGCCGGCCGCCCTCGATTGATTTCCGCCAAACCGGTGCAGCGCCTCTCGGATGATCTGCCGCTTGTAGCCCACCACGGCCTCGTGGAAGTTGGCAGGCGCCTCCAACGCTGCAAACCCGCTTGAGCCGGTTATCCCACCCAGCGGTAGGTCGTCCGACGTGATCCGATCTTCTTCGCTAAGGACCACGGCTCGCTCGATGATATTCGCGAGCTCCCGGACATTGCCTGGCCAGCGGTATCGCTTCAGCAACTCCCATCCCTCAGGCGTGATCTCCTTGATCCGCTTGCCCAGCTCACCGCACAAGCGGGCAAGGAAGTGATTCACCAGAGGGACGATATCCTCAGGGCGGTCCCGGAGGGGCGGGAGCGGGACAGTGACGACGCTGAGTCGAAAGAAAAGATCCTCACGGAACAACCCTTCCCTCATCGCCTTGTCGAGGCGGCGATTTGTGGCGGCTACAAAACGGAGATCGACCCGGATCGGCTTCGTCCCGCCGACCCGCTCAAACTCGTGCTCTTGAAGGACGCGGAGCAGTTTTGCCTGAAGGCGTGGCTTGAGGTCCCCGATCTCGTCGAGGAAAGCGGTCCCCCCATCCGCCAGCTCCAGCCTCCCCTGTTTCATTCGGTGCGCGCCTGTGAACGCGCCTCGCTCGTGCCCGAAGAGCTCACTCTCTAGCAGCTCTTCGGATAACGCCACGCAGTTCACCACAACGAACGGTTTGTCTCGCCTAGGACTCCATTGGTGAATCGCCCTGGCGAACACCTCCTTGCCGGTCCCGGTCTCCCCCAGCAGGAGAATAGTTGAGTGGCTGGCCGCGGCCCGCTTGACCAGCTCGACAGCGCTCCGGATCAGCGGACTGTGGCCGATGATCGGCCGATCCTTTCCCTTCACCTCCGCTGACAACAGGAGGTTTTCCCGCCGCAATCCCTCCCGCTCCAGCGCCTTCCCGATGACCACTTCAAGGTGCCCCGGACTGAACGGCTTTGTGAGAAAGTCGTACGCGCCAGCTCGCATGGCCTCTACGGCCTTGTCGATGGTGCCGTATGCGGTAATGACGATCGCTGTCGTCTCCAACCCCTCCTCGCGGGCCTCCTTCAGCACCTCCAGGCCCCCCTTCTTCGGCAGCTGAAGGTCGAGGAGCGTGATCGACGGTGCGTCCTCTCGCAGCTTCACCAGGGCTTCAACGCCGTCCGAAGCCTCCATGACCTCGAACCTCATGGCCTTCAGCCGATCCCGAATCACCTCCCGGATGTCCGGGTCGTCATCTACAATGAGGATCTTCGCCCGGTAGGCGGTCATCGGTCGTCTCCACTTCCATCGAGGGCACCTGTGTTACGAAGCTCCGCCAGCGGTCGCCGTGGCAAGGTGAAAAAGAAGGTACTCCCGTGACCAACCTGGCTCTCGGCCCAGATACGTCCTCCCTGGAGCTCGACAAGACCCTTTGCGATGGAAAGCCCCAGCCCGGTCCCCTTCGCCTTCGCCTCCAAGCCGAGCTGAACCTGGTAGAACTTATCGAAGATCCTGGGGAGTTCCTCCGGCGGAATCCCATCACCGGTATCAGTAATGCGAACAGCGGCGAGCTCCTCTTCTTCGCCGGTCAAATCGACCTCAACACTTCCTCCCGAGGGCGTGAACTTGATCGCGTTTCCGATGAGGTTCATCAGCACCTGCCCGACCTTGTCTCGGTCCGCATGGACCAGTAACGGATCTTGCCGGCCGGTGAGACGAAGTTCAAGGCCCTTTCCCCCGGCAACCGGCCGAAGCGAGTCCAAGAGCTCGCCAGCGAGGCCCGCCAAGGAAAAAAGGGTCGAGGTCACCTGAACTCTTCCCTCCTCGATTCTGGCCAGGTCGAGCAGGTCGTTAATCAGCCGGACCAACCGATCAGCATTTGCTTGAATCCTGATAAGGTACTTCCGTTGAGGCTCACTCAGATGACCGGTGATGCCATCCAGTAGATTGTCAACAGATCCCTTGATGGCCGTTAACGGAGTGCGAAGCTCATGGGAGACATTGAGCAAGAAATCGGATTTTGCCCGATCGAGCTCTTGGAGCCTCCGATGGGACTCCTCTAGCGCTTTGTTGATCTCCGACAGCTCACGGGTCCGTTTGGCGATCTTCTCTTCGAGGCCGATGTTCAGCTCCTCGATCTCGTGGTAGGCAGAGGCGTTGTCGATGGCCATGGCGGCCTGGCGGGCGACGCCGTCCATCAGCCGAAGCTGCTCGGCGGTGAAGGTATGGGACTTGTGCCACCACACCAGGAAAAGGACCCCGATGAACTTCTCCTTCGCAATCATGGGGGCGATGAGACACGATTTGAATCCGAGGCGACGAATTGCCGGGTGCGCGCAACGTGGGTCGGTCGGCACATCCCTTGAGTACACGGGAGCCCTTCGATCGAAGGCTTCCTGTACAAGCGGGAAGCCTCGAAGGGATAGAGGGGTCCGCTGGAAGGGCTCCGACACCCAATCCGGGAGATTATGACTTGCGAAGGGGCGGATGACCCCCTGAGTCGGATCCAGGAGGTAGGCGCCCGAGCTATCGGCCTCGGCCGCGATGGCGGCTTCCCGAGCCACGCGCTGGAGTGTCTCCTTCAGATCCAGCGTGGAGCTCACCGACTGGCTCACCGCCAGCAGCGTTTCGCTTTCGCGCAGTCGCTCCTGTGTCGCCTGAAACAGCTTGGCGTTCTCAATGGCCAGGGCCACTTGGCTGGCGATCGTGCTGGCCAAAAAGACCTGTTCGTCGGAGAAACCCTTCCCTTCCGTCATCTGATGCAGGATAAGTCCCCCGATCACCCTATCCTGGCGGATGAGCGGGACAGAGAGGACCGCCTTCAAACGGAACATTTCAACCCATTGGCGCGGGACCAGGGGGCTGGTGGCCGGGTCATTCAGGACGATAGGGGTGCGGCCCTCAATCGTGGCGATGAGCGGAGGTATCTGATCCCCCGTGAGGTTGCCGAGGCGCTTGAACTGTTCCCATAGCCCCTCAAGCTGCTCACCTGATGCTGTCTGAGATATCATCGGTACGACCCGATCTCCTGACGGATCCCACAGGAAGATCGAGCACACGTCAGCGCCACACGCGGCAGCAGTCCGTTGAGTCAGGAGCCTCAAAAGCTCCTTCAGGTTGAGTGTGGATGAGACAGCCCGCGATATGTCCAGCAGCACGGTGGAAACCTCAGGTCCTCGCAGCTCCCCCGATCGGGAGTCGGTCTTTGCCATACCGACGGTGGGCCGATTGGCTGGTTCAAGGAAGATGGCGAGCATTGCAAGAGCGATGAGAGCGATGATGCCGAGGACAGCCCTATGCTGCCCCCAGCCGGCGATGGTGGCAATCAGCATGCCAAGGAGGAGGGCGAGAGCTAACATGAGAAGAAGGACGAGTGAGTCCCGAAGGCCTGTGCGAAGATACCTTTCATGAATCGTTCGAAGGGCCATGGGACTGCTCCGGCGACCGAGCCGAGGAAGGACGGCGCAAAATGCTACTGCAAACCGGTGCCGACCGGCGAGAGATGCCTTTTCTGTTAACCTCATTTCGAGCGATTGTCAAGCGAAAAGCCCTCCCGAAAAGCCCTCCCAGATCACGTCCAGTCAATCCTCATTCTATAGGCGAGCGAGGGCGGGGCAGGAGAGAGAGAAATACCGCCCGTAATGAAGGCGTGCTCCGTACCATCAACGGATTCGAATCCATTGTTCATCTCGCTCATTTCCTACCTCCCCACCTGCACTATGGGCGGTACGATCTATGCAGTAGTAACTGATGGGCGCTAACCGAGCACAATCCGTACCAATCGGTTGATTTCTCATCCTGTGTCAGAAGGGAGGGGTCCAATGTCACGTTCTGATGAGGAATTGCAGCGTGCTCCCGAAGACGGAAGTTCCCAATGAAAATCGCCAAGTCTGATCCCTATCAGATACGGGGCGTATGATTTTCGGGACGGTCTGCGGAAGTCTGCTGGAAAGGTCGAGACCGGGTTCAGAGGAGAGAAGAGGGAGTGGCTACCAAAGAGCCTTGCGCTATTGACAACCCCCTTGAAATCGCATAGGGTTGTCGGAAACAATAACGGCCCGTCAATAGAGGCTTTGCGGGCCAGGGAGGGCGAGTCATGACGGAGAAGACGACGGAACGGGGAGATCGAAGAGAACGGGAACGCGCGCTTGACCTGGCCATCGCCCAGATCGAAAAACTGTATGGCAAGGGCTCGATCATGAAGATGGGGAGTTCGGGCGCCCTGTTACCGATTGCTGCTATTTCCACGGGCTCGCTTGAACTCGACGCTGCGCTTGGAGTGGGTGGGGTGCCGCGTGGCCGGGTCATCGAAATCTTCGGTCCAGAGTCTTCAGGGAAGACGACCCTGGCTCTGCATATCATCGCCGAGGCGCAGAGGGTAGGTGGTTCTGCTGCTTTCGTGGATGCCGAGCACGCGCTGGACCCCGCCTATGCCAGGTCACTCGGTGCGAACATCGATGACCTGCTGATCTCCCAGCCTGATACCGGGGAGCAGGCGCTCGAGATCACCGAGGTCTTGGTCCGCAGCGGGGCTATCGATGTGGTGGTGATTGACTCGGTTGCCGCCTTGGTGCCCCGCGCCGAGATCGACGGCGAGATGGGAGAACCGACGATGGGGCTGCAGGCCCGCCTGATGTCGCAGGCACTCCGGAAATTGACGGCGGCCATCAGCAAGTCCAAGACATGCGTCATCTTTATCAACCAACTTCGCGAGAAGATCGGCGTTATGTTCGGGAATCCCGAAACGACCACCGGTGGCCGAGCCTTGAAGTTCTACGCGTCGGTCCGGCTCGATATCAGGAGGATTTCGAGCATCAAAGAGGGCGAGGAGATCATCGGTTCTCGCGTCAAGGTCAAGGTGGTGAAGAATAAGGTCGCGCCGCCCTTTAAAGAGGCGGAATTCGACATCATCTACGGTGAGGGGATCTCGCGAATCGGCAGCCTGTTAGACCTTGGGGTCGAGCACAAGATCATTGAGAAGAGCGGATCCTGGTTCTCCTATGCCGGCGACAGGATCGGCCAGGGGCGTGAGAACGCCAAGCGCTTCCTCCAGGAACACCCTGCTCTTACGATCGAAATCGAAGGGAAGTTGCGTGCCGCCCTTGGGATGACAGGCGCTGGAGTGGCAGAGGCGGCGTCGGACCCGCGTTGACACCTCAAGGACTGGATGGTACTATCTCTCAGGGAGATAGCGGTGTCAGAAATGCCTGTAGATCTGCATGAGCTGCTGAAGTTAGCTGTCCAACGACATGCCTCGGACCTGCACCTGAAGGTCGGAGTACCGCCGGTCCTTCGAATCGACCACACACTCGTCCATTTGCAGGAGCGGCCCCGCCTCAACCGAACGGACCTGGACTCCATCGTCGCCCTCGTGACGACCGAACGGCACCGGCAGCATTTTGCCGAACACCGCGAACTGGACCTGGCCTACGGCGTTCAGGGGTTGGGACGGTTCCGAGCCAACCTGTTTCAGCAGCGGGGGACACTCGGGATCACGTTCCGCGTGATCCCTCTCGATATCCAGACCGTCGAACAGCTCAATCTTCCGCCGATCATCTGCACGCTGGCGATGGAGCCTCGGGGAATGGTGTTGGTCACAGGCACGGCGGGGAGCGGGAAATCCACCACTCTTGCGGCGATGATCGATCATATCAACAATCATGGCAGCGGCCACATCCTGACGATCGAGGACCCGATCGAGTTCCTTCACAAGGATAAGCGGTGTCTCATCAATCAGCGGGAGGTCGGGGTTGACACCGGATCGTTCACCGAAGCCCTGCGCAGCGCGCTCCGACAAGACCCGGATGTCATTCTGGTGGGAGAGATGCGCGACTTCGACACGGTGAACACTGCCATCGTGGCTGCGGAGACTGGCCACTTGGTCATGAGCACGTTGCATACCATCGACGCAGCTGAGACGATCAATCGCATTATCTCGATCTTTCCGCCCTATCAGCAGAAGCAGATCCGACTGCAGTTGGCGTCGGTGCTTCGTGGAATCATCTCGATGCGCCTGATCCCCCGCGCTGACGGCAACGGACGAGTGCCGGCGGTCGAGGTCATGGTGGCGACG
>Ga0209619_10003661_pt1 | contig 11058 bp, 8 predicted proteins | sample Rifsed16ft3_FD_184011 | JGI IMG/M metagenome (GOLD analysis project Ga0209619, IMG submission 184011) | Soil microbial communities from Rifle, Colorado, USA - sediment 16ft 3 (version 2) | ecosystem: Environmental > Terrestrial > Deep subsurface > Rock core/Sediment | place: Rifle, Colorado... | reverse complement strand
GCTTAGGTTTAATTAAAAAGACGTCAGTTCGAGTGTTTTTTGAGTAGTGAAACGGAACAAAAAATGTATCGAGAACCATTTTTAATTCGAAATTTGTCTCGTTTTGGATAGAATTCTCCGAGGCTATTTACTGTTAATGACGTATTATTGAAATTTAATATTGAAGGTTTTTAATTGAAATTTTCTTTTTTGCTTGATCAAAAAAGAAACAAAAATTATTCACGCGTTATTATTGTTTTTTTGGTATTCATGAATCTTCGATTTCAAGTCTGCGCTCCCTCGTCGGTCAAATTAGTTTTCGAAGTCTAAAACAAAAAAACTCGCTCCGCTCAAACAGTTTTTGTTTTTACGACTTCTTCAAACATTTGACACTCGACTGCGGAAGCTAAGGACGCTTGAATTTGGAAAATAAGAGAGATTGGTTTTATGATTAATATGAAACAAAATCTCCCACGTATGTCATATTACTGAGTAGTTTCGCCTTTTCACTTTGCTCGGGTGTCTGAATCTTCGATTTGCCTTGATGCAAAAGAAACAAAAGATCAAGCCTGAAAATCAAAAGGGCAGCCGTATAGTTTTCGTTGCTCTTTATTCTTTATTCTTTACTCTTTGTTCTTCACGGTACAATGTCCATGACTTAGCAGGGGAATTTCCTTTTCGCAAAGCAAGCAATTCCATGAACCCCAACTTTCTAAATAACTATTGGGGTGCGTTTCTTATTTTGGATTGCCAATCTCACCAATACAATTCCGCTTGTTAAAATTAAAGGCAACACAATCAAAAGATGGGCTTTGTTGAGCAGGATAAGCAAGTAAACCATCAATGCCGCCAGATTGAATAAAGCAAGTCCGTAAATCCATTTTTTGTTCTCTATATAACAGAAATAAAGAAGGGCTAGCGCCGCGGGATTGAATAGAAGAATGTTGTAATTGTATGCCAATTCCTGATGGCTCGAATAAAATCCCACAGCCAGAAAGAACAAGCCCAACAATCCCATCGTCAAAAGGTACAGTTGATTGATAAATTTTCTGTTCACAAAAACTACGGCAGCGAGTAAAAGAAGATAGGAATAACAATTGTTCCACCAAGAACTGGGATGCATTTCACTGAACTCGAGCAGGGTTTTGTTTTCTTTCGCGAGCGGATGGTTTTTGTATTGCACCTTTTTCAGGCTCTTTTTTAATTCGAACGGCAAAAATATCTGCGTTCCCAATTGATCCACCTTTCTTCCAAAAATAATGCTGGTCCCCAGTTGTTCGTAAAAGTGATGGTCAAAATAAGGATACAAAATCGTTCTGTATGTAATGTTAGTATCGATATTCTTGACGATCGCAACGGTGTCCAAGGTTTTGTTGATGATGTCAACCACCATCGACGTACAGTTTTTGTCGATAAATTTATAGGTGTAGTGACTTTCGCCGGATGCCAAGGAGGTGTTGAGATTCTCAAACAGTTTTTGTTTTAGGGCGTAGGGAATATTCAGTTCCTGCTCATACACCGACCTTCTTTCGTAGTTATATTCATTCATGAAGTCCGTGAACGAATGTGCCACAGCAAAATATTGCAGGTCTCCTTTTATGAATTTAGCTACAAAATTTGGTGTGTTAAAATCAAATGCGCCATAATTGTAAACGAGATCAATAAAATGGTCCGTATCGGAGATTCTGATTGCGGTATGTCCAAATAACGAGTAGGATTCGTTTCCCGTTCCGCAAGTCAACACGCTAACTTTCGCGTTCTCCGATAATATCGGATTTTGGCCAAAGCTGATAGTCGCGTTGCCTAAGAAAACGGCAATAAGGACTATTTTATTTAAAACGGAAACGTTCATTTTTATTTTGTTAAAGAGTGTAATCAATTTCTAAATAGGGATAAGTCTACTTTTACCGAAAAAATATTGGAATAGACGGCAGCGCTCTGGTTGCCCAGATCGGTTAAAGCGTAATCTACTTGAATGCCTTTGTATTTAAAGCCCAAACCGATGTTGGGTTGGAAGCCCACTTTTTCGGTGCTGTCCAATTGCTTGATGTTTTGAAAGTTACCCACACCAGCGCGCACAAAAACCAAATCGGTATAGCCAAATTCGAAGCCCACTGCTGGGTCGATACTGACGAAATCAGTCGAAATCAAATCATTGGTTTTGGAGAATCTCATATTCAGATTGGCTGCGGCCAAAAGAGAATAGTCGTAACGGATGATGAACTTTTTGGAGAGCCCCAGTTGGGCTTTTGGAGCGGTGATCTCCGTACTTTCCGGCAGTTCCTGGTTTTGTCCGGGCACCGCATCGGCAATTTTTTTGTACTCCTTCTCATCGATATTCCACACATTATAAGTGGTGGTGATATCGCGAAGCATCAATCCGAATTGCCAGTCATTTTTTTCAAACTGCAGTCCCACATCAAAACCGAATCCCCAAGAATCGGCAAATTTACCGATAACGCGTCTGATTAGTTTCGCGTTGACGCCATATTGGAATCCCGGAACGGCTAGTTTTCGAGCGTAGGAAAAAGTGAAGCCGTAATCGGCAGTCGAAAAAAGGCTGATTCTATTGTAATCGATATTGCCCTGGCTGTCTATCAGTTCAGTTGTGTTCAGGATGTCATCAACCCCAAAACGGATTAACGAGATTCCATAAGCACTGCGGTCATCTATAGGACTGGCGTAAGCGATATAATCGTATTGCGCGATATTGGCGAAGTAGTTGGCGTGCATCAACGAAATTTGATGGTCCTCCAGACGGCTTAGGCCTGCTGGATTCCAATAGCCCGAATTGACATCGGATGTACTTGCCACAACCGCATTTGCCATACCCAAGGCCGCCGCATCAACGCCAATATTCATGAATTCATTGGAATATTTTCTGACGGCTTGACCGTAATTTACGGAACAAATCAAAAGCAATATAAGGAATTGAATTTTTTTCAATCGTATTGTTTTTACAAGCGGGGAAGCCGTTTAATTTTTATCAAAAATATAATTTTTTACTGAGCTTCCTTCGCTCTTGACGCAAATAAATGACAATGGGAAAAGGGCTGTTAATAATCTCCGCAAAAAACGGGCCTGCATCCAGTTATTATATTAAATTTGTCAGCTAAGACTTTAAATTAAAAATTGCAATGAACATTAAAAAACACATCCCAAATTTAATAACATTACTTAATCTTTTATGCGGATGCATTGCTATGGTCTTCGTGTCAAAGTCAGATTTCGAAATGGCTTTTTATTTTGTATGTCTTGGGATTTTCCTGGATTTTTTTGACGGTTTTTTTGCCCGATTATTGAAAGTGTCGGGTCCGCTGGGCTTGCAGTTGGATTCCTTGGCTGATATGGTTACCAGCGGTCTGGTGCCTGGCTATGTGATGTTTTTTATGCTTTCAAACAGCCAGCATGAGATTTCGGCGAGCCCATTGCTGCCTTATCTGGGATTTATCGTTACGATGGGTTCCTGTTACCGTTTGGCGGTATTTAATATCGATACGCGCCAGACCAATTCTTTCATAGGTTTACCGACACCCGCAAACGCCCTGTTTGTTTTGAGTTTGCCTCTGGTGTTAAAATATTCGGATTCCTTGGTAATGCTCGAGGTCTTGACAAATCAATGGGTTTTGATGGCCATCATACTCTTTAGCGCTTATATTTTGAATGCGGAAATCCCTTTATTTTCCTTGAAAGTTAAAAAGTTTAGCTTCAAGCATAATGCACTTCAGATCGTCTTTCTTTCTTTTTCTTTTTTGTTGTTGGTGTTTTTCCAATACGCTGGAATTCCATTAATAATCATCAGTTATGTGTTACTATCAATAGTGAGCAATAAATTTTTATTGGATGAGAAAAAAAAGCGTTAAAAGAAAGCCACCTATAAGTCGCAGGACTAAAAAGAAAGCTTCTTTTTTTTCCGGCAAAGTGCTGCGATTTGCGATACTTGCCTTTTTTGTCTTTCTCGTTTTTGGGTTGGGTTATCATTATCGAAATGGCCTTGCCTATTATTTTAGTTTCAAATCAAATCGCGTTTTACAAAAGGAGGCCGAGGACAAGCGTATTTCAGATGTTCGAAATTACCAGGTTTTAGACAAACATGCAGGCAAAGCGATTGGTTTGGACGTCTCTGAATACCAAGGGAAAATCAGTTGGAAAGACGTTGACACTTTAGAAAATAAATATCCTGTACACTTCGTGTTCATTCGAGCAACTGTAGGCAATGACAGATTGGACAGCCAGTTTAATCTAAATTGGCTTGGCGCAAAAAAAAACAAACTTCTTAGGGGCGCTTATCACTATTACCGTCCAAACGAAAATTCTCTCGAGCAGGCAGAACTTTTTATTAAAACCGTTTCCTTGAGTAAGGGGGATTTACCTCCCGTTTTGGATATTGAAAAATTGCCCGAAAATCAATCTGTCGAGCGACTAAAAATAGGGCTGAAGAGATGGCTGAAAAAGGTGGAGGAACATTATAAAGTAAAGCCAATCATTTATACGGGGGAGCGATATTACGACGATTTTCTGAAAGAGGAATTCAGTGATTATCTTTTTTGGATTGCCAATTACAATTTTTATCGCGAGAAAATAGATGAAGAATGGTTATTCTGGCAATTTACAGAAAAAGCATCAGTAAAAGGAATTAAGGGGAATGTGGACGTCAATATTTACAATGGGGATTTGCAGCAGTTGCGCTATATTACGGTTGATCAGTGATCAGTATTCAGTATTCAGTGTTCAGTTCTAAAAAAAAGTATTCAGTGATCAGTGATCAGTATTCAGTGATCATTGGTCAGTGTTCAGTTCTGAAAAAAAAGTGATCAGTGTTCAGTATTCAGTGTTCAGTTCTAAGAAAGTGTGCAGTGCTCAGTGTTCAGTTCTAAAAAAAAGTGATCGGTGTTCAGCAATTTCTGCTATCTGAGTACTGATTACTGCCGACTAATAAAGTTCTCCACGATGTGGTTTCAGGGCATCACGCACCTGAATCATATGCTCGTCCGTTACTACCATATAGGCAATGGCCAGCATTTCGCCTTGGATTTCAAAGCCTGTAATGTTTAGCGGTAATTTTTCGATGGCGATGTATTCCTTCAGGTGGATTTCATGATGTTCGGCCGTTTTTGCTGAAGCAGGTCCGCGGAAATCCCATATTAATTTTATTTTTCTGGACATTTTTTGTGAGGTTCTAAGATTCAAAGCCTCAAAGTTACAAAGTCTAATTTGAAAAATAAGCCAATTTAGAAATGGATTCTCCTTTGCTTAACCGGAATTCACCACAAAATACTACTTTTGTACTGGATTATTTTCTGTTTTCTAAAAAGTCAAAATGATCCAAAAATCGAATAATCTAAAAAGATGTCTCAAGAACACTTATTACAAGTATCACCGGAAATAGCCGCAAGCGAGTTATTGCTAAAAGATTACCTTGGAAAATTACTGAAAATCTCCCCAAAAGAAATTCAGCATGTTTCCATATTGAAACGCTCGATTGACGCCCGTCAAAAGACGATAAAGGTCAATTTGAAAGTGGCCGTTTATTTGAAAGGGGAGCCTTTTCAGGAGAGTAAAATGCAGATTCCTGATTATCCCAATGTCAGGAACTCACAAGAAGTGATCGTTGTGGGGGCAGGTCCTGCGGGTCTTTTTGCGGCTTTGCAGTTAATTGAATTGGGCTTAAAGCCAATAGTGATCGAACGAGGAAAAGATGTGCGTGGCCGTCGTCGCGATTTGAAGGCCATCAATGTAGATCATATCGTTAATGAAGATTCTAATTATTGTTTCGGCGAGGGTGGTGCGGGAACATACTCTGACGGAAAATTATACACCCGTTCCAAAAAGCGCGGTGATGTCACCCGAATTCTGGAATTGTTGGTCGCTTACGGGGCCACGCCGGATATTTTAGTGGAGGCGCATCCTCATATCGGTACCAATAAATTGCCCCAAATTATTCAGGATATTCGTGAGAAAATCATCGAATGTGGCGGGGAAGTTTTGTTTGAGACAAGAGTCACCGATATTTTGGTCAAAAACAATGAAGTGGAGGGAATTGTAACCCAAAACGGTACAACGATTTTGGCGAACAAATTAATTTTGGCAACAGGACATTCTGCCCGAGATATTTTTGAACTGTTGGATCGCAAAAAAATATTCATCGAGGCCAAGCCTTTTGCGTTGGGAGTAAGGGCTGAACACCCGCAATCATTAATTGATAGTATTCAATATAGTTGCGATTATCGCGGAGAACTGTTGCCGCCTGCTCCTTATAGTATAGTGAAGCAGGTGGGAGGAAGAGGAATGTATTCTTTTTGCATGTGTCCCGGAGGTGTAATTGCCCCCTGCGCAACAAGCCCCGGAGAAGTGGTGACAAACGGTTGGTCTCCATCCAAAAGAGATCAGGCTACGGCGAATTCCGGTATTGTTATCGAGTTGAAACTGGAAGATTTTAAGCCATTTGCCAAATTTGGTGCTTTGGCCGGAATGGAATTCCAAAAAAGCATCGAACAAAAAGCTTGGCATTTAGCTGGAGAAACCCAAAAAGTACCCGCTCAACGAATGATTGATTTCACGCAAAACAAAATTTCTTCCGAAATTCCGAAAACATCATATGTGCCGGGAACTACTTCGGTAGAAATGGGACAAGTTTTCCCCGGTTTCTTATCTCAAATTTTGAGAGAAGGTTTTACCGAATTTGGAAAATCGATGCGAGGTTATTTAACAAATGAAGCCATATTGCATGCGCCCGAATCAAGAACATCGTCACCGGTTCGCATTCCGAGAGATCCGATAACCTATGAACACCTTCAAATAAAAGGGCTGTATCCTTGTGGCGAAGGAGCCGGTTATGCAGGCGGAATAATTTCAGCTGCTATTGATGGGGAGAAATGTGCTTTGATGATTGGTGAAAGTCTGCATAAAAAAACCTCGAGTCTATAAAGAATCGAGGTTTGCGAAATCGCATAATTCCTATTTTAAGGAATAAGTATTATTTTTCCGGTGCTTTTTCTGCTTTCTAAGTAATCATGTGCTTTTTTCCCTTCGGAAAGTTTAAAAACCGTTGGGGCGGCAATCGTTATTTTATTATTGTTGATCCAATCAAACAACTGATGGGCTCTTTTGATGCGTTCCTCTTTTGATGTTAGGTAGTTCCACAAGTCGCCGCCCGTAAGTGTTTTGGATGTGTCCATTAGCATTCTTGGGTTGATGAAATCAGGGTCTCCGCCAGCCATACCAAAGAAAACAACTTGTCCGCAATCCTTGGTTACTTCAAAACTATCGCTTAAGGTACTGCCAACACTGTCATAGACAACATCGACGCCATTGGGACGGAAAGATAAAACCTGATTTTTCCAATCTTCCGAATATAAAAATACTTTGTCGGCTCCAGTCTTCAAGGCCATTTCGGCTTTGCTTGCAGATGAGGTTAGCCCTATAACCGTTGCGCCCAAAAGTTTGCTTATTTGGGTCAGAAATTGGCCAACTCCCCCAGCCGAAGCATGAATTAACACTGTTTCTCCTTTTTGCGTTTTATGGCTGTCCGTTGCCAAGTAATGTGCCGTCAATCCTTGCAACATGATGGTTGCCGCCGTTTCAAAACTGATGGTGTCGGGCAACGGAATAACCTTCGAAAGAGGAACGGCCACTAATTCGGCATTGGCAAAAGGAACATCGGCAAATGCGATCCGGTCACCAATTAGAAATTCGCTATTGTTCGAATCAACAACAACTCCCGCTCCTTCGTATCCTGCAATAAAAGGGGGATTCCCCACCAGATGGTAGTTTCCTTTGCGTCGGTATACGTCGGCAAAGTTTAGTCCGATCGCTCGCATTTCGACCAATATCTCATCGCTTTTTAATACTGGAGTAGGAATGTCTAGATATTCAAGAACATCTGAGCTGCCAAATGCGGAAAAGGTAAGTGCTTTCATTTTTTTAATCTTATTTGTTTTCGGACTGTAAAGGACGGGAATTTAAATCCCGGATTTGGGATCTGCTTCCATAAGATTTTGATACAGCTGACGAATGCGGGCACTTTTTTGAACTCAGGTTGTTTTGTAAACGTGAGTGTTGATCATGTTAAGTAATAATTTTTCATCTATTGGTTTAGAAATATAATCATTCATGCCCACCGCTTTGCATTTTTCGACATCGGCGGTAGCGACATCGGCGGTAAGTGCAATAATTGGGATTGTAGATTTCAGTACATCACGGATATAGGAGGTGGCTTCGAATCCGTTCATTTCCGGCATTTGTAAATCCATTAATATGATATCGTAGGTGTTATTTTGGAATTTTTCGATGGCGATTTTGCCATTGTCGGCTAGATCAATCTCATATCCAAAGTCCAACAATATGATCTTTAGCAGAAGTTGATTTAGGGTCATGTCCTCGACAACCAAAACTTTTATTTTTGCTGTTAAAGAATCGTTTTTGATAATCTGAAGCATTGGGTTTACTTGTTCTTTGATTTCTTGTTCAATGCTGGTTAGTTTTTCAAAATTCATGATGAATCCAAAGGAAGAACCTTTGCCCAATTCACTTTGCACGATGATCGAGCCTCCTTGAAGTTCTACCAGTTGTTTAACGATTGCAAGTCCTAATCCTGTTCCTCCGTACGAGCTGCTTGTCCCTTTGGTGGCTTGTTCAAAATTGCTAAAAATGTGGTCCAGCCTATCTTGCTGAACACCAATTCCCGTATCGGTTATTAAAAATTCAAGGGTGACTTTATCGGTGTCTTCATTTAATAATTTAACATTTATGCTGATTTTACCGGTTGAAGTAAATTTTATTGCGTTGCTCATTAAATTTAAAATAATCTGTCGCAGACGCATCGGATCTCCAACTAAAAATTTGGGAATACAGGGGTCGCAATGATGGATTAATTCTAAATTTTTTTCCTTCATTTTTTGTTCAAAAAGGCGCAGAATTGTAGATATGGATTTTGATAATTTAAACGGCGTCTGATCAAATGTCATCTTGCCGGAGTCAACTTTGGCGATGTCCAGGATGTCATTAATCAAAATGATCAATGCATCTCCAGACTCTTTGATGGCGTTAATATATTCCGTTTGGGACTTGTCTAATTTAGTCTTAAGAACCACATTGGTAAAGCCGATAATGGCATTCATCGGAGTCCTTATCTCATGGCTCATATTCGACAAAAATTGCTGTTTTGATTTTACGGCCTCTTGCGCGATTTTTGTTTTTAACTCTGCGTTGATTTTTGATTCAATAAGTTCGTTTTTTGCCAATACCTGAGTCGTCACATCATACGCAATAATGGTAACTCCCGAGATGGTTTCGTCAGCTTCATAATAGGGCTGGTAGACAAAATTAAAATAGGAATCCCTTGATTCTCCGTTATGTACAATTGGAGCTAAAAGCTCGTTTCCGTAAAAAGGAATACCGGTAGTGAAAACGTTATCCAGTAATAAAGGGAATTCTTTGTCAATAAGTTCAGGTAGGATGTCATTGAATTTTTGGCCTTCCACATTTTTTCCTTTTCCCCACATTTCTTTAATGCTTTCATTTGCCAGGGAAACCACCATGTCCCTGCCTTTTAATATCGCAATTGCAAATGGAGATTGCAACAATACCATATTAAATCGCTTATTGCTGTCTTCGATCTCTTTAGATGCTTTCTTTTGTATCTCGAGTAAGTTTTCAAACTCCTTCTTTTCCTTAGCCTGAAGTTTCATCGACAATCGCCTTACTTCAGAAATATCTTGTATGGCCAGTAGAATCGTTTTTTCATCATGAATTTTTTGAAAAATGTAATTCGCGCTAAGCAAAATCGTTTTTCTGCCAAAACCCGAAAAATCATGGGTTATCTCCACATTGTTAAAGACTATACCTGTGGAAAGCATGTTAGTTAAGAGATTCCGAAATTCCGGAAAATCCCACTGTTTGTTGTTTATTTCAAACAAAGAAACTCCTTCGGTATCTTCTTTGTCGATAGCGTATTTTTGGCAGTATGATTTACTGGCAGATTTGATTTTAAAATCTTGGTTAAGAACCAACATGGGATCCATTATGGTTCCGATGATTTCTTCGGAAAATTCGTAAGACTCAGCCAGAAGCGTAAGGCTTTTTTTAAGTTGTTTGTTTTTAGAAACCAACTTTTTTCTTTTAGTCACATCTTCAACAATCAACATTATATGGGTGACATTATCGTTAGAATCGAGAATTGGGGAATTTATGGTCTTCCAGTAACGTTCTTCGAAAGCGCCACCTTCCGATGCCGGTTTCTGAATGTCATATTTTATAAAGTCTACTTTATCGGATGTTTTTTTTAACAATACGCTATCTAAAGACCTTCTCAAATTGCTGATAGAATCCGGTGATTCTTCATTTGGGTTTTCAGGGAATACGTCAAAAATATTTTTATCTGTAATGTCTTCCCTTTCGGTCATCGTAACTTTTAGGAAATTGTCGGTTGCAGTAACTATATTGAAACTAGTATCCAATACTAACGACAGGGATTGAGATTGCTTAAATAAATCTATGTAAACATTACGATTCATATACTAAAAAAAATTAATTTGATAATGTTGTTTCATGCTTTTAAACAATATGGTTTTAATATATAAATCATCCATGAACAATTCTAAACATGGGGAAATATCATCCAAATATACACAAAAAAGCATTTGATTGTCGTTAGACAAATTTCATTCCAAAAAACACAAACATTTTTAACAATGGCCCATAATCTTTTCATTGTTTGTGAGTATTTTTTTTTTTAAATTTAAAAAATGGAGGTAATGTGTTTGTAGACAATGTGATTGCGTTATTTTTTGAAGAGTATGACAAGAAAGTAATTGCCATAGGCGCATCGATAAAAAACGCGTAAAAAAACCGAAAATAACTTTTCGGTTTCCGGAATTATGCTTATTTAATATCGTTTCAAGTTTCAACAGGGTTTAATTTGTGCAAATCAGATCTTTTCGCAACTTTATTCCATTGTAAAGTGATTCTGCATTTTATTTGTTGTCAGGCACAAAGTCAAGCGCGATAGAATTCATGCAGTATCTTTTGCCGGTGGGTTTTGGTCCGTCGTCAAACACGTGACCTAGGTGGGCTCCGCAC
>Ga0209619_10003655_pt1 | contig 11066 bp, 7 predicted proteins | sample Rifsed16ft3_FD_184011 | JGI IMG/M metagenome (GOLD analysis project Ga0209619, IMG submission 184011) | Soil microbial communities from Rifle, Colorado, USA - sediment 16ft 3 (version 2) | ecosystem: Environmental > Terrestrial > Deep subsurface > Rock core/Sediment | place: Rifle, Colorado... | reverse complement strand
GGGCTTTGGCTGTCTGCTTCGCGACCTCGAGGGCCTCGGCGACAGGGATCGGTCCGCGCTTCAGGCGCTCCGCGAGGTCTTCTCCCTCGACCAGCTCCATCGTGATGAGGTGGACCGTGGTCGCGTCCTCGAGTGTCGCAGTTTCGAAACCGTAGAGGTGGGCGATGCCCGGGTGATTGAGGGAAGCGAGGAGCCGCGCCTCGCGCTCGAAGCGGGCTAGACGTTCGGGGTCGGAGGCGAAGGCCTCGGGCAGCCGCTTGAGCGCGACCTCGCGGCCGAGCTTCGTGTCGGTCGCGCGGTAGACCTCGCCCATCCCGCCGGCGCCGATCGCGGCGGTGATGCGGTAATGGGAAAGTGTCCGGCCGATCACGAGGCCTCCCTCAGCATCTCGGCGGCAAGCATAGCGGAGGAATGCGCCGCCGGTCGCCTGCCCGCGCTTGCCGGCTATTTGTTCGCCGCCTTCACCGACACCTGGGCATCCGGCCCGCTCGGCGCGTTCAGCTTCGCCGGGCGTTTCTTCCTGCTGTTCGTGACGGGTGCGGTCTTCGGCCGCGCCATGGCCGACGGCCATGCCGCGACCAGCGTCGCCCTCGCGCTCGCCCATTCGCTCGGGACGGACGAGCTCGGCGGTGGCCTCGGCACCCGCACCGGCGAGCTCGGTCAGGAGATCGCGCCGACGGCGGAAGAGGGGTCTCAGCAGTGTGACGGTGGGGGATGGGGGCGAGGAGCTCGTCCCGTAGCCACTCCGCCCACAGGAGCTGTCTTTTCTTCTCCCATGACGGGCAGAAGTTTCTACACCCATGCCTCCCTGGCCCAGAAGCGCCTCGATACGGAAGCGCGACGCCACGAGGCCCTGGCGACTCCGGTGTCTCCTCGAGCGGGGGAGCGAGAGTCACCCCGGAGTACCAAAGCGTCGGGGGCGGTCGGTTGCGGCCCCGACCTGCCCTGACGGTGCTCAGGCCTTGCCGGCGGCCTCGAGGACGCGCTTGCGGGTGTGTAGGCGACGGGGCCGCCCGCGTCGATGATCGCCTGGCGGGCCTTCGGCAGTGGGACGACGGCGGGGTAACAGCGGCTGCGGAGGCCCGTGGGTGCGGACGAAGCGCTGGGGCCAGGCGCGCAGCAGCTCACCGGGGACGTCGTCGGGGTGGCCGCGGAGCTGAACGGCCTCGCGCCGCCGGGCGCTCCGCGGTAGGCTTGCGGCCGCGGACCTAGTCAAGGGAGCGTGCGATGGAGAATCGACGGACGTGCGGTCGGTCGGCCTGGCTGGGGCTGGCCCTCTCGGCGTGCCTCGCGCCGGCGTGCGCCACCGTGAAGGCGCCGATCCTGGCCGTGGACGGCCTGAAGCTCGGCGACATGGGCGTCACGGGAGTGGCCCTCGATGTGCGCTTCCGCGTGCGCAACCCCAATCCGGAGCCGCTCAACATCGACAGACTCGACTACGAGCTGTTCGTGAACGGCAACCGCCTCGGGCGGGGCTTCGAATCCAAGGGGCTGCAGCTCGCGGGCTTTGCCGAGGGGAAGGTCGAGAGCCGGTTCGACGTCAACTTCCTGAGCCTGCCCGGCGTCGTGAAGGACGTGCTACGCGAGGACCAGGTGAAGGCGCGCGTCAAGGGACACTTCTACACTTCGGGGTCGTACGGCAACAAGCGTTTAGGCTTCGACGCCGACGCGAACGTCAACCTGCACGACCGCTGATAAGGGTGTGTCAGGGCCCGATCTGTTTCCGCGCGAGCCCCGCAGACCGATCCCTTGTTCTTCACCCACCATCCGAACTGGCGCACACAAGCCCTCGACCTCGTTCCCGTGGGCCTCGTCTTCCAGACCGTCCGGCCAGGGGCTCCGCGGCCCGAGCCGCCGCCGCTGCCGGAAGCCCTCGATGGCGAGCGCGACCCGCGCGTGCCGAAGGACTACCTCACGCGGAACCTCATCGGGGAGTTCCACTACATGAAGGGGGTCACGGCCGAGGCTCGGGACTGGCCGACGACGTGGCGGGAGTTCGAGGAGGCGACGCGAGCTTCGTCCTGAGAACGACGTTCTCTTCTACAACCTCGGGCTCATCTTCGAGCGGAACGGCCTCTTCGAGGAGGCGGCGGCGGCCTTCCGGCGCTCCGACCGTATCAACCCGCGCAAGGGCCCTCCGCCCACCCAGAATCGACGCGTGCGGCCGGCGTGGGAATCTACGAGGGGGCGCAGGGGGCCGTGTGTGCGGGAAAGCGCTGGGGCCAGGCGCGCAGCAACTCCTCGATGTGCTGCTCGACCAGCCGGAAAGGGGACGACTCCCGCGGCCGCCTCGCGACTCTACCCGGCGCGGAGGGCCTCGACGGGATGGAGGCGCGAGGCCTTGAGGGCGGGATAGACCCCGGCGCCGAGGCCGATGACGATGGCGAAAGAGGCGGCGAGGATGAGGCCGAGGGGGGAGACGGCGAGGCCATCCTCGAAGGCCTGGCCGGCGAGGAGAGTGACCCCGTAGCCCAGCCCCGCCCCGAGCAGCCCGCCCACGAGCGAGAGCGAGACCGACTCGATCAGGAACTGGCCGAAGATCTCGGGGTCGGTGGCCCCGATGGACTTTCTAAGCCCGATCTCGTAGGTGCGCTCGGAGATCGAGATCTGCATCACGGAGAAGATCCCGATCCCGCCCACCAGCAGCGAGATCCCGGCGATCGAGGCGAGAACGATGTTCCAGTTGACGATGAGCTTGTCGACCTCCTTGCGCACGCGTAGGATCTCCTCGCCGATGTTCTCGATCTTGAAGTCGGTGATGCCGCGGTGGCTGCGGCGGATGAGCGCCTCCGCCTCCTTCTGAGCGTCCTCGAGCCTCTCGGGGTCGGCCTTGAAGGCCCAGGCATGCACGGTGTCGGTGCCCGCGAAGTACTTCTGGGCGGTCGTGATCGGGATGTAGATCTTGGCGTTGTCTCTCTCCATCTCGTCGTCGTTGACCTGGCGGTTGCCGAGCGTCTTGAGGACGCCCACGATTCTGAAGCGCACGCCGCGGATCAGGATCTCGCGGCCCACCGCCTCCTCGTTGCCGAAGACGTCCTCCTTGATCGTCTTGCCGAGGAGAGCCACCGTCGCCCTCGTCTCGACGTCGCGGTCGACGAGGTAGCGTCCGACCTCAGTGACCCGGTTGCGGATGCGGCCCCACTCCGGGGTGACGCCCTCGACCATGACCTTGAGGGTGCGCCCGTTCATACGCGCGGTCTCGTCGCCGAGCCCGAGCACGGGGGCCGCCCCCTCGATGATCTCGCGCCCCGAGTCGATCACCCGCCCGTCCGCCCCCCGCAGGCCCCGGGAGTAACCCTGCTTCTTTCTCTCGATGCGGTCCGCGGTCTCCGTGGGGACGACGAACATCACCCCGTCGAAGCCGAGGTCGGAGAGGCCCTTCTCGACGGCGTCGGCGGCGCCGCCGATGACGGACACCATGACCACGAGCGCCGTCGTGCCGAGCACGATGCCGACGAGCGTGAGGGCGGAGCGGAGCTTGTGGGCCCGGATCTCCGCGAGCGAGGTGCGGACGGCCTCCGTGACGTACACGCTACTCGTACCTCAGGGCTTCGATGGGATTGAGGCGCGCGGCGCGGATGGCGGGGTAGAAGCCGAAGAAGATCCCCACCGCCACCGCGAAGAGGAGGCCGATCAGCATGTTCAGCGGGGTCATCACCACCGGCTGCTGGATGAGGGTGCTCATGGCGGCGGTGAAGCCGACGCCGAGGCCGAGGCCCAGAAGGCCGCCCACGATCGTCACCACGACGCTCTCCACCAGGAACTGGGCCAGGATGTTGAGACCGGTCGCCCCCAGCGCCTTGCGCGTCCCCACCTCACGGACCCTCTCGTTGAAGGAGGCGAGGAGGATGTTCATGATGACGATCCCGCCCACGAGCAGCGAGATCGTCCCGCAGACGAGGAAGGTGATGTCGTAGATCCGGCCCTGCTCGTCCATCTGCTTCATGAAGGCGGCGCGGTTGAAGACCTGGAAGTCCTCGACCCCGCCGTGGGCGCGGCGGAGGATGGTCTTGACCTCATCCTGGGCCTTGTCCATCTCCTTGACGTCCCGCACCTGAACGTTGATGTAGGCGACCTTCTGGTTCTGGCGGTCACCCACCATGCGGTTGATCATGGCGGTGACGGGGACGAAGATCATCCGGTTCATCCACTCGAGGTTGTTGCGGTTGGCGGAGTTCCAGTAGAACTCCTTGCGCTCCATCACCCCCACCACCGCGTAGCGGTCGGCTCCGATGCTGATCGTCTGGCCCACCGCTGGCCGCCCGCCGAAGAGCTCCTCGCGGCGGGTCGAGCCCAGCACGACGACCTTGGCGCTCCGCGCGAGGTCCTCCGCGGTGAGGAAGCGGCCCTCGACGGGGTGGAAGCCGTACATGTGCTCGTAGGTCGGGGTGGAGCCGGAGATCTCGAGCGACTTCTCGAAGCCGGGGGCCTTGACCACCTCGTGGCGCTCCATGGTCGGCTCCACGAGATCGAGCATCGTCGCCTGCTGCTTCAGGGCGAGGGCGTCGTCGTAGGTGAGGCCCTTCGACTTCTTCTCGATCGCGTTCTTCTTGAGCTCGTGCGCGTCCAACTCGCGGATGAACATCTTCCGGACGCCGCCGGTCCGGTCCCAGAATTCCTGGCCCTTGCGGCGCCCGCCGTCGATGAGGCCGAAGGTCGCGACCACGGAGGCCACGCCGAGGACGATCCCCACCATCTGCAGGGCGCTGCGGCTGCGGTGGGTGTTGATGTCGACGACGCCGTCGACGACGGAGTCCCACAGCGAGAGGAGGTGCTTCCGGACGGCCCGGAACCTTGCCATCGTCCCCTCAGCTCCGCCGGTCGTCCTCGATCCGCCCGTCGACGATCTGGACGATCCTCTGGCATCGCTCGGCGATGCGGGGGTCGTGAGTGACGATGACGATCGTCTCGCCCTTGACGTGCATACGGTCGAAGATCTCGAGGATCTCGAGGCCGGTCTTCGAGTCGAGGTTTCCGGTCGGCTCGTCGGCGAGGATGAGCGACGGCTCGTTGACGAGGGCGCGGGCGATGGCCGCGCGCTGCCGCTGCCCGCCGGAGAGCTCGGAGGGCCGGTGCTTCGCGCGGTCGGCCAGCCCCACCCGCCGCAGCACCTCGAGCGCGTGCTCCTTGCGCTCCGCCCCGTTGACGCCGGCGTAGAGCAGCGGCAGCTCCACGTTGCGGAGGAGCGAGGCCTTGGGGAGCAGGTTGAAGGTCTGGAAGACGAAGCCGACCTTCTGGTTCCGGATGGCCGCGAGCTGGAAGCTCGACAGCTCCGACACGTCCCGGCCCTCGAGGCGGTAGGCGCCCGAGCTCGGCGCGTCCAGGCAGCCGATGATGTGCATGAGCGTCGACTTGCCGGAGCCGGAGGGGCCAATGACCGCGACCATCTCTCCCTCCTCGATCACGAGGTCGATCCCGCGCAGGGCCTGCACCGCCAGCTCGCCGGAGTCGTAGGTCTTGGTCACGCCCTCCATGCGGATGAGGGGGCCGGTGGCGGCCAGGGCGACCGAGGCCGCGCGCGCCGTCGCCGCGTCCGGGGGAGCGAGGGCGACGGCCCTGGCCTCAGTCACGGTCCTTCTTCTCCTTCGGGCGGGTCGGGTCCTCGACCGCCACCTCCGTCCCCGCCTCGAGCCCCTTCCGGACCTCGACCTTGTCCACGCTCGCGAGGCCGGTCTCGATCTCCCGGAGCTCGAACTTCTCCTTCCAGCGGTCCTTCTCGTCGAGCTTGGCCGCCGGGGCGTCCTTCTTGCCGGCGGCGAAGACGCTCGATAGGAAGGAGCCCGACTCGGCCTTCTTCCCCGGTTCCGGCTTCTTGGCATAGACGACCTCGGTCTCGTCCTTCTTGAAGATGGCCTCGACGGGGACGGCGAGGACCTTCTCGCGCTTCTCCCCGACGATGTCGATGTTGGCGGTCATGCCCGTCCGAAGCTCCGCCCCCTGGCGGTCGATGGCGATCTCGACGTCGAAGACCTTGACCTTCTCCTCGAGGCGGGCGGCGGGGGCGATCCTCTTGATCGTCCCCGCGAACTTCACCTTGGGGTAGGCGTCGAGGCTCACTTTGACCGGCTGCTCGAGGCGCACCTTGCCGATGTCCACCTCGTTGATGCCGGCCTTGATGATCATCGTCTCGACGTCGGCCACGGTCATCAGCAGGGTGCCGGCGTTGAAGGACGAGACACCGGACATCACGGTGTCGCCGAGCTCGACGCTCCGGCGGATGACGACCCCGTCCATGGGCGAGGTCACGTTGAGGCGCTGCGTGGTACCCGCCGCCGCCATGGCGATGGGCACGCCGCTCTCCTCGACGATCCGGTACTTCTCGAGCGCGGCGTCGTGATAGGCCTTGGCCTGCTGGTAGCGGGTCTCGGCCTCGAGGTCGGCCTGCTCGGAGAGCAGCCCCTGGTCGAAGAGGCCGCGGTTGCGCCCCCAGGTTGCCTTCGCCTCGGTGAGGGCGATCTCGGCCTCGTGGACGGAGTTCTTGACCTGGGCGAGGTCGCGCGCCTGGTTGACGTCGGGCTCGACGCGCGCCAGCACCTGGCCCCTCCGCACGGGGTCGCCCTCGCGGACGAGGAGCTCGACCACCTTGCCGGAGAGCACGGACTTGACGTCCACCTTCACCTGGGGCTCGACCGACCCGACCTCGGTCACACGCACCTGGACATCAGTGACCTCGGCCTTCGCGGTCTTGATCTTGTCCTTCTCTTCCTCGGGCTTGCCTCGCGGTCGCGCGACGACGGCGGCGGCGGTCACACCCGCCGCTACGAGCGCCCCGGCCAAGAGCCACTTGCGCGCACGCTTCCCGTTCGACCTGACCATGGTTTGCCCCTCTTCACCGCCCTGGCGGGCGGCGCCTTCCTGCGAGTTCCGCCCTCTAATACGCACCGTTGCTGGGGGGGGTTCCGGCTTCACCGGTTCCGCACAAAACGGGCGAACGGTGCCATTCAATCATCTGAACAAGACACGGGCCCCCCGGGCCTGGAGCCGCCCCGCTCCCTGATCCCACCCCCGGGAGGCCCAGGGGGCAACCCCCTCGTACCGGGTTGACAGGCGAGAGGGCGCTGTCGTTTAATCGGGCCGGCTCACGAGTCGACGTTACGCTGGCGTTTCGCAGCGGGCCGCCCACGGTGGGTGGACTTTCGTTCGTGGACGCGCAGGTGACGTAGCTTCTCGGCCACAGGCAAGGAGGCCTGCACGTTCATGGCGATCGAAGGCACGGTCAAGTGGTTCAACGAGGCCAAGGGCTTCGGCTTTCTCTCCCGCGAGGGTGGTCCGGACGTCTTCGTCCACCACTCCGAGATCCGCGCGGAGGGCTTCCGCACCCTCAACGAGGGCGACAAGGTGAGGTTCGAGGTGGTCGACAGCCCCAAGGGGCCTCGCGCCACCAACGTGACCCGCATCTGACGTCTCGATAGAACCCGACCGAAAGCGCCCGGGTTTCCGCAAGGGGCCCCGGGCGCTTCTCTTTTCGGTCGGCGCGGTTGAAGGCCGCGCGCGGGCGGGGCTAGACTGCCTCCTCAGTGAGCACGATCGAGGTGGAGCCGCTCTTCGAGAGGCTGATCGCCGACTTCGGCGGCAACTACGTCTTCGCCCTCGACATCCTCGGGCAGTATCGGCAGGACCGTCGAAGCGTGGACGCGAGCTGGCGGGAGTACTTCGACCGGGCCCTCGGCCGGCTGCCGGAGACAGACGCGCCGGCGATCGCCGTCGTCGCGAACGAGGCGCCACGCCCTGGCGCTCCCGTTACGAGCACGGACGAGCGGCGGGCGCTCGTCCGTCCCGACGTGCCCGCGATGGCGACGGCGGAGCGCTCCAGGGCGGTGGCGCTCCCCTCCATCCTCCCCGGCGACATCCTCGAGCCCATCCGCGGGGGGGCGGTGCGGATCGTCGAGAACATGGAGGCCAGCCTCACGATCCCCACCGCCAGCTCCGTCCGCACGATCGCGGTGCGGACGCTCGAGGAGAACCGGCGGATCCTGAACCGGCATCGCGAGGCGGCCGGGCAGGGCAAGGTCAGCTTCACCCACCTCGTGGCGTGGGCCATCCTGCGCGCGCTCGAGACGTTCCCGCGGCTGAACGACGCCTACGCGGAGGTGGACGGGCAGCCCCACCGCATCCAGCGCGACCAGGTGCGCCTCGGGGTCGCGGTCGACGTACAGCGCAAGGACGGCTCGCGGTCGCTGCTCGTCCCCAACATCAAGGATGCGGGCGGGCTCGCCTTCCCCGCCTTCCTCCAGGCCTTCGACGACCTCGTCGCGCGCTCCCGCAGGGGCGCCATCTCCCCCGACGACTTCCTGGGCACCACGATCTCGCTCACGAACCCGGGGACGGTGGGCACGACCTCCTCCGCCCCCCGGCTCATGCCCGGCCAGGGCGTCATCGTCGCCACCGGGGCCCTCGACTACCCGGCCGAGTACCGCTCGATGGCCCCCCGCACGCTGGGCCTGCTGGGCATCAGCAAGGTCATGACCGTGACCTCGACCTACGACCACCGCATCATCCAGGGGGCGGAGTCGGGGCTGTTCCTCGCCCGGATGGAGGAGCTGCTCAAGGGGGCGGACGGCTTCTACGAGCGCGTCTTCGAGGAGCTGGCTCTTCCGCACCGGCCCGTGCAGTGGGAGGTGGACGCCCACCCGGCGCTGCTCGGGGGGCCGGGCAGCCGCGAGGAGGTCGAGAAGCAGACCAAGGTGCTGCAGCTCATCCACAACTGGCGAGTGCGCGGACACCTCGTGGCCGACCTCGACCCGCTCGACAGCCGCCGCGCCCCCCACCGCGATCTCGACCCCGCGACCTACGGCCTCACGCTGTGGGACCTCGACCGCGAGTTCCTCACGGGGGGCCTTTCGGGCCGGGAGCGGGCCACGCTGCGAGAGATCCTCGACGTGCTCCGTGAGACCTACAGCGGCACGATCGGCGCCGAGTACATGTACATCGCGGATCCCGAGCGCAAGGAATGGCTGCAGCATCGGATGGAATCCGCCCGCAACTACCCCGCCCTCGACCGGCCGAGCAAGCGGCGCGTCATGGAGAAGCTGGCCGAGGCCGAGAGCTTCGAGCGCTTCCTCCACGCGAAGTACGTCGGCCACAAGCGCTTCTCGCTCGAAGGGGGGGAGGCCCTCATCCCCCTCCTCGACCGCATCCTGGGCGACGCCGCCCAGTTCGGCCTCAAGGAGGTCGTGCTCGGGATGCCGCACCGGGGGCGGCTCAACGTCCTCGCCAACACCGTGGGCAAGCCGCTCGCCCACATCTTCTCCGAGTTCGAGGGGGGAGACCCCGCCTCCTACCAGGGCTCGGGGGACGTGAAATACCACCTCGGCGCGACGGGCGTCCACCGCGCGGAGACGGGCGAGACGATCGCCGTCACCCTGGCCCCCAACCCGAGCCACCTGGAGTTCGTGAACCCGGTCGTCGAGGGGATGGTGAGGGCCAAGCAGGACGCGCTCGGCGACCGGGAGCACGCGCAGGTCGTGCCCGTCCTGCTCCACGGCGACGCCGCCTTCGCCGGCCAGGGGATCGTGGCCGAGACCATGCACCTCTCGGCCCTGCACGGCTACCGCACCGGGGGCACGATCCACGTCGTCGTCAACAACCAGATCGGCTTCACGACGCTGCCCGAGGACGCGCGCAGCTCCACCTACGCCACCGACATCGCCAAGATGGTCCATGCCCCCGCCTTCCACGTGAACGGCGACGATCCGGAGGCGGTCGTCTACGTGGCGGGGCTGGCGCTCGAGTACCGGCAGAAGTTCCGCAAGGACGTCGTCATCGACCTCGTCTGCTACCGCCGCTGGGGCCACAACGAGACCGACGAGCCGAGCTACACCCAGCCCCTCATGTACGCGAAGATCAAGTCCCACCCCTCGGTGGCGACCCTCTACGCGGAGAAGCTCGTGCGGGAGGGCGTCCTCGCCCGTGAGGAGGTGGACCGGCTCTGGGCGGCGAAGAAGCAGGCGATGCAGACCGAGGGCGAGGCGGGAGGGGCCCCCCTTGCCGCCATCGCGCGACGCTCCCCGGTCGAGCCGCCGGAGGTCGACGCCGCCGCGATGCGGGGTCGGCTGCGGGCGGTGCTCCAGGCTCTCGGGACCGTCCCCGACGGCTTCGAGATCCACCCCAAGCTCGTGCCGTTCCTGCGCCGGCGGGCGGAGCTCGCGGAGGGAAAGGGTGAGGTCGACTGGGCGACCGCGGAATCGCTCGCCTGGGGGACGCTGCTGCTCGAGGGTATCCCCGTCCGTCTCTCGGGCCAGGACTCCGGGCGAGGGACATTCTCCCAGCGTCATGCGGTGCTCGTCGACGTGCGGACGGGTGCCGAGCACGTGCCCCTCAACGCTGTGGCGCCGGCGGGGGTGCGCTTCGAGGTCTACGACTCGCTCCTCTCCGAGGCGGCGGTCGTGGGTTTCGAGTTCGGCTACTCGGTCGCCGAGCACCGCACGCTCGTCATGTGGGAAGCGCAGTTCGGCGACTTCATGAACGGGGCGCAGGTCATCGTCGATCAGTTCCTGGCCGGCTCGGAGGCGAAGTGGGGCCAGCCCACCGGCCTCGTCCTCCTCCTGCCGCATGGCCACGAAGGCCAGGGGCCCGAGCACTCGAGCGCCCGCATCGAGCGCTTCCTGACCCTCAGCGCCGAGGGCAACCTGCGGCTCGCCTACCCCTCGACGCCCGCCTCCTACTTCCACCTCCTCCGCTCGCAGGGGCGCGACGCCATCGAGAAGCCGCTCGTCGTCTTCACCCCCAAGAGCCTCCTTCGGCACGCGCGCGGCGTCTCTTCGCTCCGTGAGCTGGCGGAGGGGAGCTTCGAGCCCGTGCTCGACGACACCGTCGGCGAGCCCGCCCGGGTGCGCCGCGTCGTCCTGTGCACGGGCAAGGTGTACTTCGATCTGCTCAAGGCGCGGGAGGACGCGCGCCAGGCCGACGTGGCCCTCGTCCGTCTGGAGCAGCTCTACCCGTTCCCCGCCGCCGAGCTCGGGGCGGCTCTCGCGCGCTACTCCCCACCGACCGATCTCGTCTGGGCGCAGGAGGAGCCGCGCAACATGGGGGCCTGGCGCTTCGTGCGCGAGCGCTTCCTCGACGGG
>Ga0209619_10003649_pt1 | contig 11075 bp, 14 predicted proteins | sample Rifsed16ft3_FD_184011 | JGI IMG/M metagenome (GOLD analysis project Ga0209619, IMG submission 184011) | Soil microbial communities from Rifle, Colorado, USA - sediment 16ft 3 (version 2) | ecosystem: Environmental > Terrestrial > Deep subsurface > Rock core/Sediment | place: Rifle, Colorado... | reverse complement strand
TTCTATCTCATCATATTTAACCGTGGGTATAGACTCTCTCCGTCCTTGTTTTTTCCTTTTCATGTCAATAAGGTCAAGCTCTTCGAATATCTCAATGTCTGTTACAATGCTTTTCATATCCCTTTTAGAAAGTCTTGAAAGCTCCTGAAGGCTTTTAGGATGTTTATCTTTAATCATGCGCAATAGTTCAAGCCTCTTTGTTGTAAGCGCTTTTCTAAATCCTTCTATGCTCTCAAAGTAAAGACCTCTTTCGGCCTTAACCTTCTCTCCTCTTTCAATTTTTTTCATGGTCTCCTTTGCATCATCAAGGAAATCTTCAAGTCTTTTTATTCCTATCTTTACCTTTTTAACTCTCATTTTTTCTCACCCTCCTTATATCGTTATAGAAATCTTTAAAAAGTTTATCTATGCCTTTAAAATGGTATCTCTCCTCTTTATTCCCATAATGCCTGTGGTCTCCCTTACCCTCGCTATTGTCATAACCAATAACTCTTTTACCGTTTACAATATAGACAAGAGAATATTTATAGCCATGCGGTCTGTCTGCAGAAGGCCTTATTTTCAATTAACCAAAGGTTAAGCAATTAACCTTTTTGGAAATTGTAATGGGGTGCAAATTCAGCGTGAACTCTTTAATAACTCCGACACCTTCACAAACCTATACCCCCTCTCCTCAAGGCTGTTAATAATCTCAGGAAGTTTGGTATGTGCATGGCTACTCTTCCTTTCGGTGCCGAGATGCATCAGAACAATACCTCCTCTAACTTCATTGCCACTTTTGTCAAAATTCAGAATCCTCTGTTTTATCTCATCTGCGGAATGATAAAATTCTGACTCCTCGTTTGCAACCCAGTCAAGGCTATCAAGCGACTGCTTTGTCTTACGATTTGCTGTCCAGCCTATGTGAGTAAATCCTGCCTCATAAGCCCATTGTCGTATTTCGGCATTCTGTTCACCGTAAGGTGCACGCCAGAACGGAATCATATCTTTACCAGTTAATTCTTTGAAAATCCGTGCAGTTTCTTTTAATTGCCTTGTTATGAATTCCTTATCAACACTGGAGAGTGTCTGCTGCCGATAATTGCTCGCAAAAGTTGTCAGGTGCGGGTGGGATAATGAGTGATTGCCTATCTCGTGGCCATCCTCAACCATCTCTTTAACTAGTTCCGGATAACTCTTTATAAACTCACCCGTTAAGAAGATTGTTGTTTTTACATTCTTCTCCCGCAAGATTCTTAAAATTTCCTCTGCACCGGCTGCTTCACTGCCGCCATCAAAGGTAATGGAGAGCTCCTTCTTTATCAGGGCGCCCCTTGTTATGTCAGGGACAGTATATTTCGGCCTCACAGAGGATGATATCTGAGGTTTAGCTTTGAGCCTTTTTTCAAAAAGATTGTGCAAACTATTTTCATCAGACATTTCATTATATGCCACTCTATGAAGAGTGTTATCGCCATCAGATGCCTGAGATGGAATATTACGAATCTCCTGCTCTTTGGGTTCCGCCTCCGCAACTTCGTGGGTTGCAGGAGGGTTATAGCTTCTGACAGAAAGGGTTGTATAGGTATGTATGGATGATAGCGCAAGTAGAGGCAGTATTGCCGGAACAAAACCGTTTCCTATGGGTATCTCGGCCGCCTTTTTATAAAGAGAGCGGCTGATAGCATTAGCTTCTCTCAAGATACGCCATCGAATCTCTCTTACCTTCTGCCAAAAGTAATGCTGCCTGTAACAGGTGCGGCTGCAGAAGGTATGGTGTGAATCTCTCCATTGACATTTTGGACATATATGCCTGCCACAGTGGAAACAGGTCTTTACCCCCACACCAAAATCTTTGGTGTGGGGGTTTATGGCAATTCGTCTTGGATGATGGCAGCAAAACATTGGTAGAAATCTACACTTTGTCATTTTCTAAGTCAATTAAAATAAGGTCCCTAAAATAGCGATTAAAAACCTCGCTATTTTACAAACCTGCGATTTGCCTGCCATACTTCGTTCTCGGCGCATTTTTGCTCCTCACCGTATTGGTGATATACGCCTCGTCGCAAAAATGGCCTCTGCCTCGTCTGGCAGGCAACTTGCAGGTTTCCCAAAAAATCAAAGTCTATTTTTGGGATGTCTTTTCCCCTAGCAGTCAAAACTTTTAAAAAAATGGACTCTGACAAGCTAAAGAAGGTATAATATCAAAAAACCGAGCAAAAACCATGAATGATATCTCAAAAAACCCTTCCTTTTTTTCTCAAATATGTATTGACAGGTGTAAAGGCTGCTGCTGCGATCCGTGGTGGGGCATTATCTCTTACACAATCATCAAAGAGGATGGCCTCTCAAACCTCAATAGCTTCAAAGTTGAAATCATCAAAGGGATTCATGCCAGGACACAAAGGATCAGAGAGGGATATATAACAAGAGAAACCTCTCCAAGACCTCTCTTTAATCTTCCCGAAAAGTACAACATCGTCATCAGAGATATAAAGATTAACGGTAATAAACTGGTAATAGACATACTGGCAATGTTCGCCTTTCGCTGTGTTTTTTTGTCAAAGAATAAAGTCTGTACCATACACCCAGCCCTGATGAATAATGTCGAGATACGGCCGCCGCATTGCGGATTTATGGGTTCCTTAACTGCAAAACCGGGGGAAAAAGGATATTGCCGCATAATCCATGCTGCGTCAGGCTCTTCCAGCAATGATGCATCGATAGAGGCAGCTATAGAGATAGAAAGAGGAACAAGCGAAAGACATTATAGAGAAGGATGGCCAACAGGAGACTTGGCTGCAGATGCTGTGATAGATAGGCTTAAGGAATACTGCCGTAAACATGCAGTTCACCTGTTCCCTGTTGAAAAACAGACAGTGCCAGGCCGCAACGAGCCTTGTTATTGCGGAAGTAATATAAAGTATAAAAAGTGCCACGGCAGATAGACACTCATTCCCTCATCCACAAGATTTACAAAGTCATTCAAAAATTATTTCTTTTATATTTTTTGCAGAAATCTTATATGTGCCAAATGTGGTTGTTCCATAAAATCTTGAATCGTCGTCAAAGGTAACCGCCACAACCTCGCCGCTTCGCAGGGTCACCTGAGCATCTTTTTTACCGCCGCTTGACTCGCCAATAAATACAACCTTCTTAACCTTTTCAAAGGCTATACTGACACTCCCCTTGCCTCTAGTACCTATAAAAAAGAGCTGCCCTTCCCAATTGGAGAAACTGCACTTGGTAGAGATACCCTGGTCATCCACAACTGTTGTAGCAAAATCAATTGCAGGCTTAGGAATTTCACTCTCAGTTGACTTGCCCATACCGACAAAAACAACCCATCCTACCATGAGTAATAAAACAGCTGCTATCTTCTTCATCTTCCACCTCCAATATCTGACTACAGTCTACACATCTCTCTTGTCAACCAGACTGTTTTTCAGATTATGGCAAGATGCTTATAAAAGTCAAGGGTTATTGACAAAATGCCAACTTTTCAATATACTCATTGAACCGTTTGCAATTCCTTAATCTTGCAAGCAGCTTTATCATTGTTGGATGTATGGCTAGAGTAGATTCACTATTTAAAATGCAGAGTATAACATACAGTATTCAAGATATAAAAGAGCGGCTCTATAATACACAGGCTGTTACCGTATTAACTGGTGCTGGCATATCTGCAGAAAGCGGCGTCCCAACCTTTAGGGGAAAGGATGGGCTTTGGAAAAACTTCAGAGCAGAGGACCTTGCGACCCCTGATGCATTTAAAAAAAACCCAAAACTTGTATGGGAATGGTATAATTCAAGACGGCAAACTCTGGCCAAACTACAAGCAAACCCTGGCCATATTGCAATTGCGGAGATAGAAAAAAGGGTTAAGAAATTCACCCTGATTACACAAAATGTAGACGGCCTTCATCAACTTGCCGGAAACAAGAATGTAATAGAGCTTCATGGCAATATATGGCATGTAAAATGCACTGCTTGCAACAAGGTCAGCTTAAACAAGGATGTGCCGATAAAGATACTACCCTTTTGCGAGTGCGGGGGACTTTTGAGGCCGAATGTGGTCTGGTTTGGAGAGATGCTGTCTGATAATACTCTGAAAAGGGCGTTTAGCGCATCCGATAACTGTGATATTATGTTTGTAATAGGCACTTCTGGGATTGTACATCCTGCTGCATCAATAGCCCTGAGGGCAAAAGATGAAGGCACCTTTATTGTAGAGATAAATCTGGAGAACACACCACTTTCAGTAAGTGCAGACGCAACTCTTTTAGGTAAGGCAGGAGATATATTGCCGCAACTATTGTTATAAAATAGGTAAAGGTAGAGGTAAAGATAAAGAAGATGTGAGGTGTTAGTTTCTTTCTATACCTATACCTCTTCCTATACCTGTATTTAAAGGGAGGATGCATGAAGGTATTTAACGACACAATCAGGCTGCAGACTACACAAAAGGGCGAGGATATAAACATCACCAGCATGGTGGAGGCTATTGTTCATGAAAGCGGCATATATGAGGGCACTGCCACAGTATTCACAGGCCATACAACAGCAAGCATTCATCTGAACAATGCAGATCCTGAGCTGGCAAAGGACCTTCATGATTTCTTAAACGAAACTATCCCTAACAAACCAACATATCGCCACAACAAAGGGGATTACGGCAGAAATGCTGGCGCACACTTTAAGTCCCTCCTTATAGGCAATAGCGTTGTTATCCCTATAAACAAGGGAAGGATTGCCCTTGGCCAGTGGCAGGCAATGTATTTTTCGGAATTTGATGGCCCAAGAAATCGCCTCATCTCGGTAAAAATTATAGGCATACCTTCCAGACATAGTTAAGGAATAAATACAGGTAAAGGTAGCGGTAGAGAGAAAATTAAATTCCTACTCCTATGCCTTTACCTTTTTTAATGATGCGCATTATAGGAGGAACAGCCAAAGGCAGAAGACTTGCCTCTTTCAGGGGCATGTCTATAAGACCTACAAGCGACAGGGTAAGGGAGGCAATATTCAACATCTTGCAATGCTCAAAGGATGCCGGATTTCCTTTTAGAAAAGTATTAGATCTTTTTGCAGGAACAGGTGCCGTGGGCATAGAGGCATTAAGCAGGGGTGCAGAGACAGTAACCTTTGTAGATAACGATCCAACGGCTGTCAAGATTATAAGAAAAAATCTGGAAACGTGTGGGTTTTCAGGTATGACCAGCATTATTAATATGGATGTACAACCCTCACTAACCCTCCTCGATAAAAAAGGAGAGCGGTTCGACCTGATATTTATAGATCCTCCTTACCATGCTTCACTAACAGGCACTGCATTACATTGCATAGAAGAAAGAGGGCTTCTTAATAAAACAGGTATACTCGTTGTAGAATCATCTAAAAGAATGATATGGGATGGAGAACTTAAGGGCATTGAGCTTTTTGATAGAAGAAGATATGGAGATACGGTGGTATCATTCTATAAGAATAAATTCTAAATCCCAATAGAGGAGAAATAGAGGGGAAACTTCATGAAAAACCGCATAGCAGTTTATCCCGGAACCTTCGATCCAATAACAAATGGACACCTCGATATTATAGAAAGAGGGCTCAAGCTCTTTGATGGGCTTATAGTTGCCATCGCCGAAAGCCCGGTAAAAGAACCGCTCTTTGCTGTAGATGAAAGGGTCAATATGGCAAAAGAGGCAGTAAAGAAATACAAAAATGTGAAGGTCGAAAGCTTTAACTGCCTTCTTATAGACTACCTGCGCAAGAAAAATGCCAATATAATTTTAAGAGGCTTGCGTGTCATATCAGACTTTGAATACGAATTTCAAATGGCCCTGACCAACAGGAAGCTTGCCCCTGACATTGAAACGGTATTTATGATGACCGCTGAAGGTTATTCATATTTAAGCTCGAGATTTATAAAAGAGATTGCACGGCTTGGAGGAAGGTTTGACTGCTTTGTGCCGGTGAATGTGGCGAAGATGCTGAAGGAGAAATTTTAAATATGGGTAATAATACTCTTAAACTTGCAAAACGTATGCAAGACATAAAAGAATCGCCTACCCTTGCCATCACTGCAAAGGCAAAGGCTATGAAGGCAAAGGGATGGGATGTTATAGACTTTGGCGCAGGTGAGCCTGACTTCGATACGCCTGACAATATAAAGGAAGCAGCCATAAAGTCAATTAAAGCTGGCTTTACAAAATATACCGCTGTTGGCGGGATAGACGAGCTCAAGGACGCAATAATAGAAAAATTCAAGAAGGATAATAATCTAGCTTATACTCGGGAAGAGATACTGGTATCCTGTGGCGGCAAGCAATCGTTCTTCAATCTATCGCTGGCATTTTTTGAAAAAGGCGACGAGGTGATTATCCCTGCGCCATACTGGGTGTCATATCCTGTGATGGTTGCTATATCAGGAGCAACACCGGTAATTCTTCCTGCGCGAGAGGAAGATGGCTTTAAGATAACACCGGATGAATTTGAAGATGCGATAACACCTGCAACAAAGGCTATAGTAATAAATAGCCCGTCCAACCCGACAGGCGCGGCATATCTGCCTGAAGAATTAAAGGCTATAGCGGACATGGCAGTAAAAAAGGGAGTCTTCATAATATCAGATGAGATATACGAAAAACTCTGCTACGACAATCATCCGTTTATCTCTATGGCCTCATTTTCAGATGAGATAAAAAGACAGACCATAGTACTGAACGGCGTTTCCAAGACATATTCCATGACAGGTTGGCGAATAGGCTATGCAGCAGGGCCAAAAGAACTTATCAAGGCAATGACAAACATTCAGAGCCAGTCCACATCAAACCCCACATCTATCAGCCAAAAGGCCGCTGTAGAGGCTCTTAACGGGCCGCAGGATACAGTGGAGGAAATGAGAGTAGAATTTGATAAAAGGCGGAAGGCTATGGTAAACAACCTTAATGCGATAAAAGGCATCCGCTGCATGCTTCCGCCAGGGTCGTTCTATGTATTTCCGAACATTGCAAAACTTCTAAAAAAGAGGTTCAACGGAAAGGCAATAAATTCTTCAGCAGACCTTGCGGAGTTTCTCTTAGAGGTGGCTGAGGTTGCGGTTGTGCCCGGAGAGGCATTTGGCGGCGAGGGGCATATCCGTTTAGCTTATGCCACATCAATGGAAAATATAAAGGAAGGGATAAAACGTATAGCAGAAGCGGTAAAGAAGCTGGAATAATTTGAAGACAATGGTCAAAGGGTACTAGGGTAGGGGAGGCCCTTGTGGCCTCCCCTACTGACTCTCTGACTCTATTATGCTACTTATTAAAAACATCAAAAAACTGAAGGGCATTAAATCTCCGGTCGTTACCCTCGGCAATTTTGATGGTGTTCACACCGGACATCAGAAGGTTTTAAAGGCAATCAAGGAACGTGCTAAGAAATTAAAGCTGCCGTCCGTTGTTTATACATTTGAACCCCATCCCCTAAAAGTGGTTGCACCTCACAAAAGCCCGCCTCTCCTTACAACACTAGAAGAAAAGATAAGGCTGATAAAAGCATCTGCTATAGATTATCTCATCCTGGCCAGATTCACAAAGGAATTTGCCTCCCAGCACCCGAGAGAATTTGTGGCAGATGTTTTGGTACGGCGATTAAAGGTAAAAGAGGTCTGGGTAGGTCACGACTATGCATTTGGAAAACGCAGAAGAGGCACTATAGAATATTTAAAGAAGCTGGGCCAAGAGCTTGGTTTTAAGATATATCTAGTCCCTGCTTACAAAAAAAAAGGAGTAATTGTTAGCAGTTCAAAGATACGTGAATACATCCAGAATGGCAAAGTTAAAGAGGCTGCAGAATTTTTAGGAAGACCATACAGTCTATCCGGGAAGGTTGTTAAAGGAAGAAATATAGGCAAACATCTCGGATTTCCAACAGCGAATATTGAAACTCATAATGAACTTATACCAAAAAATGGAATATATGCAGTTCGGGTACGGCTGGACAATAAGACATATAAGGGAGCTGCCAATATAGGATTTGCTCCCACCTTTCATATCACGAAACGCGCTGTTGAAGTACATATAATCGGTTTTAAGAAGAGCATCTATGGAAAAAAACTCAGGATGGAGTTTATACAAAGGCTGAGGGACGAAAAGATTTTTAGAAATACAGAAGAGCTGGCAATTCAGATAAAAAAAGATGTTGAGAAGATAGAGAAGATACTAAATTGGTGAATTAACCCGAAAAATGCATTTGATTTTTATTTTTCGGGTGCAAACGCAAGATTTGAGCCAAAGACAAGGAAAAGCTGGCTGGACAAAACCGACGCATACCCCTTAGTGTATGTGAGTATTTAGACAGCCAGCTTTGACGCAGTATTTGGCCAAAGATTGCGTTTGTAAGAAAATGTTATTGCATTTTCTGGGTTAAAGAATTAGAGATTAGAAAACTAATTCACCAATTCTCTCATCCACCAGTCAACTAATCATGAACATCACTGCTAAAACAAAAATCGTGGGCATCTTCGGGTATCCCATTGGACACACTATCTCCCCGGTCATGCACAATGCGGCCATAAAGGCATTGGGGCTTGATATGGTTTATTTGCCTTTTGAGGTAAAACCTTCTGAACTAAGAGAGGCAATCAAGTGTATAAAAAGTATTGGTATTGTTGGCGTTAATATCACCATACCGCACAAAGAGGCTGTAATAAAATTTATTGATGGCGTTTCAGAAGAGGCAAGGTACATAGGCGCAGTGAATACAATAGTCAACAAAGATAGCCGCCTTATAGGTCATAATACGGATGGCTACGGTTATATCACATCACTCAAAGAAGAGTGTAATTTTAACCCTAAAGGTAAAAACATTGCAATCCTCGGCGCTGGCGGTGCCGCAAGAGGAATACTGGTGGCATTGTCTGTAAAAAAGCCTAAGACAATCATTATTGCAAATAGGACCTTGGCAAGGGCTATTTCTCTTATAAAGGCATTTAAAGGGAAATTTCCTGAAACTAAATTTGAGGCAGTTGACCTTAATAAAGATATTCTCAAGAAATATTTTAAAGACATAGAACTACTTATCAACACAACATCTGTGGGCATGAAGAAAAATGAAACCGTTGAAATTCCGTTAGAGCTGCTGCCAAAAACAGCAGTGGTGTCAGATATTGTTTACAATCCTTTAGAAACCTTGCTGCTTAAAAAGGCGAAAAAACTTGGCTTAACAACTCACAGCGGATTAGGCATGCTTGTTCATCAGGGTGTAAAGAGTTTTAAACTCTGGACAGGCATGGATGCACCCATAGAGGTTATGAGAAAGGCTGCTTTGAAAGCGTTGAAACCCAAGGGTCAGGGGTCAAGGGTCAGGGGTTGGTAAAGACAGTGAAGGCAATATTTATCGCAGATGCACACCTCAAAGGTTTGAACGACCCTAACCAAAAAACCCTCTGTTCTTTTCTGGAAACCCTGAAAGACATTGATAAGCTCTTTATTCTCGGTGACCTTTTTGAGTTCTGGACAGGTTATAATCAAATACTGGAACATCATTACTCGCCCGTATTAAATCAATTTAAAAAACTTAGACGGTCGGGCACAGAAGTAATTTATATCGAGGGCAATCACGATTTTTCGGTAGCCCCGTTTTTTAAAGAAATATTGGACGGCAAAGTATATCCTGATTTTGCAGATATAATCTTAGACGGAAAGAGAGTTTTCCTGGCTCACGGAGACATAGCCGAGCACAGCGCAGGCTATAAAATTTGGCGAAGGTTTTTAAGAAGCGATTTTTTATCCATGATGATAAAAATTACTCCGCCGTCCCTTGTCTGGAAAATTGCCATGAGATTATCAAAAAAAAGCCGCAAGAATCATATCATGGGAGACAAATTGGAGAAGCGTCAGAGAGAATTCGCAAGGGATAAGATAGGACAAGGTTTTGATATGATCATCCTCGGCCACTCCCATGTCCCTGAAATATTTGAAGAAACGATAGAGGGGAAAAAGTGTTTTTACGCAAATCCTGGAGACTGGGTAAAGGAATTCAGCTATCTGGTTTATGAAGGTGGAAAAATGAGTTTAGAAAGATACAGGCAGCAATAAATACGGTTATTTATCTTCTTTTGTAAAAAGTATAAACGCCATAGCAGGCCTCTTGGATGCCTCTCGCATGGCAAAGTGGATGCCGTCTAAAGACCAGCCGTCTTTTACCCACTCGTTTATGGCAGATTCCAACTCTTCATCAGTTACGGTGTTGATTTCAATGACCTTGTAGGTGAGCATTTAGAAATCATGGATTACTCAGATTTTAAAATAAGACTGCACAGATTTAAAGACTAATTTTCTATCCTAATATGTGCAATCTCCTGTTTGCAATTTGTGTAATCACTTTTTATGATTATTTTTCCATATCAAAATCAACCCTGATCTTAAAAAATCTGACCGTCGGAAGATTCCTTACTTCCTTTATGCCTGTTTTTTTTGAAATCTCTTTTAGCTTTTTTTCAATCTCCTCCATGGACTCATCTATGAAGGTAAACCATACATTGTATTCATTGTCTCTTTCATAGTTGTGGGTTACACCGGAATAGGAGTTGACAACATCCACAAACTCTTTAATCTTTTCAGGAGGAACCTTTGCTGCGCATAGAGAACTTACAAAACCGAGTTTTCTCGGGTCATAGGTTGCACCTATCCTCCGGATGATGCCCTCTTTTTTTAGATTGCCTATACGAGCAATTACCTCGGACTCTGCTATACCAACCTCTTTTCCTATGGCTTCATATGGCTTTTGAACAATGGGAAATTTTGTCTGGATTATATTTAATATTTTTTTATCTACCGCATCCATCTCTTTACCGCTCACCTATTGCCTCCTTTTTCTTAGAGTGCACAGTCTTTGCCTCTTCGCTGGGCTGGTAGGTACAGAACGGCTCTTCTTCCATGTAATCGCCGGTAAAGGCAAATGCCCTCGCCCTGCATCCTCCACACACCTTTCTGAACTCACAGTATCCGCATCTTCCGAGATAATCATCCCATGCCCGCATCTCTTTGAAGACCTTTGAGGTCTCCCAAATCTTGCTGAACAGCTCTTTTCTTATATCGCCGCACTCAACA
>Ga0209619_10003646_pt1 | contig 11077 bp, 12 predicted proteins | sample Rifsed16ft3_FD_184011 | JGI IMG/M metagenome (GOLD analysis project Ga0209619, IMG submission 184011) | Soil microbial communities from Rifle, Colorado, USA - sediment 16ft 3 (version 2) | ecosystem: Environmental > Terrestrial > Deep subsurface > Rock core/Sediment | place: Rifle, Colorado... | reverse complement strand
AGGAATGGCCTGTCACCCAGCCCGGGTCCGCCGCGCACCACCAGCGGTCCTCATCTTTGATATCGAAGACGTATTTGAGGGTGCTGTAGATACCCACCATATATCCGCCATGCACATGCAGGACAGCCTTGGGTTTTCCGGTGGAACCAGAAGTGTAAAGAATATAAAGCGGATCTTCCGCATCCATCACTTCGGTCGCGCATTTGCCGTTAGCGATTGGGAGGGCCAGCATATCGTGGTACCAGTGGTCGCGGCCCCCTTCCATTGGAACCTCATGCCCGATCCGTTTTATGACGATCACGTTCTCCACGGATGGACAGCGTTTGAGGGCCTCATCCACCGTGCGCTTGAGTTCGACGACCTTGCCGTTGTTGTAGCTTCCATCCATCGTTATCACCAGCTTGGATTGGCTGTCCTCGATGCGGCCCTGAAGAGAATCCACTGAAAAGCCGCCGAACACGACGGAGTGGATGGCGCCGATCTTCGCGCAGGCGAGCATGGCAAAGGCGATCTCAGGCACGCGTCCCATGTAGATCGTGACTCGTTCGCCTTTGGTCACGCCCATGGCTTTGATGATGTTCGCAAAGCGCGAGACTTCGCGGTTCATCGCAAAATACGAATATGTGCGATGTTCTTTTCCGTCTTCACTTTCCCAGATCAGTGCAAGTTTGTTCTTGCGGGAGGTTTTGAGATGCCGGTCTATCGCGTTATGAACGATGTTCGTTTTCGCCCCCGTGAACCATTTGAAGAATGGCTTGTTTGAGTCATCCAAAACCTTATCCCACTTCTGGAACCAATCCAATTCTTCGGCTTCCGCCGCCCAAAACGCCTGCGGATCTTTCAGGGCTTTTTCGGCCACGGCATCCCAATCTTTCAGGCGTGCCTGGTCAATGACTTCCTGAGACGGGAAGTAGACATCCCCATTCGATTGTGCTTTACTGATTGCCATAATGATCTCCTCCGGGTTGAAATGCTATAAGGCAATTTTACTCTGCTTTGTGAAGATATCAAATGCTCCTGAGGGTTCTCAGACCCGTCAGAGCTGATCTAATCAACCCAATCCAGAATCCTGTGCCATGCACCAGCGAACGGCAGGAACCATGGGAAACCGTTATACAAGCCCAACGGCGCATCGGGGAAAGGGAACGAAGCAAATGGATGTTCCCTGATATTCCCTTTCAGCATGGCTTCTGCGACCGTCTTGCCGAGATAGGTCGCCATTGCCACGCCGTGACCTGCATAACCCAGCGAATAATAAATCCCATCCACTTTGCCCACATGCGTCATCATATCGAATGCAAAATCCAATGTGCCGCCCCAAACATATTCGATCCTCGCATCCTTCAATTGCGGGTATACCTGGATCATCTCGCGCCGCAAGATTTCCGCGCTGCGTTGAATGGTGTTGGATGTCTCAGGGAAGAATGCCGCCCGCCCTCCGAAGATCATGCGGTTATCCCACAGGCGGAAATAATTCAAGTAATGTTTGTAATCAAAGATCATGCGATTCCTGGGAATCAGTTCTTTTACGAGATCATCGGATAACTTTTCTGTTGCGATAATGAACGACCCGATTGGGATGACCTTCTTCTGCAATTTCCTTGTGACATTTCCTGTATAACCGGATGTCGCCACGAAAACAGACTCCGCGCTTAATGGGCCTCTTTCCGTTTCAAGGACAAAGCGCTTCCCGCTACGCCCAAGCTTGTTTACGCGCGCCCGCGCGTGGAGCGTGGCCCCGGCTCTTTCCGCCGCACCTGCGAGACCCTCGACATATTGTGCGGGGTTGAGGCCACCGCTCAGTTCATCCAGCAACGCGCCATGATAGATAGCAGAACCGATCTCTTCATGTTGTTCAGCGCGTGGAATAAGACGAACTTGATGATTGAATTCCTTTTGCATGAATTCGACTTCATCCTTGAGCGCATCGAAGTGTTTGGGTTTGTTCGTGGCAAGCAAATGACCATGACGCGCAAACCCGCAGTCTATGTTTTCGTCTTTCACAATTCGTTCAACAGTATCAATTGAATCGAGCGAGCATTGAAATAATCGTCTGGCGATTTCTCGCCCGTATTTTTTGAGGACAGTCTTCATATCCACTTTGAGGCCGGTCAGCACCATGCCGCCGTTGCGCGAACTCGCGCCCCAGCCGATGGTTTCGGCTTCAAGCACCGCAGCTTTGACTCCGTTCTTCGCGAAGGTGCGCGCTGCGCTCAAGCCAGTGTACCCTCCACCGATGATGGCAACATCCACTTTTTCGGGGAGTGGAGTCAAATTCGAATCGTCGGGCATTTGGACTGTAGTGTGCCAGTAGATCTGTTGCATGGCTGTCATGGGTGCGTTGCACCTTTCTTACGCGGATTTATCTTTAGGGTCAATCGATTCTGATTAAATGGATTCATTTTGATCAGCAGGTGCGACGCACCCGCGCAGTGATGATTTCGTAGAGTAAATTTCAGTGTCCTTAATCTCCGCCCGCAATCCGTCTTTCATGGCGCAGGACGGAACCTTGAATCACGATGCCGATGACAAAAAGAAGAATAAATATCAGCCCCCCGGCCGCATTTTGAGGAAAAAGTCCCTGAACGACCAGGGAGCCGCCAGCCAGCGAAGACAAAGTGATCAGCGCCCAATCCAAAAGGAGGCTGACCAGTATCACGCCGATGATCCCGCCGATCACATAGATGATCCAGCCGAGCGCTCCCGCATCCAACCCTGACATGCCGGCCAGCGCAGTCAAAATATACCCGCCTGCAAGGAAACCTGCTATTGCGATTGCGATGCGTTGCAGGAAAACAGCCAGCAGGGCGAAGATAAGTCCAATGACCAGGCCGATAATGATCGCCGACCCTTCCGAGCTTTGTGTGAAGCGCGTTGCCAGCTGCATACCCGTGACAAATCCCGCCGCACCGACAAAAAGCCAGAAGAGATTACGTCCCGCAACCAGCAAGGCGCCGCCAAGAATTATATTGACAAGATTAAGCATCTCCACCTCCTGATGTGGGCTGGGTCCGTCTATTCAAAGAGCAGTTTCCAATCCAGTTCGTGAAGCGTTTTATGTAAGCGATGATCGTCATTAACGATGTAATACCTTACGTCCGTAAATACCATTTGTATGATTTCACGCACAGGTTCGAGTGGAACAACTGTATCCAACGTCCCGTGGACAACAATGGTCGGTACGGAAACAGGTTGGAGGCGCTGCCCTGCGACCGAAGGAAGTGTCGAAGGGTCTGACCGTGAGGCGAAAGGGTCAAGAGTCAGAGCCGGGGCGAGCAGGATTAATTTCCGCACCTGAGTCGGGTGATCCTGTGTGAACGTCACGCCCATCAACCCGCCAAGCGAAGAGCCGATGAGGGTCCAATTTGTTTTATCCGACAGGATGGAGTGGAGTTGGCTCATCCGTTCTTCGAACGGGCCCTTGAAGTCCGGCGTGAGCATGCCGGGAAACCACTCGCGGAATTGGCGCGCTTTGCCGCTCTTGCTGTCGCTCTCGGAACCGTGAAGATAGATGAGGCGCTTTACATCAAACATGCTTACCGGTCAGAGCTCTTTTGCATTCGCATGATGAGCGCCTGTGTCACGGCACCCACAATGAACAGGCCGGCGCCGACCAGGGTCTCAGCAGTGGGTGATAATGTGAACAGGTCTGTCACATAATATACACCGATCAGACACGAAACGATCACCAATGCCCATTCGGTAAATATGCCCATGATCAATGAGCCGATCACTCCTCCGATAATGAAGGGAAGGAGCGGCAGTGTGAGCACGCCCGGCGCGTAATATTCCACAAGGAAATAGCCTCCGGCCAGAAAGCCGGAGAGGAAATATCCGACCCGCTCTTTGATGAGGGTAATCGCGGCAGCGAGGAGGGCAAGCCCTCCGATGAACGCGTATGCTGACCACCCGGGCCACTGTGATGGAAGGATGGGTAAGAGGCGCAAGCCGATCAGTGCAGCCATCGCGCCCGAGAGCAGGAAATTGAGTTCGCGGCCGAGAAAGAGCAGTATTCCTCCCAAGACTCCTCTTGCAATCTGCATGGCAACATTCCTTTCTTGTTTGGAAAAATATACTGAATAATGTATTTTTTTTCAACCCCTATTTTGTCCTGCGCAGCATCTCACGCAGGCTTGCTTGAAGTTCCGGTGGCAGCTCGGGCGACATACGCCGTAATGCAACCGCGGGCAGTCGACTCTTTGTCTCTTTCAGGATTTGCTGGATGAAATATGTGGTTTCATCGGGAGATGCTTCAAATAACGCGATGATCAATTCCTGTAAATCGAATTGCAGCGTTGCCGGTGAGGACTTGAGAATGGGTTCCACTACTTCGAAGATCGGGGGAAGGTTATCGAAATCTGGTGATGAAATCAGCGGCACGAGCGCCTGCACGCCATTTGACCACATGCGTTGACGGGCAGGATGCAGCCACTCCTTGACCAAAACCAAAAACAGATCAGGCGTTTCCTTACGCAGGCGGGTGAGGCTGGTGGTAAGCAGTGCGGCGCGCACGCTGGGGTCGCGTACGGCTTGAGTCCAGGCCGTGAGGCGTGCAAGGAGACGCTCCTCCTGTGGAGGGAGGCGCCCAAGCAGGATCGCGGCGAGCAATCTTGTTTCCAGCCAGCCTTCATCCCAAAGTGCATCTGCCAACTCAAGGGCCGGGATGGGTCGCTTTTCTGCTATGGGACCTAACTCAGTTTCCATCTGGCGCAGAACGACAGTGGGTGTTCGATAAGTTGGAAGCACCGAGGATGGGGCAACACCCTGACTCCGCAGCGAGCGATTGACGTAGAATTCAAGTATCTCGCGCACTTCGCGCAAAAACGCGGAAGGTTGATCAAAAAGGTCAGCCAGTCGGGCGGTCTGTTTTTTCAATCGGGCGAGATCAATCGCGGGCATTTTATTCGTTTGCTAACGAAAGCAAGGTTTCGATTTCTTTCCATGGCGTGACAGGAACTGCGCCCATAGATTGTTCAACTTCCGGGATGAGTTTCTGCAATCTTCATATTACGAGGGGATTGCTTCTCGAAGACTCGCAATGACGTCTGTAATTAGTACGCCCTTCCGAAAATCACTTTCTTATCGGCTTCGTCCCCGCACACGATGCACCTGCCTTTGCCATCGGGCTGACCTTCAAGTGGGATGCAGCGTATGGTGGCTTTGGTATCCTCTTTCACCCTGGCTTCGCAGGTTGCATTTCCGCACCACCACGAGAACGCCCATCCGTTCGCGACGACCTCCTTGAGTTCGTCATAGGTCCTGGGATCATGGATATTCGCATCACGAAACTCGCTGGCGCGCTTGAGCATGGATGAATGGATCTCGGACAGGAGCCCGCTGACGGTCGACGCGAGACCCGCCTGCGGGACGAAGGACTTGCCCTCGCGTCCGGGGACATCACGTCTTGCCAGCGCGACCGAGCCTTTTTCCACATCCCTGGGCCCGATCTCGATCCGCACAGGGACACCGCGCAGCTCCCAATCGTTGAATTTGAACCCGGGAGTCACCTCTTCGCGGTCATCCATCTTGGTGCGAATGCCTGCGGCTTTGAGCTCAAAGAAAACTTTATCGGCAACTTCCATCACTTTGCTTTTCTCTGCATCATTCTTGTAGATAGGCACGATGACGGCTTGAATAGGCGCGAGTTTGGGAGGCATGACCAGTCCCTGATCATCGCCATGCGTCATGATGATCGCGCCGATCACGCGCGTGGAAAATCCCCACGATGTGGTATGGCAATATTGAAGTGTGTTGGTTTGATCAAGGAACTGGATATCGAAAGCCTTTGCAAAGTTCTCACCAAAATAATGCGAGGTGCCTGATTGCAGAGCGCGCTTATCCTGCATCATGGCTTCGATGGTTGTGGACATCATTGCACCCGCGAACTTTTCGCTCTCGGTTTTGACGCCTTTGATAACGGGGATGGCTGCATCGTTGATGCAGAAATCTGCATATACATCAAGCATTCTGAATGTTTCTTCCTGAGCCTCTTCTGCAGTGGCGTGTGCAGTATGGCCCTCCTGCCAGTAGAATTCAGCGGTGCGCAGGAAAAGCTTTGTGCGTAGTTCCCAGCGTAATACGCTTCCCCATTGATTGATGAGCACAGGCAGATCACGATATGATTTGATCCATTTGGAATACATGTAGCCGACAATGGTCTCGGAGGTAGGGCGCACGACCAGTGGCTCTTCGAGTTTTTGACCGCCGCCGTGTGTCACGACTGCAAGTTCAGGTGCAAAGCCTTCCACGTGTTCCTTTTCCTTTTCAAAGAACGACATGGGGATCAACATTGGGAATGCCGCGTTGACGTGACCTGTTTCCTTGAAGCGCCGGTCAAGTCCGGCCTGCATGTTTTCCCACAGCGTCCAGCCATAAGGTTTGACGACCATACAGCCGCGCACGGGAGCGTAATCTGCCAGGTCGGATTTCAGGACAAGCTTGTTGTACCATTCTGCAAAGTCCTCGGCGCGAGTTGGTAATTTATCTTCAGCCATTTTTCCTCTTCGTAGATTATGTCATTGCGAGGAGCGCTCTTGGCGACGAAGCAATCCCCACCAGAATGCCGGATATTGCTTCGGGCTTCTGCCCTCTCGCAGTGGCGGATTATTCCAGCATATTCACAGCAGTTGGTACATCTTTCGCAAAGCCTAATATCTCGCGCTGATGCACGGGCATATAGGTGTCGAACCCCTGGAAGAACTGATCAAAGATGGACTGCCAGCCATCTCCGATCAGTATCAACGGCCTGCGGCGCAGAGTCTCCACGATCATCAAGTTCCACATCAGGGAGATTTCCGCCAGCGTGCCTGCGCCGCCCGGGAGGGCGAGCGCCGCGTCAGAATCGTGGATGAGGGCATGCAACCGTTCAATCAGCGTTTTCTTTCGGATTTCCTCTTTCACCCAGGCATTTGCCTTGATCGGACGCCATGCTTCGATATCTTCGCACGTCACTCCGATGACATGCCCGCCCGCTTCACACGCGCCGCGTGAGACAGCTTCCATTGTGCCAATGTAGCCGCCTGTCAGGACGGTATGGCCGCGTTCGGCTAACAGCCTGCCGAGGTCCTGTGCCTCTGCATAAGCTGCGTCGCCTTCCTTGGGTTGTGAACCACCAAATACAGTGATTTTCATTCTTGATCCCATTCACGAGTTTTATTGACTTCCAGTTTATCCAGAATCGCCTGTTCCAAATCAATTTCTGAAATTGACGCCAGCTGCAAGAGATAAAGCGCTGCATCTGCCAGCTCAGATGACAGATCTTTCCTATCTTTAACCTCTTCGCTCCACTGGAATTGTTCCAGTATTTCAGCGGCTTCAAGCGCCAGTGAGATTGCCAGGTTGCGCGGCGTCTGCGGACGTTGGCTATTCTCGCCATACCAGCCTTTGCTGGTGACGAAGGTATGCATTCGATCGGTCAGTTCCTTGATGTCCATTTTTTGAACCGCAAAGCCGCTCAGGGCGCGAAGTTTCTTTCTTCTTTTCTCATCTCCCATTCGCGCCGAACGAAGTGTCAGCGGAGACGAAGCGGGGAGAGGAGGGTGGGCGTAAACAAAAAAACGGCTCGCCAGAGTCTGGGAGCCGTTTATGGCACGCTGAATGGAACCTTATCCAGACCAGGCAGGTTTGTCCGTGCGCAGGGACGGCAACGGGTTCAACATCATGGATGCGATTATACCTGAAATTGTATATAAGAAGCGAATCATTTAGAGAGTAAAATTGAGGCCGAGGTTCATTATGCCGCCATTTCTGCAGTTCGTCATCCGCCGCTTTCTGGTCATCCCGGTATCTTTGTTGATCATCACGTTGGTAGGTTTTTCTCCCGTCCACACTGGCTGTCATGTTGTTTGGGATCGCGTGGAATATGCTGGACGATGGTTTGAGCGACATCTTTGATCTGCGTGTGTTATGACGATGGATTTCAAGCCCCGACTTGACTCTATCCTTTCAGCCGAACACATCCGTTTGCTTCATCTTGCTGCGCATGAGGCGACTCTGCGCGGCTTTCCCCTTTATATGGTCGGCGGTTCGATGCGGGACCTCGTGCTTGGCCGCGCGGTCAATGACTTTGATCTCACCGTGGAGGGAGATGCAATCGCGCTGGCGCGTGCACTTGCGAAGAAACATGGTGGCAAAGTGACAGCGCATACAGATTTTGGAACTGCCAAATGGTTCCTGCCGAACAAGCTGAAACCCGAGACTTCAGCACACGACACCTTGGACATCGTCTCCGCGCGTTCAGAAATCTACAAACATCCCGCCGCGTTGCCGACCGTCAAGCTGGGAAGCATAGAGGACGATATCCGCCGCCGTGACTTCACCATCAATGCGCTTGCGATCCGGCTGGACGGTTCTCACTTCGGCGAATTGCGTGATGATCTTAATGGCATGGACGATCTGCAGCATGGAATCGTCCGTATATTGCATCCGCGCTCGTTCATTGACGATCCCACGCGCATGTACCGCGCGGTCCGATACGAAAAACGGTATCAATTCAAAATTGCGGAGGATACGCTGGCTTTCATCCCCGACGCGCGCTCGTTGATAGAGAAACTCTCCGCACAGCGAATCCGCCACGAGCTGGATCTAATCCTGGAAGAGAGCAATGCTGTGTCCATGCTCAGGCGGCTTGATGAATTGGATTTGCTCGAGCCTATTCATCCTGCACTTTCGGATTTCAATCAATCCAACCTTGCGGCTTTGAAGCGGGACCGCCTGCCAGCGCAGAATCGTAATTCAGGCTGGCTTTTGTGGCTGATGCACCTGCCAGAGCAGGAGATCGAGTCGATCAATAAACGCCTGTATTTCAGCGCGAGCCTGTTGAGGTCATTGCTCGCCGCCTCTGGCATGTACGCGGATCTGGATTCCTTTGCGGGCTTGAAGCCCAGCGACTGTGTGAATCGGCTGGATGCCTATCCCATTGCCGCTGTGGAAGCTGTGTATTATGTGATTCCAGACAAAAAGATAGAAGGTATATTCTTCAACTATTTATCCGAATGGCGTCACATCAAACCCAGGACTACAGGGCATGACCTGAAAAAACGCGGCATCGAACCGGGACCGAAATACGCCGAGATCCTCCGCCGCCTGCGCGCCGCCTGGCTGGATGGGGACGTGAAGACGGAAGACGAGGAATTGAGACTGCTTTCCAATCTACTTCGATAGGAGGATAAAATGAGTTTTAGTCAGGAAAAAAGCCCAGTGTGTAAAGTGTTTTCAATCAGTGATTAATTGTAGTGTAGCTTGCATCCTGCTATAATGAGGTGGAATGAAACTACCCGATCTCAAAACCATCCGTCTCAAAGGACCTGACGAGCGATTGCCATACCGCCTGCGTGAGCCTTTTATGTCCGGGCCCGAGTTGTCGCTGTATCGTGTGCTGGTCGAATTGGTGGAAGATCGTTACGTGATCTTTCCAAAAGTGGGTTTGAACGACATCTTTTTTATTGTGCGGCCGAATGAAAACGTCCATTACTTCAACAAGATTTTTCGCAAGCACGTGGATTTTTTATTGTGCGAGCCGAAGACGCTCAAGCCTGCCTTCGCTGTTGAATTGGTAAAGGCCAGTCTGAAAAATGAGGCGCGCGCAGGCGATCAATTTATGAAAGACCTCTTCCTGGGGGCGGGACTGCCTCTTGTGCAAATCCCTGCCGGTGAGCGTTATGAGATTGCTGATCTTGTGGATTTGTTCAAACAGGCTCTCGTGAAAGTGAAAGACACTGGAGCGCTGCGTGCGACCGATAAATCTGATTCTGTTCCGATGTGCCCTGTCTGCGGCCGGATGATGGTTCTGCGAATCCACCGAGATGGGGAGAACGCGGGGAAAAAGTATTACGGCTGTATGGATAGCCCGCATTGCCCGGGCGTAGTGGAGATAGGTTGATGGCTGTCATTGCGAGTCTTCGAGAAGCAATCCCCTCGCAAAATTTGAGATTGCTTCGGGCCGGGTCCCGATGTTTATGTCTCGATCAACAGCCCTCGCAGCACCTGCACCTGCACGATTTGCCAAGCAAATCGAAGTGCAGGTGTGACGAAATCTTAATAGTGCTTTTTCAGCTCGGAAGCGTACTTTACCCCAACCTTCTCTTTATTCGCTTCCAGCCAATCCCTCAAATGAGTTTTGCCGCGCGGCGATTCTTTTGAAACCAACAGGCCAGCCATCAATCCATCCACTTCTTCAGGGGTGAGGATTACGTCATTGACCAGGATGCTCAGGAATTGCGCGGCTAATAACGCCAACCGCGGCGGGACGGACATCAGCGGTCGTTTTGCGCCGATCTTTTCTCCTATCAACTCCACCATTTCCTTGAATGTGAATATATCCGGACCAACGGCGTCGATTACATAATTCTCTTCGCAGTTAACGCCTTCGACTGCGAGTTCTGCCAAATCATCGACATAAACCGGTTGCAGCTTATAGGATCCGTCACCGGGCAATACAAAGAAGGGAAATCGCCGGAGCAGGAAGGCGATGTTGTTGATGAGAATGTCCTCGCCGCCGACCAATACGGTAGGGCGCAGGATCGCGTAACTCATCCCGGATTCCATCACGGCCTTCTCGTTCGCGGCTTTTCCCCAGAAGTAAGGCAAACGCGAATCGGCGGAGGGGTTTGTAATGCTGATGTGAACTACTCTTTTTATGCCTGCAGCTTTGGCGGCATCAATCAGTTTGCGCGTGTTTTCAACGGCGCGCGGCTGGGTGTTTTCCCCTTTATCGAAGCGCACCCAATAGGTATTGACCAATACGTCCACGCCTTGCAGACTGCGCGTCATGCTCGTTTCATCGAAATCCAGTGCATAGGCTTTCACCTTTCCACCGAACGGATCGGGGCGATTCGGATGTCCTGTCAGTGTAATGACCTCTTCGCCGCTTTCCAGCAGGCGTTTTGTAATATATTTTCCAGAATAACTAAATGCACCTGTAACTGCGATTTTCACTTTGGCTCCATTTCTGCGCGAGGTTTACTTCAAAACGCCCAGGATTTTTTGGACGTTTGTCATTCCCAGTCTTTCCAGCCTGATAACGGCTCTGGTGAGGCTGTCGATGGCGTCGAAGAAACCCTGTAAGGCCTGCACGCGT
>Ga0209619_10003643_pt1 | contig 11083 bp, 9 predicted proteins | sample Rifsed16ft3_FD_184011 | JGI IMG/M metagenome (GOLD analysis project Ga0209619, IMG submission 184011) | Soil microbial communities from Rifle, Colorado, USA - sediment 16ft 3 (version 2) | ecosystem: Environmental > Terrestrial > Deep subsurface > Rock core/Sediment | place: Rifle, Colorado... | reverse complement strand
AAGATCCAGTTCGAGCAGAAGCAATACAGCGAGGCTGATATAAATACCAGGCACGCTCTTTCGGCCGAGCCGAACAATTCCTCCTATCACAAGCTCTTAGGGGATATTAACTACGAGCGAAACGTGACCAGCTTAGCCATCAGCGAATACAACCAGGCACTTAAGTTGGACCCCAGCCTGGCTAAGGAATTGCATTATAAATTAGGGCGGGCCTATTTTCTGAACCGCCAGTTCAATGAGGCTTTGGAGCAGTATAAATTAGCCATACACCAAGACTCCACTTTTGCCGAGGCCTATCTGGATTTGGGCAATCTGTATTATTGGGGGAACAAATTTTCGGAAGCGCTCTGGGCCTACGAAGAGTACCTGAGATTGAGACCCGGTACTACGGAAGTATCCTTGAACCTGGGCAAGATGTATTTTTCCTCCAGGCAGTACGAACCCGCCATTGAATATCTGTCCAAGGCTTTGGCGACCAAGCCGGACCGAGAAGCTTTATACATCCTGGCCCAATCTTATCAGGAAACTAAAAACTACACCGAGGCCGAAAAATTCTATGCCGAATATGAAAAGCTAATTCTGGAGAGCGAGCCAGGATATAAATGGGGCAAGGCGGATGCGGAATTTTGGTTCAGACGAGGGGTGACTAATTTCTATCTAGCTGATTCTAGTGCACTTGAATTAGCAGTTAAGTCTTTCAGCCAGGCCATCGGGCTTGACCCAGGTATGAGCGAGGCTTATTCCTATCTGGGATTGATCCATTATAAACAAAAGAGGTTTGCCGAGTCGATCGAGAACTATCACAAAAAAATTGCCCTGGATTCCACTAGTTATAATACCTACACCAACTTAGCCTATGCCTACATCGAGTCTAAGAAGACAGACTCAGCCTTGTGGGCTTTGGAACAATCTGTCGCCTTAAAGCCCGACAATACTAAAGCACTCGGTCAGCTGGCCTGGATTAATATGGCAGAGTTAAAAGACTATGTAAAATCTGGATACTGGTACGAGAAGATTGTAGAGGTTGATTCGGCCGATTGTGAAGCCAAAGGCTATTTAGGCCTCTCTTATCTGATGCAGAAAAAACACGGCGCCTCTATTCCCCACTTAAAAGAAGCGGTCAAATGTAAGCCGGCGCACGAACAGTTTAACCTTTGGCTGGCTCAGGCCTATGCCTTAACCGGGCAAAAGGAGAGCGCCCGCCAGTATTATGACAGAGTTTTGAAAATCAATCCGAACAACAAGGATGCCAAAGAAGGGCTGGATATCCTGCAGTTTTGAGGGGTCTTTCTAACTTTTCCATAGAGGGAGTAAAAATGGCAGAGAAGACACCAGCAGAAGAGCGTTTTCGCTACATAGGCTTTGAAGTTTTCCCCAAACAGGCTAAACCGATATTTGAATCTCCAGAAGAAGAGAAGAAATATCTGGAAAAGGTCCGCCGCCGCAAATTCAAGTTTTTTTTCCTGGAGAGGGAACACAGCTTAATCGAAGTTCCCACCCTGACCAGCTTAGACCGGACCATCGTCACGATTAGTTCGCTCTTGATAGTGCTGGGATTTTTTGTTTTTCCGGTCGGTACGGCCTACGTGGATGGAATCGGAAACATAACAGTCTCTGGACTGCAGTATCTGCTTAATCTGGGAAATCTTTCAGCCTACTTGGCATTGGTCAGTCAGAAGGCGGTAATCCTGGCAGCTCTGACCGGCTCTTTTTTACTTCTGGCTGCCCTTCTGGGGTTGCTTCAGCTGGTCAGTGTAGTTGCCAGCTGGAAAACAGGAACTGGTAAGACTGTGACTCTGCTCGACCGCTTAGGTCTGGTGCCGGTATTGCTCTGGACTGCTGCCCTGGCCATAACCTTGTTGAGCATTCCTACTCCAGCCTGGGCTCTTCTGGGAGTTGACCAGTTAGGACAAACTTTCCATATAGCCAGATTGATATCTCTGACCGGCTGGGGACTGTGGGTCATATTTGCTGGTTTACTAATCAACAGCTCGATCGTTGGCGATTAAAGAGTTTGACTAATAAGAGAAGATAATTATATTAGAATTTTAGCTTAAACAGGAGGAAGTGTGAAACAGTCGGTCTTCATTACCTTAGTCTTGATAGTATCCCTGGCATTAGGATTCCTTATCTGGTTGCAGCTACCGGAATATCTCCAGAAAGGAGGTCCCCTGGTAGCACTCTTAATAGCTCTCTCGGTGATGTTGTTTGCCTTCATCGTCGAGCGCTCTATAACTATTAAGAAAGCCCGGGGCCGGTCTTCGATTCAGTCTTTTTTTAAGGATTTGGTTACCTTTATCCAGCAGGAGGAGTACGAGAAAGCCATAGCCGCCTGTGACAAACAGAGAGGCTCGGCTGCCAATATATTGAGAGCCGGGATAGAACGATATCAGCAGGTAAAAGTCGCCGAGAGGAATTCTGAGAAAAGAATCAATGAGGTTCAAAGAGCCATAGAAGAGGCTAATGCCTTGGAAGTTCCCCTCTTGGAGAGAAACTTGATTGCCCTATCGACTATAGCCTCCATTGCAGTACTGGTGGGGCTGTTGGGGACCACCATCGGTATGATCAGGGCTTTTTCCGCTACTTCTCAACGGGTCGGGGGAGGAATTGACGCCTCACAACTAGCCCTAGGTATTTCAGAAGCATTGGTAAATACTGCCGGAGGACTTTTCGATGCCATCATCGGTATTGTGGCCTATAATTATTTTGTGAACCGGGTGGACGCCTTCAACTATACTGTGGACGAGGCTTCTTACGAAGTCATGCAGCTGGTGAAGGCCAAGGAAGCCGAGTCTTTTGAAAAGGTTGGGGTCTAATTAAGGTTGCCTTATGCTTAAAAGACCCAAAAGAAGGGTAGGTATTAAGATTGATATGACACCCATGGTGGACGTGGCTTTTTTATTGTTGATATTTTATATGACCACTACCACTTTTAAGCCCCCCGAAAAAAAGCAGATTACGGTCCCCTCCTCCCACTCTCAGATCGATTTGCCAGATGTTGACATTCTCAACATCTCGGTCACCAAGGAGGATTCCATCTACCTGGAGTACATTGTGAAATCTGAAAGGGACGTGAAGGGTAAAAAGGAGAGTGTCCTGGATCGGGTCTATGAGGAGGCCAATCCCGAGACCTTAGAAGAGATTATTAATCGGATCCGGGCCACCCAGTGGGGATATAAAATGCGTCTGGTAATTAAGGCTGACCGGGAAGTCCGCTATGGTACAATGGCCTCGATTATGGAGGCGCTGCAGAAGATGAACATTGTCCAGTTTCACCTGGTGACCGAGTTGGACACCGAGCCGATAACTTAAATCTTTGAAATATTCTGGGTTTAGAATTGTATATAATATAGGAGAAGGGAGTTTATGGCTGGTGTAGACCTGGAAGGCCCGTCCCGGGCTAAAAAGACCGGTTTAAGAAGGCCCAAAAGAAGGATCGGAGTCAGGATTGATATGACCCCTATGGTCGATATTGCCTTCCTTCTGCTGATCTTTTATATGGTGACCACACTTTTCTCCGCTCCTAAGGCCATGGAAATCAGCTTACCGCCGGATAAGACTAAAGAGATACCGGTCAAGGAATCTCACCTTCTGTTCCTGAGAGTTACAGCAGATGGAAAAATGTATGAGAATTTTGGCCTGAAAGATCCGCCTGAGCTTCTGCCAGTTGACTCGTTGAGGTTATTCTTACTGGAGGAAATCAAAGAACATCCGGATATGGTGATGTTTATCAAGATAGACAAGGACGCCAAGTACTCCATTATGGTGGACATCATCGACGAGATTCAGGTCATCGAAAGCAGAATGCAAGAGACCAACCCAGAATACAGTTCTCGCTTTAGTATCGCTCTCTTGGATGATTTTGATCAAAAAGCGCTGGCTAAAATCTTAACCCCTACCGGGGAGGGAACCGGTGAAAAGTAGCGCCACCTTAGCCTACGGAGCCTTTGAATTAAAGAAAAGCTACCAAAAGAATCTGGGAAAGGGGCTTTTGGTAGCAGCCCTTTTGCACCTGGCGGTGATCGGAGGTTTCCTTCTTTACAGTTTCTTGACTAAGGAGGACCTGGATGCAAAAGGAAGAATCATCACGTCCTTAGCTGAGTTGGGACCACCCCCTTCTTTAACCCAGCAGGAAAAGCCTCAGTTAGCGATTGCCCTGCCACAAGTTGCTCCTCCCTCAGTGGGAACCCCCAAGCCGGTCCCGGACGAAGAAGTGGTAGAAGTTAAGTTTGCCACCCAGAAACAGCTGGAGGAGACCGTGCCAGCCCCTACCTCTGAAGGAGACGAAGTTTCTATTAATATACCCGAGGAGGAGCTTCTGCCGACCAGAGGCGAGTTTGTGGCTGTCGAAGTAGAGCCGAAAATAATAACCAAAGTTCCTCCGAAATACCCTGAATTGGCCAGGAAGGCAAACATAGAAGGTGTAGTCTATTTGGATCTTCTGGTTGACAAGGAAGGAAAAGTTCGGGAGGTCCAGATTTTGAAGGCCTCTGGCGCAAATGCGGGCTTTGAAGAGGCGGCTACGGAAGCGGTCAAGCAGTGGATCTTTTCTCCTGCTATCCAGAATGACAAACCGGTGGCAGTTTGGATGACCCTGCCAATTAAATTCGAAGTCAAATAACAAAAGGCTTTCGTTTCCCACGCAATCCCTTTAAGTACCTCTGTCTTTTTCCCTTAAAATTAGACTTGCCAAATCTTGTTCAGCAGCATAAATTGCGAAATTTCTAACTCAAACGGAGGAAACTGAATGCATTTGTTAGTGAAGAGAGCAATAAAAAATCTAATCTTGTTCACAATTTCACTTGTTTTACTATTTCTTTTGTCTGCACCAGCTCTAGCTGGAGAAGCTGAAACATTTCTGCCCCCTTTTACTTCTGGTGTCAACTACTTGCTCTATTTTGTCCTATTCTCAGCCGTTGTAGGTCTGCTTTACGGAATCTTTTTAGCCTTTAAGGTATTGAAGGCTGAACAGGGTACGCCCAAGATGATAGAAGTGTCCAAGGGAATCCAGGAAGGTGCTAAGGCTTATCTCACCAGACAGATGAGGGTTTTGGCGCTCTTTATATTGTTTCTGACTGCGCTTCTGTTTTTTGTGTACAAAGGTGTCTACCTTTTACCAGATGGGAGTGTGAACTGGAAATTAGTCTGGGGGATAGCCATTTCATTCTTAGTAGGTTCCTCCCTGTCTGCCGCCACAGGCATAGTTGGTATGTCCGTAGCAGTGCGGGCGAATGTGCGGGTAGCCCATGCTGCTCGCTCTTCTTTTAAGAGAGCCTTGGAAATCGCCTTTCAGGCTGGAACAGTCACGGGTATGTTTACGGTTGGCACTGGACTATTAGGGGCTACCATCATTTTTATGCTCTTTAAGGAACAGGCTATGATGGTCTTGATCGGCTTTGGGTTCGGGGGTAGTTTGGTGGCTCTGTTTATGCGGGTAGGGGGCGGGATATTCACGAAAGCTGCTGATGTGGGGGCAGATTTGGTTGGAAAAATCGAAGCTGGGATTCCGGAAGATGACCCTAGAAATCCAGCTACGATTGCAGACAATGTGGGAGATAATGTGGGAGACTGCGCCGGGATGGCGGCTGACTTGTTTGAATCTTATGAGGTAACCTTAGTTGCAGCCATGATCTTGGGAGCAGCTTATGCTGTAGTTAATCCTACCCCAGAAGGTAAAGAATTAGCTTTAAAAATGATCCTTTTCCCTCTTTTGGTCAGAGCCGTGGGAGTATTTGCCTCTATCTTTGGCACCTGGTCGGTGCGCGGCAAAGACCGCGAGGATTTCAATCCCATGCGCCCCATCCAGCAGGGATTTGTGGTCTCAGCCCTGATTTCCACCATCGGATTTGGCCTGGTTAACTATTTTTATCTGAGAGATGCTTTCGGGACTCCGGACTTCAGATTCTTCTGGGCTACTTTTGCCGGGATTGTTTTAGCGGTGATTATCAGTTATCTGACTGAATATTACACTGCCCTGGAGTATAAGCCGGTTAAAGAAACAGCCAGAGCAACCAAGACCGGACCTGCGACTACAATACTGGCAGGGTTCTCTGAAGGAATGGAATCTACTGTTGCAGCAATAATTGTTATTGCCCTGACAGTATTCACCTCTTTCTTAATCTTTTCTGGTGAGCCAAATCAGAATATAAGACTGGCTTTGGCTGCTTATGGGATAGCGTTAGCCGGCATGGGGATGCTGACCACTACCGGAATCATTGTGTCAATGGACAGTTTTGGACCTATCTCTGACAACGCCAACGGAATCTTTGAGATGTCCAAAGTGCTGGAGGAAGATAACAATCCCAGAGCCTACAAAATCGTTCACAAACTGGATGCAGTGGGCAACACCACCAAAGCAGTTACCAAAGGATTTGCCATTGCCTCAGCAGTAGTGGCAGCCGTCTCTTTATTTCGGTCCTTTTCCTCGGAGATTGATATTTTGGACCCCAGTTTAAATTTTGCCGAGCTGGGGATACAGGTGAACTTACCAGGAGTATTTGTGGGATTATTAATCGGGGGGGCTATGCCATTTTTATTCAGCTCTATCGCCATTCGGGCAGTAGGCCGAGCAGCCTTTCAAGTAGTGGAGGAAGTCCGTAGGCAATTCAGAGAGATGCCAGGAATAATGGAGGGAAAAACCAAGCCAGACTACAGCCGCTGTGTGGACATTTCTACTGCTGCGGCTCAGAAGGAGTTGGTGACACCAGGATTGATTGCAGTCTTCTCCCCTATTATAGTGGGATTCTTGTTCGGCGTAGGAGGCCTGGGAGGTTTCCTGGCCGGGATAATTCTGACTGGGCAGCTTTTGGCGGTAATGTTATCCAATTCAGGCGGAACCTGGGATAACGCTAAAAAATCTATTGAAGCCGGACTGTACGGAGGCAAAGGGACTGAGGCTCACAAGGCAGGAGTAATTGGCGATACAGTGGGCGACCCGTTCAAGGATACTGCTGGACCTTCTTTAAATCCTCTTATCAAGGTGATGAACCTGGTGGCTTTGTTGATACTCCCTCTCATTGTGGGCGTAAGCAAGCTTTCCCCGGCCGGCAAAGGAGTTACCGCGGTTCTCTGCACTATTATTCTGATTGTATTCCTGGTCATAAGTAAAAGAAAAGTGGAGTATTAGGGGATTTTGGACTGGGGAACGATTTAGCCTCAGTCGATAGGTAGCGGTTATTCATTCTTAGGGACTGTACTCGGTCAAAGTAGTTTTGCTTATAATCTGCTACAGCTTTGCTCTCTTCATTCCTGCTTGATTTCTGAAACTTTCTGGGTTTTCTTACGTCTAAAAGAATAAGTTGAGGAATTTACTGGAGGGAAATTGGAACAACCCCAAATAACAGGAGTACAAACATCTGAGCCAATGTCTGCTTTAAGTGGTGTGCTAAAGGTCCTTTTCCAGCCCCGAGTCGTATTTGCATCCTTGCAGAGTAAGCCCAATTGGGTTTTACCGCTGGTTATATTTCTGGTATTGACCGTAGTGGCTACTGTTATACTCTACCCTATCATCCTCTCTGATATACTGGCCAATATTTCCAGTAATCCTGACTTTACGGAGGAACAGCGGGGTACCGCTGTGGAACAGGTTACCAGTAGGCTGAGCTTGCCGGTGATAGCAGTGCCGGGAATTCTGTATCAGGCCTTTGCATTTTTTGCCATAGCAGCGGTGTTTTTCTTTGTGGCCAATATACTCTTAGGCGGGGAAGGTAAGTTTGTGCAGATGCTTTCGGTCACCGGTCTTTCCCTATTAGTCTCAATCCCGGAGGATTTAATAAAAGTCCCGATGATTCTGGCTAAGAAGACTATGAAGATTCATACCGACCTGGCTCTTTTTCTGCCAAGTTCGATGGAAGATAATTTGTTCTATAATCTTTTAAGCCACCTGGATATTTTCAATTTCTGGAAGGTTTATCTGATTGGTTTGGGAATGGCAGTTCTGTACAAGTTCAGCTTGAAAAAGTCAATGACTGCCGGTTTTGTGGTCTGGGGAGCCTATATCTTGACAGCCAGCCTGCTGGGAAAGTTTTTAAGTTTTGGAATGAAATAAAAAAGGGAGTCAAAAAGTATGAGAAAAATGTTATTTTTTCTTTCGGGGTTGGTAGCAATACTGGTGGTACAGGGCTCGGCTCAAAAAGTATTGACCCTGAAAGAGTGCATCGATATTGCCCTTAAGAACAACTGGAATTACCGCTCTGCGGTCTGGGATAACAAATCTGTGGGTAATAACCTCTGGAGCGTTTGGGGAAGATTTTTGCCCCGATTCGACGTCAGTTTTAGCAACAATTCGTCAACTCTCGGCCCTACTTCCGGCTATATCGATATCAACGGTGTGCCCCGCCCGGGGACTGCGGGTTCACGATACAAGTCGTACACGACTGGAGTTAGCTTTTCCCAGGTTATCTTTGACGGAGCCAACGTCTTCAACTTAAGCAGCGGGATGGCCGCCAAGAACTCCTCTGACTACTCTCTTTTATTCAACAAACAGAACCTGATACTTCAGGTAAAGCAGGCCTATTTCGACCTACTCAAACAGAAGATGCTCGTAAAAGTTCAAGGGGAAGCGGTCAAAAGCAGTCAGGAGCAACTGAAGGTAGCCCAGAGCCGATTTGAATTAGGCTCTGCTTCCAAATCAGACTTTCTCAAGGCCCAGGTCCAACTCGGGCAGGCCGAACTTCAACTGCTAACCTATGAAAACGCAGTGCAGAAGTCCAAAGCCAGCCTTAACGCGGTGATGGGCCAGGATGTTGACTATGCTTTTGATGTTCAGGAGGAGTTAGGACAAACTCCGATGACCATGACCTACGAGGAATGCCTTAAGCTGGCCTATCAAAACAATCCATTGGTAAGACAGAGTGAAAGCGATGTGGATGTAAGGGTCGGCTTAATGAGAGCAGCCCGGGCAAGCTACCTGCCCACCGTAACTATCGGAGGAAGCCGGACCTGGAATGGCTCCGCGCTTAATGATGTCACCCTGAATAACATCCGGCACAGGGACTATCGCTGGGGAGTCGGGCTGACTGTTTCCTTTAACCTGTTTAACGGTTTCCAGACCCAGACTGCCTATCTGAATGCTCGCAACGACGTGAAAGCTGCCAATGAGAAACTAGAACAGTCTAAAAGCGACGCGGCCCTGGAGGTCAAACAGGCCTATCTGGACATAGAGATGTATAGCAAATCGATACTAGTCACTCAACAGACCGTCCAGTCGGCAGAAGAGGATTTGAATTTAGTACAAGAAAAATATCGCCTGGGAGCAGCCTCTATCTTAGAGTTATTGGACGGCCAGGTGAGCTTTCAGACCGCCAAAAGCAATGATGTCCAGGCCCTTTTCAACTATAATTTAGCAGTGGCCGCATTAGAAAGAGCCATAGGTAAGTAAGTTATGATATCAAAGTGTGAGGAGGTAAAAAAATGACCAAGAAAAAGAAGAAAATCCTGATTTTCAGTCTCATTGGCCTGGTAGTGATAATTTTCATTGCCTTTAATCTCCTGAAGAGCAACGAAAAAACTGTGGCAGTAGAAACTGACAAAGCCAAGCGCTCAGATATTACCGCCACGGTCTCGGCTGAAGGCAAAATGGAGGCTGAGACTCAGGTTAAGATCTCCGCTTCTGTGCCGGCCAAGATAACAAAGCTTCCGGTCCGGGAAGGCGACCGGGTAAAGAATGGACAGTTGTTAGTCCAGTTAGATCCAGTGGCTTATCAGGCTGCAGTTGACCAGGCCGAAGCAACTTTGGAGAGCAGTAAGGCCAGGCTAAAATTAGCGGAAGCTACTTTAGAGCAGAGCAAGCTGATCTATGACCGCCAGAAGAAATTATTCGAAGGAAACCTTACCTCTCAGGAGCAGTTTGACGCAGCCCGGACCGATTACAACGCCCGTATGGCAGAAGTGGAGTCGTATCGGTATCAGATTGCTCAATCAAAAGCTGCCTTAGTCCAGGCCCAGGACAATCTGGCAAAAACTACTATTACTTCCCCTATCAATGGGATAGTTACTGACCTGAATGCGGAAGTGGGGGAAATCGTCCTAGTGGGGACTATGAATAATCCCGGGACCGTGATTTTGACCGTCTCTGATCTCTCTGAAATCCAGGCGGACGTTGATTTGGACGAGACCGACGTAGCCAACCTCAAGATCGGGCAGGAGGCTGATATTAGGATTGACGCTATCCCTGATACCAGTTTCAAGGGTGTGGTCACAGAAATAGCTGGAACCGGGAAGGTGGAAGGATTGGGAACTCAGAATCAGGTTACCAATTTTGAAGTCAAGGTCTTGCTGAAGGATGAGGTTTCTCAGGTCCGGCCGGGGATGTCCTGCTCGGTCGATATTACTACCTCCCATCATCCCCAGGTGCTAAACCTCCCCATCCAGGCGGTGGTTATCAGAGAGTTAAACCAGGACAGCCTTAAGGCCCTGAAATCCAACGGCTCTGAAGCCGTAGCGGCTACCGAGGATAAGCAGAAATCTAAAAATGACACTCTGAGCCAGAAGAAGGGGAAGAAAAAAGAAGTTGAGGGAGTCTTTGTCCTAAGAAGCGGAAAGGCAGAGTTTGTCCCGGTAGAAAGTGGCATTGCAGACAAGCAAAATATCGAAATCGTCTCTGGTATTTCGGAAGGGGATGAAGTCATTACTGGTAGCTATCGCATCTTACGTACCTTGAAACATGGAGACAAAGTCAAGGTAAGCAAGAAAGCCAAGCCGGAAGAGAAGAAGAGTTAAGATGAATCTGGATGGTATTGTAATCAAGACCGAAAATATTTGGAAAATCTACGAGCTGGGAGCAGAGAGAATCCCGGCTGTACAGGGGATCGACCTGGAGGTCAGAAGGGGAGAATATGTGGCCATTATGGGGCCATCTGGCTCGGGTAAGTCTACTCTGATGAATCTGATTGGGTGCCTGGACACTCCTACCTCAGGCATCTACTATCTCAATCAGAAGCTGGTCAGCCAGATGAATGACGATGACTTGGCCGCCATCCGCAACCGGGAGATTGGCTTTGTGTTTCAGACTTTTAATTTACTCCCTCGGGCTACGGCCCTGCACAATGTCGAACTCCCCTTGATTTATAGCGGAGCCAAGGCT
>Ga0209619_10003642_pt1 | contig 11083 bp, 12 predicted proteins | sample Rifsed16ft3_FD_184011 | JGI IMG/M metagenome (GOLD analysis project Ga0209619, IMG submission 184011) | Soil microbial communities from Rifle, Colorado, USA - sediment 16ft 3 (version 2) | ecosystem: Environmental > Terrestrial > Deep subsurface > Rock core/Sediment | place: Rifle, Colorado... | reverse complement strand
TCCGCGCTTCAGAAGGTTCATAAGTCCGCGGAGAACCGCAAGAAGCGCGCCCGCATGCTGGGAGGGCTCAAAGGCCGATGAGACCCTTTCCCGTCGCCGTCACGAACTATCGGCCACGTCCCGTCGGAGGCCACTCCGGGTGAAGGCCACTCCGGGTGAAGGAGGTCAGGAGGCATTTCATGTTGATCATACGTCTGGCACGAAGGGGAAGTAAGAAGCACCCTCAGTATCGCGTCGTCGTCTCGGATTCGTTGTACGGGAAGGGCGGCGCCATCGTGGAAAACGTCGGCACCTATGAGCCGAAATCGAAGGACGCCAAAGTGAGCCTGAAGCGCGATCGAATCGACTTCTGGATCGGAAAAGGCGCTTTCGCCACGGACACGGTGAAGAGCCTCATCAAGAACATTCCTGCTTGAGGCCGATCTTTTCTGCGACTCGCGGGTGCAGGAGGGAGCCGCTATGAAGGAACTGTTGGAGCTCATTGCCAAGGCGCTGGTGGACAATCCCGAAGAAGTATCGGTCTCGGAAGTGGGAGGGGAGCAGACGACGATCCTGGAGCTCCGGGTGGCGCAGGAGGATCTCGGCAAAGTCATCGGCAAGCAGGGGCGGACGGCAAGGGCCATCCGGACGCTGCTCTCTGCCGCGGGGACCAAAATCGGAAAACGCTTTCATCTGGAAATCATCGAGTGATGGGTCGCGACAGGGAACCAGTCAAATGGGAGGCGCTTGTTGCCGTCGGCCGGGTGGCGCGAGCCCAGGGACGCCGCGGGGAGGTCGCCGTGGACCCGTTGACTTCCGCGCCCGAGCAGCTCACCGGGCTTTCGCGGATCTACGTCGAAGGCCCTCTGGAACTGATGAAAGACTCGCAGCCGGTCGCGCTCGTCGTCGAGAGCGTGCGCATCCACAAGGGACGGCCGGTCGTGAAGTTCTCCGGGATCTCGGACATCGGCGAGGCGGAGACGCTCCGGGGGCGCGAGCTTCGAATCCCCGAGAGCGAGCTCGAGTCGCTGCCCGAGGGGAGCTTTTACCAGTTCCAGATCCGAGGACTGACGGTGAAGGACCGCACCCGGGGCGAAATCGGCGTCATCGAGACCGTGCTCGAGACCGGGGGTACCGACCTTCTGGTGGTGCGCGGAAAAAACGGCGAGGAGACGCTGGTGCCGCTCTGCGGCGAGATTGTGAAGAACATCGACCCCGCTCGGGGGAGCGTCGACATCGACGCGCCCGAAGGACTCGTGAGCTTGAATGCGAATTGACGTCGTAACCATCTTCCCCGACATGTTCCGGGAAGTCTTCGATTTCGGAATCGTGCGCCGCGCCCGGGAGGCGGGGTTGGTCGCCGTTCACGTGCACGACTTGCGCTCGTGGGCGAGCGACCGACATCGCACGACCGACGACGCTCCCTACGGGGGCGGACCCGGCATGGTGATGAAGGTCGAGCCTCTCGTCGAAGCCTGCGAAGCGATCGCGGGGATAGGCGAGGGCGGAGCTCAAAGGCTTGTCCTCCTCAGCCCTCGAGGGGCCCCCCTCGATCAGCCGAAGGCCCAGGAGCTCTCCGAGCAAGAGCATCTGGTCCTCGTCGCCGGCCGCTACGAGGGTGTCGACGAGCGTTTCATCGAGATCACCGGAGCCGAGGAGATCTCGATCGGCGACTACGTCCTCTCCGGGGGAGAGATACCCGCGATGGTGGTGATCGACGCCGTGGTGCGTCTCCTGCCCGGAGCCATTTCCGATCCTCAATCGGCGGCGGAGGACTCCTTCAGCCGCGGAGTTCTCGACTATCCCCATTACACCCGTCCGGCGGAGTTCCGGGGCTCGAGAGTGCCCGAGGTATTGCTCTCCGGAGATCACGCCGCCGTTCGCGAGTGGCGGCAGAGCCGGGCTCTGGAAGACACCCGGTCGCGCCGGCCTGAGCTGCTGCGGGAGCGGCGCTAGAACCCTATCGAGTTTCGACAAGTCTGATTGCGTGAACAGAAAGAGGAAGACTTCCATGAACGTCATCGACAAATTGGATGCCCGCGAGCTCAAGAGCGACCTCCCCGAGATCCGATCGGGGGATACGGTGAAGGTGCACGTGCGGGTCAAGGAGGGCGACAAGGAGCGGGTGCAGGTCTTCGAGGGCACGGTGATCGCGCTCAAAGGGAGCGGGGCCCGCGCCACCATGACCGTCCGCAAGAACTCCTTCGGCACCGGTGTCGAGAGAATCTTCCCCCTCCATGCCCGCACCGTCGACAAGATCGAGGTCGTGCGCTCGCACCACGTCCGTCGGGCGAAGCTGTACTTCATGCGTGAGCGAAAGGGCAAGGCAGCCCGTCTGCGCGAGAAGCGAACGAACTGACGTATCCGAGAGACCGAATCCGAAGATGTTGACGCTAGTGCCGTTCCAACGAAATTCGCCGAAGGCGAAGGTTGAATTGGTCCGCACCTCGCGCCGAAAGGGAAATTCTTCTTGGCCGGATCGAGTTGGAACGGCACTATCCGCGGTGGCATGAGGTCGAAGGGCACATGGCGCTGAACAAAGACCGTGTCTTCAAAGCCGCGGAGAACTACATCAAGAAGAACAAAGTCGACAAGGCGATTGCGGAATACGAGTCGTGGCTGAAGGAGAACCCGAAGGACTGGAACATCATCCGCACCGTCGGCGACCTCTACGCCCGCATCAGCCGCAACGACGAGGCCATCAAGAAATACGCGCAGGTCGCGGATCATTACCGCAAGGACGGCTTCAACGTCCGCGCCATCGCGACCTACAAGATGGTCCTGAGGCTCGACCCGCAGAACGAGCCCGCGATGCGCAACCTCGCCGAGCTCCAGGCCGAGGAAGGGCTGCTGATGGAGGCCAAGTCCTACTATCAGACGCTGGTCGAGCTCTATAACAAGCAGGGTCATAAGCGGGCCGCCGGCGAAGTCTTCAAGAAACTCGCGGAGATCGATCCCCAGGACGTCAAGATCCGCTACAAGTACGCCGACTTCCTGAACAAGAACGGAAAGCCGGACGAAGCGGCGCGGGAGTACGTGGCTATCGCCGACGCTTTCATCGGTCAGGGTCTGGTCGAAGAAGCGATAAAGATTCTGGAGCAGGGACGGTCGCTCCAAACGCACGACCCCGCGCTCAAGATCAAGTTGGCACAAGCCTGCACCATGCAGGGCAACCACAGCCTGGCGATCCGGCTCCTGGAAGAAGTCCGAAAGAGTGCGTCCGGCGACCCGGCGATTCTCGGGCGGCTCGGCGAGGCCTACCTCGCCGCGGGCAACACCGACGATGCCGAGAGGGTCTTCCAGGAGCTGGCCTCGGTCCAGCCCGGCAATCCCGAGAACCTCCTCCGGCTCGCCGACCTGCGCATCGCCCAATCGAAGTTCGATACCGCTCTCGTGGAGCTTTCGCCCCTCGTCGATCGCTACGTCGCCCAGGGCGAGGGTCAGAAGGCGGTGGAGCTCCTGTCGAAGGTCCTCTCGAAGGACCCGTACCATATCAAGACCCTCCTCAAACTCGCGGAAATCCACACCATCCTCAAGCAGGAGTCCGGGCGAGTGGCCGCCTACGACAGTCTGTGCGAGGCCTATAGCCGCGCTGGCGACTACCAGAAGGCGGTCTCGGTCGCGGAACAGCTGGTGGAGCTCGATCCCGAGAGCTCGCAGCACAAGGATCGCCTGAAGTTCTTCAAGTCCAAGATGGCCGGGCCCGCGCGCGCGCCCGAGCCCGCGGCCAAGCCGGCTCCCCCGCCGCCGCGTCCGGCAGCGCCGCCGCCGAAGCCTCCGGCTCGACCTCCGCCGCCAAAAGCTCCGATATCGGAGATTTCTGAGATTCCCGACTTCGGCTCCTTCGGCGACGATTTGAGCCAGGCGGTCTCCGATAGCTTCTCCGACCTGAGCCTCGATGAGCCGAAGGCGCCCCCCGCCGCGGCCGCGTCATCCTCTTCCATCGACCTCGGCGACGTGGTGGAGCTGACGCAGGACGAGGAGGAGAACATCAAGGAGAAGCTCACCGAAGCGGAGGTCTTCGTCCGCTACGGGCTCGTGGACAAGGCCATCGGTCAGCTGGTGGACGTCCTCGAGAGCTTCCGCTACCACAGCGAGACGAGAGAGAAGCTGATCGAGATTTACAAAGACCAGGGGATGAACCGCGAGGCGGGCGAGCAGCTCATGCACCTCTCCCAGGTATACGACAAGTTCGGACGGAGTCAGGAGGCGAGTAGCGCCCGTCAGGAAGCCACACAACTGAATCCGGCGCTCGCGTCCCGAAGCGCTGCGCCCGAGCCCGCGGTCGAGGAAGAGCCCGAGCTCATTCTCGCGCCCGAGACCGAGTCGGATCTCGGCGACGCGGGGATCGAGATCGACATCGCGTCGATGGAAGAGGGTCAGCCCGTTTTCGGCGGGATGAGCCCGCGATCCGAGGCGGAAATTCCCCTCTCGTTCGACGACGCGAGCTTCGACGAGCCTTCGATCGAAGTGAGCCTGGACGAGCCGGCCTCGATGGCGGCGCCCCGATCGCAGGAGGTTCCGATCGAGGTCGATTGGGACGCGGCCGAAGGCGACTTCGGAGCGACAACGGGGAGCGATTCCGCGGAGGACAGCATCGATCTCACGGGCGCCGTGGATGTCGAGGAAGAGGAGATCTCGGTATCCCTCGACGATGAGCTCCCAGAGGAAGTGAAGTTCGCCTCCCCCGCTCGCGGGGAGGAGATCCGAATCGAGTCCGAGTTCGAGGACATCGAGATCAACCTCGAAGCCTCTTCCGCGGACATCCCCATTTCCCTCGACGAGCCTGTCAAGTATGTCGAGCCTGTCCAGGACGTTGAGCGGCCCGTATTCGAAGAGGTGGCCGCCGCCACGGCTTTCGAAGAAGAGTTCTCGGTCGATCTCGGCACGGACGAGGAGCCCTCGGTCGACGTCGCCGTATCTCTCCCCGAGTCGGAAGCGGAGGGGACCTTCTCGCCCAGTTTCGACGCGGCCTCCGGGGATGACGAATCCGATTTTCAGATCGACATTTCGAGCTCCGCCGACGAGATGGATCTGTCGGATCTGTTGAACCTCGGCCTTGAGGACGAGGAGGCGATAGAAATCGAAGAGGCTCAGAAGCCCCCAAAGCCAGTCGTCGAGCCCAAGCGAGCCGCTCCCCCCGCGCCGGCGCCGCCGGCTCCGGTGAAGGCCGCGCCGCGGCCGGCGCCCCCGCCTCCTCCGCGACCAGCGCCGCCGCCCTCGAGGTCGCCCTTCGCGGCCGAGCTCGACGAGGTGGACGAGTACATTGCCCTCGGCTTGTACGAGGATGCCCGAGATACGCTGCGAGAGCTCTTGAAGAAGCACCCGGGACAGCCGGAGATTCTCGCCAAGATCGAGGACCTGGGCTTCTCCTCGGAGCAGATTCAGAAGGAGGCCAAAGAGCCGGCTCGCCTTCTCAAGACGCCCGTCGCGGAAGCCCCCCAGAAGAAACCGGCCCCCGCACCAGCGCCTCCGCCGCGCAAGGCAAAGGAGCCCGAGCCGTTCTCTTCGGATCACCTGGAAGTCGAAGAGTTCGCCGAAGCCTCGCTCGGGGATGAGATCGAGTCGCTCGTCGATCTGGGCGAGCTCGAGCCCGCCGTCCGGTCTCGGGCCGCGGCGAGGCCGGCGGCCGGGACCGACTTCATGGACCTCGCCTCCGAGCTTTCCGAGGAAATCTTCGGGACCCACAGCGCTGTCGAGGAAGAAGACGCGGAGCCCGAAGGTCCGCTCACGGATCCCGGCCTCGACCAAATCTTCCGCGAGTTCCGCAAAGGCGTCGAGAAGCAGCTCGGCGCCGAGGACTACGACACGCGCTACAACCTGGGGATTGCCTACAAGGAGATGGGGCTTCTCGACGAGGCCATTGCCGAGTTCCAGCTCGCGGCCAAGGACGAGCTCCGCAGCCTTGAGTGCTGCAGCATGCTCGGGCTCTGCTTCATGGAGAAAGGCATGCCCGACATCGCGATCAAGTGGTTCTCGAAGGGGCTCGCGATCCCCGGCCGCAGGGAAGAGGAGTACCACGGCCTGCGCTACGACCTCGCTCAAGCTTACGAGGCCGCGGGACAGCCCGAGCGGGCGCTCGCGCTGTATATGGAGATCTTTCGCGAGAACATCAAGTTCCGCGACGTCCAGGAGCGTGTGAAGGAGCTGCAGGCGGCGCGGAAGTAATAACTTCCGACGGCCGCGAAGCGGAGGTGAGCGCGTCTCGTGCCGTCGTTGCCGGCGCCGACGACATCATGGGAGACCGTCAGTGGTTCATCCTGTACGTCGTGGTCTGCCTCGAAGTCGGTATTTTCCTCATCCTCGTTCCCTGGTCCGCGATCTGGGAGCGCAATTACTTCCTCGAGGCATACCCCTCGCTCCGGGCGATCCTGCTGGCGCCTACACTCCGCGGGGCGGTCGCCGGCCTCGGTCTCGCGAACATCTACATGGGCCTGATCGAGGTTCTGAATCGGCGGCGGAGAGCGCCCCCCGAGACCGAGCTGAAGACCCCGGCACACCGCCCAGCCATAGTGGCCTCGGACGATCGAGCGTAGAGCGGTTTTTTCAAGACAAAACAAGAGGAACGCAAAGGCGCAAAGACGCAAAGAAGAAAAGAATCAAGATTCAAAGAATCAAGATCGATTCGTTCGTCGTTTCCCCCCTTTGCGCCCTTGCGTTCTTCTTGAATTTCTCTGAAAGCATGATGTCGTTTCGCCGCCGACTTTGCACCTGCATGATCACCGCGGACGTCGACGAGACGAGCCTCGTGCGCCAGGTGGAACTCGCCCTCGCGGCCGGAGTGGATTTCGTTCAACTGCGTCGGCGGAATCGCCCGGCGCGAGAGGTGGAAGCGCTGGCGAAGCGCCTCGTCGCTCTTTCTCCTCGCGCCCGAAAGCGAGTCCTGGTGAACGGCCGTCTGGACGTGGCGCTCTCGTCCGGGGCCGCGGGAGTTCATCTGCCGGCGGACGGGCTCCCGGTCGCGGCGGTCAGGAGAGTCGTGCCTACTGGGTTCGTCGTCTCCCGCTCCACACATAGCCGGGAGGCCGTCGAGCGCGCTTTCGACGATGGCGCGAGCTTCGTCGTCTTCGGGCCGATCTTTCCCACCGCCTCGAAGCCCGGTCATCCGGGTGTGGGGCTCGAGGCTCTCGAAGAGGTGGTCTCGTCGGTTCCGATTCCCGTGTACGCGCTCGGCGGGGTCACGCCGGAGCGGGTATCGCAGATAGCGGAAACCGGTGTTCACGGCATCGCCGGGATCTCGGTCTTCGAGCGGGAGGACGGCCTTCGAGACCTCTTCGCCCGCCTCGAGCGTATTAGAAAGCCATGACGCCCTCCGACTGGGTCGAAGCCCTCGGTCCCCACAGCACTCCGGAGGACGTCGCTCCGCTCCTCGACCACCCCGAGACGGACGAGGCGCACCTTCTGAGGCTCCTGCGGAAGCGCGAGCTTCCGAGCTCCGTCATCGAGGCGGTTGCTCGCCACGAGCGTTGGGACGGGCGGCACCCGATTCGCGCGGCAATCGTGCTTCACGCCAAGACCCCGAGGACGCTTTCCCTCCGGCTCCTGAGCCTGCTCCTGTGGCGCGATCAATTGCGGGTGGCGACGGACATGCGGCTTCACATGCCTCTTCGAGCCGCCGCCGAGAGCCGGCTCAGGGAAAGACTCTCCGAGCTGGAGCTGGGCGAGAAGATTTCGCTCGCGCGGAGCGCGCCCCCGGGGTTGCTTGCGGTTTTCGCCGCCGCCGAAAGTCATCGGGTGATCGCGGCGCTTCTTTCGAATCCCCGGCTTCTCGAGGCCCACGTGGTGGCGATCGTGAGGCGGGAGAAGACCCCGGTCGAGGTCTTGCGAGTGGTGGCCGCGAGCGAGCGTTGGATCTCGCGTCCTTCGGTCCGGGTCGGCGTCCTCTGTCATCCGCGCACTCCGGTCCACTCGGCGCTGAAGGTGCTCGCGGGGCTGTCGGCTCAGGAGATTCGAAAACTCCTCGCCGAAAAGCCTCTGCCCCCGGTCGTCCGATTCGGCGCCGAGAGGATTCTGAGTGGTGAGAATACTTCGGGGCGCAGTCGGGCGCGTTGACAGGCGCTCGACCGGTCTGACACAATGGCTGGGGATGGTGTGGCGGTGAAAATGCCCTAGCCTGAAAGGGATAGAGGCTTCGTTCCCTTCGGAATCTTAGCAATGGGGGCGGGACGGCTGTTGAAAATTTCCTACGCAGTGTCCAAGAGCCCGAGAGGACTCTGTCGATAGGTTCATCGCGTCATGGCGTCGCTGAGCGAGAGGTTGAAGCGCGAGCGAGAGCTCCGCGGCATCAGCTTGAAGCAGATCTCCGAGGAGACGCGGATCGGAGTGCGTTTCCTTCAAGCTCTCGAAGACGATCGGCTCGACATCATCCCCGGCGAGTTCTATCGGCGTTCCTACCTTCGCGCCTACGCGCGCTACCTCGGTCTCGACGAAGATCTAGCGCTGAACGTCTACGATTTCTCACGAAAGGACAAGTCTTCCCAGGGTGAAGCGGAACCGGGGTCAGAGGACGCCGTCGTCTTCCCGTCGCTCCCCGTGTGGCTCAAGTGGGTGGGGGCGTCGCTCGGCATCGGACTGCCGCTCGTTCTCCTCTTGAAGGCGATGCCCGCATCGACTGGAGGGAGTGCCCCCGTTTCCCCGCCACGGCGAGAGCGGGAAGCTCCCCTCGGCCAGAATGTCCGGCCTTTCCAGCCTTCCCAGAATGTCCAGAATGTCCAGAATGTCGAGCAAGGGACGGCAGTCGCCGCGATCGAGCGTCCGCCCTCTCCTTTCCCCGCCGAGTCCGCGCCTCTGGAGGGAACGCTCCGACTGGTTCTTTCGGTCGAGGAGTCGTGCTGGCTCGAGATCGCGGCCGATGGGGAGGTGATGGTCTACGGGCTGAAGGACCAGGGATTCCGCCAAGAGGTGAGGGCACTCCGCGAGCTCCGGCTCTGGCTCGGAAACGCGGGAGGCGTCAAGCTTCTTCTTAACGACCGGCCGGCGATACCGCTCGGCCGATCGGGGCAGGTGCGAAAGAACCTCACCATCACCCTCGACAACTACCGGGACTTCGTGACCTCGGCCGATCGATCCTGAGGACCACCCCTTGAGCTCACCTCTCGTCAACCAGTTCAAGAGGGGCGGAATCTCGCGCGACGTGCGTCTTACCGGGGCCTCGGGGGCGCTTCCGCTGACGCCCCTCGATCAGGTCGAGCTTCTCTTCCTTCTCACCCGCGACAGCGACGAGGAAATAGCCAAGACGGCGCAGCGGAGCCTCCTCGAAGTAAGCCCCTCGGCGCTCGCCACGGTTCTCAAGGACCCGACCGTGCCCGCCGATGCCCTCGCGTTCCTGGGAGAGCACACCGATTCCGACGAAGTCCAGCAGGCGGTGGTTCGCAACGCGAACACCCCCGACGACACTATCCGGGTGATGGTGCCGAAGCTTTCGGAGACCAACCTGGAGTTCATCGTCGTCAACCAGACCCGCCTTCTCCGGCACACGCCGATCATCGACGCCCTCGAGGCCAACGAGAACCTGAACTCGGATCAGCAGCGCCGCGTCCGCGAGCTGAAGCACGATTTCAAGATCGGGGTCATTCCCGAGGCGAAGAAAGCCCCGCCCCCGCCGCCGACGAAGCTCGATCTGGGGAAGGGTCCCGCGGAAGAAGAGGAGCCGCCGCCGAAGTCGCGGGAGGAGGCGGAGGCGCTCTACGGCATGAGGGATCATACCGACGGAGAGCTGAGCCCTGAAGAAGCGGAGGAAAAGAAGAGCTTGTTCGCGCAGATCATGACTGCCAGCGCCAGCGAGAAAATGATCATGGGGCTCAAGGGATCGAGGCAGGCGCGGATGATGCTCATCCGCGATCGAAACCGCACCGTCTGGGGCGCGGTCCTCTCCAGTCCCAACATGAACGAGGCCGACGCCGAGGCCATCGTCCAGATGCGCACTGTGGCGCCCGACGTGCTTCGGGAGGTCGGAAAGAAGCGCGAGTGGACCAAACGGTACAAAGTGGCTCACGAGCTGGTGAAGAATCCCAAGACCCCCCCGGAGATCTCCTCGCAGCTCTTGCCTCGAATGGCCGCGCGCGACCTGAAGGCCTTGACGAAGGATCGGAATGTGCCCGAGATGATCCGCAGGCAGGCGGACAAGCTGACGAAGCGGACGAAGTAGAGAACCATGGATCTCGACTACTATGCGATCCTCGGCATCTCCAAGTCGGCGAGGCCGGACGACATCAAGAAAGCGTATCTGCAGCTCGCGAGAGACAACCACCCCGACCTCATCCGCGATCCCGCGCAGAAGGCAGAGGCCGATCGGAAGTTTCAGCTGATCACCGAGGCCTACAATCAGCTGCGTGATGAAAAGGCGCGTCGAGAGTATGATAGGACGCTCGACCGGAAGGTCCGGACTCCGGAGGAAGAGGCGCGTCTTTTTTTCAAGAACGGTGAGCTGCAAGAGCAGTCGAGGGAATACACCAACGCCCTGAAGTACTACTACGAAGCCATGCGCCTGCAGCCAGAGAAGCTCGAGTACATGATCGCCGCCGGGCGCATCCTCTCGATGGACAAGGCAAAGCAGCGCCAGGCGGCGGAGCTCTACGAGCAGGCGATGGCGAAGCACCCCGCATCACCCGAGCCCTGTCTCGAGCTCGGAGCGCTCTACATGCGCTCGGGAATGTACCTCCGGGCGATGCGGGTCTACGAGACGGCCATCAAGCGATTTCCCAATAATGCCGACTTGAAACGGAAACTCGCGGAAGCCGTGGCGGCGGAGAAGAAGGCCCCCGCGCGGGGAAGGTGAGCGAGCCGCCGATGCGAGTCGACTCCAAATCGCTCACCCACGTGGGAATGAAGCGTCCCCTCAACGAGGACAGCTTCTGCTCGAACGTCGAAGAGGGGCTTTACGTCGTCGCCGACGGAATGGGCGGCCATGCCCACGGCGAGGTCGCCTCCCGCCTCGCCGTCGAGACCATCGAGGAATTCATCAAGCTCACCTCGGGGGATACCGACGTGACCTGGCCCTACGGTATCGACGAGAGCCTTTCCCTCAACGGGAACCGCCTCAAGACCTCGATTCGCTTCGCCAACCAGAGGCTTCTGGAGCACGCGCGGACCAGCGCCGGCTGCG
>Ga0209619_10003639_pt1 | contig 11089 bp, 7 predicted proteins | sample Rifsed16ft3_FD_184011 | JGI IMG/M metagenome (GOLD analysis project Ga0209619, IMG submission 184011) | Soil microbial communities from Rifle, Colorado, USA - sediment 16ft 3 (version 2) | ecosystem: Environmental > Terrestrial > Deep subsurface > Rock core/Sediment | place: Rifle, Colorado... | reverse complement strand
GCAGGAAACCTTCTCGAAACTGGAGCAGGTTCTCGGTCAGTTTGAAGCGACGCGCGAGTTGCTCACTTCAGATATTTCCTTGCAAGATTTCCAGAACGTTCTCACCGCACTAGAAGCCATTAATATTCTAAAAAGCAGAATAGAGGGATACGCAGACCTTTCATTTGCCGAAGATACGCAAAATCCCGCCGCATTGAATTTGCGAGACCGAGTCGATCAGGTATTGACCGACGCAAGCAATCGGGCGTTGTTCTTTGAGTTATGGTTCAAGGAACTGCCCGGTGATATCGCAGACAAAATGATTGAACACAGTGGAGACTTGCGTTATTTTCTCGAAACAATGAGGCGCTTCAAACCATTCACGCTCAGCGAAACAGAAGAGAAGATGATTAATCTAAAAGACGTGAACGGGATTGATGCCATGGTCAATCTCTATGAGATGATCACAAACCATTTCACTTTTTCACTGGAGGTTGGCGGCGAAAAACAAACTCTTACCCGCGATCAACTGGCAAGTTATTTTCAAAGCTCTTTGCCTGAAGCACGTGCAGGTGCTTATCAGGAACTCTATCGGGTCTATGGTGACAGCTCAACTGTACTTGCCCAGATGTATATTCACCGAGTGCGCGACTGGCACACCGAAGGCATCGAACTGCGCGGGTTTTCTTCGCCCATCTCTGCACGGAATGTGGAAAACGATCTGCCGGATGAAGTTGTCGATACGCTTCTTTCTGTCTGCCGGGACAACGCAAAGTTATTTCAACGCTACTTTAAACTTAAGGCGCGCTGGCTTGGGCTTGATCGATTACGTCGCTATGATATTTACGCACCGCTAACTCCATCCGGGAAAAAGTTTGACTATGCTTTGGCGAAGCAAATGGTTTTGGATAGTTATCGCGCGTTTTCGCCAGATGTCGCTGAATTGGCAAAAAAGGTCTTTGAGGATAACCATCTCGATTCAGAAATACGCGCCGGCAAACGCGGTGGCGCGTTCTGTTACACGGCTCTCCCGGAACTGACCCCGTGGGTGATGATCAATTATGACGGGCATGCGCGCGACATCGCCACCCTGGCGCACGAACTTGGACATGCCGTCCATGCGATGCTTGCCAGCCAGCATTCGGTTCTTACGCAACAGGCATCACTGCCGCTGGCAGAAACCGCCTCCGTTTTTGCTGAAATGCAGTTGACGGATCAATTATTGAAACAGGAGAATGATCCATCGGTGCGACGCGATCTGCTCGCCAACGCGCTCGATGATGCATATATAACGGTCATGCGTCAGGCATATTTCACGCTCTTCGAAAGAGATGCGCATGAAATGATCACAGATAATGCCTCACTGGAAGAGCTGACCGAGCATTACATGGATAACCTCAAGGAACAATTCGGTGATGCAGTTGAATTATCCGATGATTTCAAGTGGGAGTGGATATCCGTCCCTCATTTCTATCGCTCACCGTTTTACACATATGCATATAGTTTTGGTCAATTGCTTGTGCTTGCTCTTTACCAGCAATATCGGCTTGAAGGCGAGGCATTCATACCCAGATACTTGAAGATTCTTTCCTATGGCGGGTCGGAATCGCCCATGAAGATTCTCAACGAAGCGGGGCTGGATGTGACCTCAACTTCATTCTGGCAGGGCGGATTTGATGTCATTCAAAACATGATCGCCGAACTGGAAAAATTATCCTAAGGAGATTTTCGCATGAACAAGTCAACGCCCGCTTCCCTCTCCCCGTTTGCTGTTTTCCGTAACCGAAATTTTTCTCTCATGTGGTCTGGTCAGCTAGTCTCTACGATCGGCACCGCACTGACATCTTTAGCCGCGTCGATTTATGTGTTCCGCTTAACAGACTCTGCGCTGAGCGTTGGCCTGATGCTCATGGCAACTGCCGCACCCAGCTTATTGGTCGGCCTGTTTGCGGGCGTTTTCGTCGACCGTTATGATCGCAAGAAGATCATGATTACTGCTGATTTGATCCGGGCATTACTCGTTGTCCTAATCCCGTTCCTTGTTCCCATCAATATCATTTGGCTCTACATCATAGTCATGCTGACCAGTGCCATTGGACAGTTCTTCGATCCGGCGCACGAAAGCGTTCTACCCGAAGTCGCCTCAGATGAAGAATTGGCCTCCGCCAACTCGTTAATGGCGATAAGTTCATTTGGTTCGACTGCTGTAGGGTTTGCCGCAGCAGGGTTGATCGCCTCTGCCGCGGATATCAGTTGGGCGTTTTACATTGACTCCGCCACCTTTCTCATATCTGCTTTGTGTATTTACTTGATCAATATCAAGCCTTTTACAGCCGAAGATGAGACCAGTGTGTCGATCGTAATAAGCAATCTGCGCGCGGGTATGCGCCAACTTTTCAACACTCCCATCCTGCGCTCACTATTTACAGCACAGGTTCCTGTGTTGATCGCATTCGGCTTGTCCAATACCCTGCTATTGCCATTTGCATTACGCGCTCTCAAGGCAACCGAATTTGAATATGGACTTCAGGAAGGTCTCACTTCCATCGGTTTCGTCGTTGGAAGTCTGCTCATGGCAAATGTGTTTGATCGAATGCGTGAAGGTGTATGGATAGCTGTCAGCTATCTTGCGATGGCTGTGGCAGGCATTATCTATTCATCCCTGCACTCCATCCCATTGGCGATTTTGATCGTGACAATATCGGGCTTCTTCAACGCTCCCTCTTCCATCGCACGCCGAATCGTCGTACAACGGAATACACCCCGTGAAATGCGCGGACGTGTGAACAGTGTTTTCTTCGTCGCCCGCGATGTACTGTTCCTGGTCGGTATGGGTGCTGCAGGTCTGGCGGATGCCATTGATGTCCGCTTGATGTATCTGGTCAGTGCGCTGATTCTTCTAGTGGGAGGGATTCTTGTATTGGTTCTTCCCGGTTTGCGTCTGGAAGGTGCCGAGTGGCGTCAGGCACTTACTCTTTTGCGTACCGCTCCCGGCACGTCAGGGTTGGGCACAGAACGACCGGTTCTACTTGCTGACATGGATGTGCTTGTAGGCCTGGTCCCCTCTTTATCAGCTCTAACTGCAAAGGAACGTGAAAGTCTGCTCCGACAGGCGCGAGTGATGGAGGCTCCTGCCGGGACTACGGTCCTGCATCACGGTGAAAAAGGGGATGCAGCATATTTCATTCTCACTGGTAAGGTCGTGGCTGGTATTACAGGTGCGGAGGGGAATTATCGATCGCTTGAGAACATGACAAGCGGGGATTTCTTTGGCGAGATAGCCGCGCTGACTGGCACTGCGCGTACCGCGGATGTTGTCGCTGTGGATAGGACAACCCTACTGCGCATCCCTGCTCAGGCTTTGCGCGGCCTCATGAGCAACCCGCTTTTGGGCGCGCTGTTTCTCGCAAAAATGACCGAGAGACTCAATCGTTTCAGCATCAACGAGTTGCCGCGCTTTGCCGGCTACGATCAGCAGGTTATGCGCGACCTGCGTACCGCCCCGGCCGAGGGATAAGTGCATGCAAAACCTGCTCCAGTACTCGCAAAGATAAAATAGGAATTGCTTTTTTCAAGGTGCACATTGCTGCGGTAATCTCCGCGTTCATCGCGGAGATTGCTCTTATAATTGCCATGGCATGAAACCCCTTCGCGTCTCAGATAGATCCATTCCTTTCATTTTCCTTCTCACAACCATCCTCGCCTACGGTTTGCTGCTTCCGCTCACCGGCTTCTACTGGGATGACTGGCCCTTCGCGTGGATCGCCAAATTTCTCGGACCAAAGGAATTCATTCCCGCCTTCGCAGGAGTCCGCCCTTTTTTAGGACCGATCTTTTTCATCACAACAAACCTCATTCCGCCCGTTCCGCTTTACTGGCAGATCTTTGCCCTCATCATTCGCTTCATATCCGGACTTTCGGCCTGGTTCGCGATAAATCAAGTCTGGCCTCACCACAAGCGACAGGCTCTCATCGCCTCGTTGTTATTCCTTGTATTTCCGGGATATAGCCAGCACTGGGTGGCATTCACACATATCAATCAGGAGTGGATTCCTTTTATTTTTTATCTCCTGTCATTTGGATTCACTGCGCGTGCTTTGCGAAACCAGCCTGTCGTTGCGAGGAGGGTGTTCTTCCCGACGAAGCAATCTCCTACTCATGAAGAGATTGCTTCGGGCGGGCCAAGTACGCCCAAACGCCCTCGCAATGACATACTAAATACGATTTATGCCCTTCTGCTCTTGATAGCAGGAGTTTTCCCAACCGAATACTTTATTGGGCTTGAACCACTACGCTTCCTGTTCATTTGGGTCATTCTTTCTGAAGAAGTGCAGGACTTCTGGCAAAGACTTTCTCAAACGCTAAAGTATTGGTGGCCTTATCTTCTTATCTGGCTGGGGAACGCAGCCTGGCTGGCTTATTTTTATACTTTAGGAACCTATGGCTCCTATGAAGTTGAAGTAGTACAAAGTCCACTAAAGATAACCCAGCTCTTTTCTGCAATGGGAGAAGCGTTATGGAAGGGCGGATTTTATATCTGGGCACAGGTGCTTGTGCTAGCTTCAAAGGCGATCACTGCTCCGACATCTCTACTAACTCTGATGCTTATTGGCGTTGCTTTTATTTTTTTCGTTTTCTACCTTACAAAGCTCAATAGTTTCTACGGTGCAGCACGAACCTTTGCGGTTTCTGCGATTCTGATCGGCCTGGCAGGGATATTGCTCGGTCGCATACCCTCCCTCGTAGCGGGACTTCCTCTCACATTGCAGTCCAGTTACGACCGGTTCATGATCTCGATGATGCTGGGAGGCAGCCTTTTTGTTACCGGATTGATCGAGTTGCTTGCGAGGAATTCTCACATTAAGACCTATATATTTGCCATGTTGATCGCACTGGGTCTCGGACAACAATTCTTCAATGCAAATATATTCCGCAGGGACTGGACGAAACAGCAGGAAATCTACTGGCAGCTTGCATGGCGAATCCCTGCCATGATGCCAAATACAGCACTTTTGACCGACCAACTGCCCATTGATTACGAAACTGACCTTTCCTTCACCGCGCCCATCAATTGGATGTACGCGCCCGATTACGAAGGAGGCAATTTGCCGTATGCCCTGATCTACACAGAAAAGCGCCTTGGCACAGGGACATTGCCTTCACTCGAAACAAATACCGGGATCAATTTGGGATTGCGAAGAGTGACATTCCGCGGTTCGACTTCGCAAGTGATCACAATCTATATGCCGAAGAATGGCTGTTTACGTGTGCTCGATCCTGCGCGTGGCGATCAAATTACCTATAACCGCCAATCCCGGTTTCTGGTAGATGCCATTCCGCTTTCTGATCCATCGCATATTATCCTGGATGCTGATCAAACTCCTAAGCTGCTTTTCCTGTCAGAGCCTGAGCATACCTGGTGTTATTACTATGCAAAAGCAGAGCTGGCTTATCAAAAGGGTGATTGGAATCAAGTGATTGGCCTTCTCAATGAAGCAACGTCACTCAGGTATGAACCTGAAGATCCATTTGAATGGCTGACATTTATCGAAGCCCAAGCAGTCATAGGAAATATTGATGATGCCGAAAAACTATCCACTGAGGTCTTCGCGCAAGATAAGAGGATACGCCAGGGGTTGTGTCAGTTATGGAAACGGGTGCAGGATCAGAGTCCCGCGCGCAGCGAAACAGCGCGCGTGACACAAATAATGTTTGACTTTCAATGCGCGCGTTGATATGCCTCTAATATCCCATTCCATAACTTGACGCGCTAAAGGGTATGTGCTACCATCGTTGAAACTTTGTTGGAGATTGAGGAGATATCTATGGCAACTATGAAACGAGGCGCGCTGGTTGCCTCCATCCTTATGCTGGTTTCAATCATCGCTTCTGCATGTAACCAGCCATATTCACAGCCACCCAGTGTCACCAATACGCCGATTAATCCAAACAGTTTGTTCGCCACCCCGCTTGGCAATTCAACGCAGATGTCCGATGTGGAAAGATTCGCGACCGGCACAGCCCTCGCATTAACCGGAACACCAGCATCGGCACTGGTAACCCAAACTCCGCAGGGAGGCGCGCCACAGACTGTAACTCAAACAGCGACGCCGGTTGTGGCTCTTAACCCAACTTCCACTTCGACAGCAACTCTGGCTGTGAGTGGTACATTGTCTACAGCTCTTCCTGCGGGTGCACCCCCGCCGACTTATGTATTGCAGAAAGGTGAGTGGCCTTATTGCATTGCCCGCCGCTTCGATGTTAACCCCAAAGAATTGCTCGACCTTAATAATCTTCCAAGTGGAGACATCTACTATCCTAATCTCATCTTGAAGATCCCGCAAACCGGAAATCACTTCCCGCCTCCGCGCGGCTTGCGGACCCACCCAACAACGTACACTGTTGCCTCTTCGGATCAAACAGTAGGTGGTGTTGCATGTCTGTTCGGAGATGTGTACCCTTCGGCCATCGCGCAGGCCAATGGGATTTCAGAATCATCGGCAGTGACCGTTGGACAGGTATTGAGCATACCTTAGATGGTTTAATTATAAAGAGAGAAGCCCGGGCAAATGCCTGGGCTTTTGTCTTATAATTTATTAGCATCATTTCAAATCAAACAAAAGGAATATATCATGCCCTTTGAGTTGATCAAATCCGAAACCCTCCTGCAGGGACGCGCCTTCAAGATTCGACGCGATTATCTCAAAACTCCCAATGGCCGAGAGACGAGGCTCGAAATTATCGAGCATGGCGGTTCAGTTGTGCTGATCCCGATTGATGACGACGGAAATCTGCTCTTTGTCCGCCAGTATCGCCACGCGGCAGGTGAGGACCTGCTCGAACTGCCCGCAGGGACGCGTGATGGCGATGAGCCATTTGAAGCATGCGCGGCACGCGAGATCCGTGAAGAGACCGGTATGGAAGCGGGTAAGTTGCAAAAGATCGGCGAGTTCTATCTTGCGCCCGGATATTCCAGTGAATTTATGGTTGTGTATTTGGCAACAGAATTGAAGGAAAACCCATTGGATGCGGACGATGACGAATTCCTGCAGGTTGAGAAAATACCCTTGAAGAAGGCGATTGAAATGGCAGAGCGAGGCGAGGTGCCCGACGCCAAGTCACTGGCATCGTTTTTGCTGGCAAGATCATACCTGGAAAAGTATCTGTAAAGCACGGCCTGTGCAATGGATTAATTCTTGACCGCCTTCACAATCGCTGCAATATGCTCTGGTGTGTTGCCGCAGCACCCGCCGACTACCTTTGCGCCTAACTCAACATAGATCTTTGCATAGGCTGCCATATCCTCAGGGCCCCTATCGTAAATGCCCAGCTCGGTCTCGATATCCATGTGCGGGACTCCTGCATTGGGCTTTACCCATAAAGGGAAGTTGGGGACAGTGGCAGCGTATTCCCTGACAACGGCCTCCATATTCTCAAGTGTTGTCCCACAGTTTGCACCGACCAGCGTTGCCCCCAATTCTGAATAGCGTTTTATCACATCCTTTGGCTTCACACCCATCATGGAGCGTGTGCCGCGGTCATAACTGAAAGAAACGGCAATCGGCAGATCTGTTACAGATTTCGCGCCTTCGAACGCGGCGGTTGTCTCTTCGAATGAGAACATCGTTTCAATTAATAGCAAGTCCACGCCGCCCTCGGTGAGAGCCTTTGCCTGCTCTGCAAACGTAGCTCTAACGTCCTCCGCTTCCAGTGGGCCATAGGGTTTGATCAAAGCGCCGACCGGTCCCATCGAACCCGCGACCAGGACTCCTTCTCGCGCGGCTGCGGCTTTGCAGGCCAGCTCGGCGGCGCGCATGTTGACTTCCGGCGTGCGATCCTGGTATTTTGAATCTTTCATTCTCATGCGTGTGCCGCCGAAGGTGCAGGTCAAAATGATATCCGCGCCAGCCTCCACGAATGAACTGGCGAGTTTCAAAATAATATCAGGCGCATCGATAATAAGGTCTTCAGGCGGGCGGCCTGGTTTAAGCCCCATCTTTTGTAAATTGGAACCAGTTGCCCCATCAGCAACGAGCACTTCTCCTGCGTTAAGTCTTTCCAGAAATTTGTTCATGTATATCCTCTCGGTGGTCGAGTAGTGCTGAGCGTAAGCGAAGCACGTATCGCAACCACCACTTAACAGAAATAATTTTGTAACATGGTGGTTTCGATACGACACTCGCCACAAATCGGCTCGTGCCTACTCAACCACCGTATGAATTTTTATTTCATAAAATTTTTCGCCAGCGGGTCGGGCACGCGATGCGGGATCAGGTGCGCAATATGCGGGAACGGCTCGCTCATGTGTGGGAAACTTGTTGCCAGCATGAATTGATTTTGGAATTCAGGGTCAGTCGGCAATTCAAATCTCTCAACACGACGAGTCACAGATTCGATTTCCTTGCGCTTCTCCACATTCAATAACGCGATGCGCGCGCCATCTCCCGCGGCGTTGCCCACCGCATATACATTCTCCAGCGCGCAATCGGGGATCAGCCCGATCAGCATGGCCTTCTCTTTATCAATATAACTGCCGAACCCACCCGCAAGAATAATTTTATCCGGTGATTCAAGGTTACTTCTTTTTAATAGTGTACGTGCCGCAGTGAACAACGCAGCTTTTGCCAGTTGGATCTGTCTGACATCCTGCTGTGTGATGGGGATGTCTCTTCCGATGGAGGTTTCCTCAGCCCAGGCGATGACATACTCCCAACCGCTCGCGCCCTCTCGAATACGATCCCCCTTCGGGGACGATGTCGAACCAAGCCCTTTCTTGAACTTGCCCCGGGAATCGACGATCCCCGCCCGGAACAATTCTGCCACCGAGTCAATGATGGCGGAACCGCATATGCCCTTGACGTGACCTTTGAATTCGGCATGATCGGTATTCCAGCCTTCCACGCCAATGACTTTATATTTCGGTTCAAGAGTATTCTCATCAATGTGTACACGTTCCATTGCTCCAGGCGCGGCGCGCATACCATATTCCACATGTGCGCCTTCGAGGGCGGGACCTGTGGGCGTGGATGTGCATACCAGCCGTTTGCGATTGCCCAGGATGAGTTCTGCATTCGTTCCAACATCGATTAACAACCAGTTTTCATCCTGCTTGTGCGGTTCTTCGGCAAGGATCATTGCACTTGTATCCGCGCCGACGAAGGACGCGATGGTCGGCAAGACATGGATATTGCCGGATGAATTGATTTGCAGTCCAAGTTCGCGCGCTTTTACATCCACCGACTTATGAATGGTTGGCACAAAAGGCGCGAGTCCCAAATCCTTTGGATGCAAATTCAACAAAAGATGATGCATGGTTGAATTGCCTACCAGAACCATTTCAAGGATTTCATCCATCTTCATGTCATTGCGAGGAGAGTGTTCTTCTCGACGAAGCAATCCCTGACTAAATAGAGGAACTTCGTCAGTAGGATTTTCCTCCTCATCAGAAGATTGCTTCGCAACTTGCGCTCGCAATGACAGGTTTGCTGATTTGATCGCTTGTTTGAGTAGTTTATTCAGCGTACTGATAATCGCTTTGTGCAGCTTCTCCAACCCATCCCTGTGCTCAATGGAATATTGAATGCGTGACATCACATCTTCGCCATAGACGATCTGCGGATTCATTTCCGATTCTGCCGCGAGGATTTCGCCCGTGCGTAAATTGCACAGATAAAGTGCAACTGTCGTCGAGCCAATGTCCACCGCCGCGCCGTAACTCTCTTCCACGTAGCCAGGCTGGACAGCGATCACTTCCTTATCCTGCCAGACGGAGACGGTCACGTTCCATTTCGCTTCGCGCAGCGTGGAGGATAAGGTTCGCAGGCAGGCGTAATCAATGCTTAGATCAGACCAGCGCGGCAGGTTCTCCTCGCCGCGCCGGACGAGCCCCATGGATATTTCCAATCCCTTCGCAAGACGTTCCCAATCGGCGATTGGTCTTTCGAGATTTGGCGGGGTCATCGAGACATAATATTTGCGAACCGATGGCTTGATCTCGATCGCGCGTTCCCGCGCGGATTTGCGGACGATCTGTTTGTTGCCGCGGCTTTCTTCCGGGACATTGATAAGCACATCACCCAAAACTTTGCACTGGCATGATAAGCGGACTTGTCCCAGCTCCCAGCCTTTTGTTTTCAACAGGTTTGGCCTGCGCGCAAAATATGCCTGTTCATCACTGCCAACCGGGGAGAGGTGTTCACGCTTCGAATCGACGTTATATTTCTCGAAGCGCCCTTCCTCGATCAATACCATGCATTTCCCGCAGGTGGCATTCTCCGCACAAATGGATTCGATCTCCACGCCCAGTTCGCGCGCTGCGACGCGGATGGAAGTGCCTTCGTCCACTTTTCCGCGGCGGCCAGAGGGCTGGAGGATAACGGTATGTTTTTTTGTCATGTATCGGAATCGCCGTTTCGCCTGGGAACTTCAATTTTGGCGAACTCAGTTTCCAGCTCCGAAAGAAGCGCTTCCGCAACTTGCTCGGGTGCGCCGTCGCGTTCGATCCAATCCCCGCGTCTGTATTCTTTGGCATAGTCCGTTGTAGACGTTAATCCAGCAGCCATCGCGTACGCGTCAATCGCGTTCTGGATCCTTTGCGAGAGTTCTTTCTTTACAGCGCGTCCATCACCTTCCACTATAAAAGATTGGGGGATGTGTTTCCAATACATAATGCGATACCGGGCCATATTCACCTTTTACCGCTTGTTTCATTAATTTCTAAACTTTTGAAATAATTAGCAGGCTGGAATTCAAGCCTCTAGTTTAGATATTCAGGCGGTACTCCGTGATTATATATAATTTTGTGTGGATTTTACGGGAGGATGGGCGGGAGGTCAATGTGGAAATTGTCCACGCTTCGCAAGCCTCCAATTTCATGTGTAACCTCGCAACGAACATTGCGTCTTGTATGTGCCTTTGCAGAATTGTTGGTTCAGCCTTCCGGCATCTGCATTCGATAGCAACCTTTATTTTCAGAACTCATTAAGCACTAATGGGAAGAGGAGCGGCTCATAATGAATAACTGGTACGCACTCCAAAGCAAATTTCAGCAGGAGAATTTGCTCTGGGAACAACTTTGCATACGAAATATCGATGCCTATTACCCCAGGAT
>Ga0209619_10003635_pt1 | contig 11096 bp, 9 predicted proteins | sample Rifsed16ft3_FD_184011 | JGI IMG/M metagenome (GOLD analysis project Ga0209619, IMG submission 184011) | Soil microbial communities from Rifle, Colorado, USA - sediment 16ft 3 (version 2) | ecosystem: Environmental > Terrestrial > Deep subsurface > Rock core/Sediment | place: Rifle, Colorado... | reverse complement strand
GGATTATCAAGCCTTGCATACAATTCTTCAAGTGGTTACACAAATATGACGGAGTCACAGATTGCCTCAGACGCAAGCATAACGGTTAATGGTCTTTTGGTTTCAAGGTCAACCAATTCCTTAACAGATGTCATTACTGATGTGACTCTAAACCCGGTGAAGGTAACAAGTAGTGCTATAACCCTTACAATCGCAAAAAGTTCCGCGGCATTAAAAAGCAAAGTAACTTCATTTGCAGCATCGTACAATCAGCTTATGGGTAATATAAAAAACCTGAGGGGAGATATTAATAAAAAAGGTGTCCTGAGTGGTGATTCTACAACGCTTACTATGTCTAATTTGCTCAGAAGTGTCATTACAACAAAATATAACGATAAAACACTCGCATCTCTGGGGCTAAGTCACGACAAGAACGGAACACTTGTAATTAATTCAACTATTTTAGATAGTGAAATATCAAGCAGTTCGGCAGATGTGACTACTACACTCAACGAAATGGCTGCATCACTGGAATCATCTGTAACTGATTATGTTAGTACGATTATACCTGCGAGAAAGAATGGGTATCAGGAATCAATGAAATCAATTCAGAAGGATAAAGTAGATTTTACCAGGACTCTTGATTTGACAGAAACAGCGCTTCGGGCGAAATTCAGGGCACTCGAGAAGGCGTTGAACCAACTTCAGGGGACCAGTAATTATTTAACCCAGCAAATGGATAGTATTGGGAAAATTTATGCATAAACTTATAAAAGTTCCAGGAGGCTATTAATGTTAAATGTATCTCATGCAGTTAATGCGTATAAACAGTCTGTGACAGTAACAGCGACTCCACTTGATCTTATCATAATGCTTTACGAGGGAGCTATTGATTCCTTAGATAAGACTGTAACTGCTATTAATATGAATGATGTCCATACGAAGATTAAATGTATAGATAAGTCAATAAAGATCATTGAGGAGCTCCTCTACTCCCTTAATCTTGAGGTTGGTGGAGAAATAGCATATAACCTTCAGGACCTTTACCTCCACATGATGCTCCAGCTCACTATTGCGAATGGATTGAATGATGCATCAAAGGCAAGACATGTAGAATCACTTCTTAAAGAATTATTAGAAGGGTGGAAGCATATACGATAATATTCTATTTTAAAAGAAATCCGAGGGTAGCTATTAAATGGTTTACAGCAACATTCCTCAATATTAGCATTTTATGGCTACCCCCGGTTGATGTGCTACCTATTCAAAGTTCAATCCATGACGCATTCTCCATGCAGCCAGAGCCGTCAATCCTGCACCCATAAGAATCAATGTGGCCGGTTCCGGAACCGGATTTGTTTTCCATTCAGCTATACCGATGTCAGTGCAATTAGAGCAGTAGTCATTCCATCTACCAGCCCCATTATAATTCATTACAGCCACGTATTCTCCATGCCCTCCATTGTCAGGCTGTCCTGGCGCCCAGTTTACATAAGTCAGAGGGTCACCACTTAACCAGCCCCATCTGTCTTCAACCTTGGTTAGCCCTATCCAGTAATATCTGTCTGAACCGAAATTGCGGATCAACCAGTCCTGTTCAGTGGCATCATTAATCGTGACAAGATTGCCACCCAGGGCTTCTGCATTGGTTTCTGCCATATTCCACTCACCGTAGACAGTATCATACCAGTGGCCGGTTGTATCGTTAAAGATTGGTGCTGCGCTGGCATAGGATGAAAATACGAAGAGTATAGACAGGGTAATAAGTAAAACAGGTAACCTTTTCATTATTATCACCTCCTTTCTTTCCTGGTTTTTGAATCGTTATTGAGATGATTAAAAGCAAGGCATGTACCACGTTATATTTATCTCTTGAACATACTGAATTATCAGGAGAATCATCCTGAAGGGGTGTAAAGTATGTTATTAAGGATGCCCACCATAGTGTGCAAATTGCATAATTTTATTTTATATATATACAATGCACTCGTTCTACTTGTGAGATAAATCATTTTGAGTTAAAATCAGAATGGAAATATGTTAAGTGAGGAGTTAGATTGGATATTAATTCGGAATTACAACAGTTTTACAGCGATGTAATGCAGAGTCTCTCAGCCTTCCGACGCATTGTTGCCACGCTTAATAAAAAATCAGATGTTAAGTCTATATCTGAAGAGGTCGTGAAAATCCTATCGGATGAGCTGGGACTGGACCATTGTTCAATAATGTTGCTGGATGAGAGTGGGAACTACGTAGTGAATCAAGCGGGTGTTTCACCTCCTCATGCTGCGAGGAATGAGGAGGTCTATAACAGGGCTTTCAGGATTGGAGAAGGGGTTGCAGGCATGGTTGCAAAGAGCAATACCCCTATCCTCATCTCTGATGTTGACAATGATGGCAGATTTCTGAAACTTAAATCAGCCGTAGACATTGGTTCATTACTATGTCTGCCCGTTTCCGCAGGAGGAAGGGTTCTTGGTGTATTAAACCTGTCTCACGGTAAACCTAAATTCTTCAGTAAACATCATAAGAAGGTATTCTCCATCCTTTCTACGACTGTGGGTCACCTGATAAACTTTGTTCGCCTTCAGAAGGACCTTGAATTATTAAACAGGGACCTTCAACTTACGGTTCTTGAGAGGACAAGGGAGATAGAGGAATCCCATGAGTATCTGAAGAATATATTTGAGAATGCAAGTGATATTATTTTCACCATTGATAATGAAGGCCGGTTCATCTTCCTTAACAAAAGGGTGGAGGACTTTGGATATACTAAAGACGAACTTGTAGGGCAGCCATTCGATTCTCTATTGATGAGTGAAGATGGCATACGCGCCTTTGTTCACGTGCTGAAACATGGGAGTAAAAAGACTCTTGAGATAGAACTTAAAGGAAAGGATGGAACTGTATGGCAGACATTGTGCAGCTTTACACCTCTCAGGAGCAGCAGCGAGGGAATTATTGGTTTGCTTGGTGTTGCAAAGGATATTACTGAACGTAAGATGCTTGAGAAAAGGTTGTTCCAGACCGAAAAACTCGCTTCGCTTGTAACATTTGTATCCGGCATTGCACATGAACTTAATAACAGACTTCTCCCGATATTAGTTTATTCTGAACTTATTCAGCAATCATCGCTGGATGAGAATGAATTAAAACTGATAAAGACCATTAATCGTTCTGCTATAGGAGCAAAACGTATTGTTGAATCATTACTCCGGTTCTCAAGACAGGATAAACCACACAAGAGCAGCATTAATCTGAATAACATACTGCATAGTGTATTAAATCTCCTCCACTACAGGCTTCCTTCAAGCGCTATTTCATTGAAACTTAATCTTGAAGATTCCTTGCCAATGATCTTTGCAGATGAAAGACAGGTTGAACAGGTCTTTGTCAATGTAATTAATAATGCCTGCGATGCGCTTGATGAAAAAGAGGGGGATGGCGGGATAATAGAAATTATATCCTATTGTAAGAATGATGAAATCTATTTTGATATTATAAATAATGGGCCGGAAATATCCAGGGAAGCTATTGGCAAGATATTCGATCCATTCTACACAAGTAAGGAAGTAGGTAAGGGTACCGGTCTTGGTCTCAGCCTGTGTTACGGTATCATACATGAACACGGCGGAGATATTACTGTTTCCAGTGAGTTTGGCAGGACACAGTTTACAATAAGAATGCCGATGGCTTCTGAAGAGGATTCCTCTTATTGTCATTTACAGGATTCTGACGGGGAGGCGGGAGAAAGGACAACCAAACAGTTTAAAAAGATATTGGTCATTGATGATGAAGATGACCAGCTTGATGTTATGACGCATATATTAAGAGATACATATACTGTCACCGGTGTCAATTCAGGTAAAGAGGCCATAAACAGATTAAACAATGATGAATATGACATGATTATTTGTGACTTTAAGATGCCTGGAATTGACGGTGCAGGGGTATTTGAATGGATCAGCAGCAATAAGCCGTATATGGAAAGAAGGATGCTTTTTTCTACAGGTGATGTTCTTGGAGGAAAGGCTGAGGCATTAATTAAAAAGATCGGTGGTAATTATATTATTAAACCGTATAACATAGAAGAACTCCTCAAAAAAGTCGAAAGTATCCTTAGCAATGAATAAGATCATTATAACAAATAATTCTGCTATCATAGCAGTAGATATCCAGAATGATTTTTGTCCGGGAGGGGCTTTACCGGTACCTGACGGTGATGCGGTTGTTTATTCAATGAATCTTTATATTACGAAATTCAGTAAAATGGGTTTACCTGTTTATTTTACAAGGGACTGGCATCCTCAAAATCATATTTCTTTTAAAACAAATGGAGGAATATGGCCTGAACATTGTGTTCAGGAAACGTATGGCGCTGAACTGCACAAAAAACTTTTAATTCCTTCCCGGGCAGTTATTATATCAAAGGGAATATCACCGGATAATGATGGATACTCAGGCTTTGAGGAAACTGACCTCGATAAACGGCTTAAAGCAAAAAATATCCGGCAGCTTTTTATTGGTGGACTGGCTACTGACTACTGCGTCAAGAGCACAGTGCTGGATGCCTTGCATGCCGGATTTGATGTGGTATTCTTATCAGATGCATCGAAGGGTGTTGATGTTAATACTGGCGACAGTGAACAGGCTATAGATGAGATGCTGAGAGAAGGGGCTGTGAAGGTCGTTTACGGAGATATAAGATGGCAGCACTGAGGGGTATATTAAATGGAGCGTAAGTTGTTTACTGCAGACTTTGAGGATATCAAGTCCGGAAGAGTCACAGATATTTACTTTGATAGAACAATAAAGATACTCAAGGCGAAAGGTATAGATAAATGGGTTAAGGCAGAGTTTATAGCAAAGAGCCTTCCTGATGACGGAGAGTGGGGGGTATTTGCCGGACTTGAGGAATGTACACGGTTATTTGAAGGTATGAAGATTAATGTTCGGTCAATGCCGGAGGGAGCCATCTTCAAGACTTATCATCCTGTCCTTGAGATAGAAGGGATGTATACTGACTTCGGTATATATGAGACTGCAATCCTTGGTCTTTTGTGTCAGGCATCAGGTATTGCTACAAAGGCTGCAAGATGTAAAAAGTTTGCAGAAGACAGAGGGGTTATTAGTTTTGGTGCAAGGAGGATGCATCCATCAATAGCACCGATGATTGAAAGGAGTGCCTATATAGGCGGGTGTGATGGCGTGGCTGTATTAATGAGCGGGGAACTGATAGGTGCAGATCCGGTAGGTACAATGCCTCACTCACTTATCATATTGATGGGGAATTCGGTAGAAGCAACGAAGGCATTTCATGAGGTTATTGAGCCCCAGGTAAAAAGGGTTGCCTTAGTAGACACTTTTGGCGATGAGAAATTTGAGACGATTGCAGTTGCAGAGGCTTTGGGTGAAAAGCTATATGGTGTAAGACTGGATACGCCGGCAAGCAGAAGAGGGAACTTTCTCAGAATACTGCAGGAGGTGAGATGGGAACTCGATCTTAGAGGATATCAGCACGTTAAGTTATTCGTCAGCGGTGGATTGGATGAGCATAAAATAATTGAGTTGAACCCTTATGTAGATGCGTATGGAGTAGGGACTGCAATAAGCAGCGCAAAGGTGATAGACTTTGCAATGGATATCATCGAAGTAGATGGAAAGCCTCTTGCCAAAAGGGGGAAGATGTCAGGTTCAAAGAGGGTTTTGAGATGTAGCGGCTGTTACAATTCCATGATGATACCCCTTAAGGAAAATTCAGGATTCAAATCTCAGATTTCAAATTGTGAATGCGGTGGGGATTTCAGAGATATACTTCAGTCACATGTGGAGGAAGGGAAGATAGTTGCTGACAGGCCTGCTGCTAAAGAAATCAGGGATTATGTTTTAAACCAGTTGAGACATTTTTCGTTGTGCCTTTAAACTACTTTGTCATACTGAATTCTGAATTCTTTAATTCTTCACTGAAAAAATAGCCGCAAAAGTAATCTACATCGTGTAAATCTTTAGGATCAATAGGGAATGCCTCACACTGTTTTGGCCGGCCATTATTATATATGGCACATTTTGTATTTCCGTCAGTTCCTTCGAGGAACGGACATTTCAAAAGTAAGCTGCAACACTTCCCACACTGGAAGCAATCTCCATATCTTGCCTTTTGTTTTTCCTCGACATATTTTTGATTAAACGTGCATAACACAAATCTTCTGAGTTTGTTGTTTATGTGTTTTAAAGTCTTTTTGGCATGCCTGTCAATGTAATACTGAATTGTCCTTGTCAATGAGTCCCTCCAATGAAAAATATCAGCCTGTATACATAACATATCAGCAAGGTAAATTTCAAGAATTATTTATTTATTGCTGAAATCCATTGCCTGTTACCGTTTCTATGGCCGCGGCAATAATGGCTACCATTTTCTTTAAAATGGCTGATGAGATACTAAGCGGAGGTATTAATATTATAACATTACCAATCGGCCTTAATATAAGGCCCATATTTCTTGCTTCCAGACAAACACGGTAGCCGGCTTTGTCTTCCAGAGGGTAAGGGGCTTTTGAAGACTTATCTTCAACAAGTTCTATGGCTGCCATAAGGCCCTTTTGTCTTATATCTCCGACATGGGGATGATCCTTTAATTGTCTTAGCAGCTTCTCAAGTAAGCTGCTTTTAACCCTGACATGATGGAGAACGTTTTCTTTTTCAAATATGTCAATATTTGCTATGGCAGCAGCGCATCCTAAAGGATTTCCCGTATAACTGTGGCCGTGAAAAAAAGTCTTGAATTCTTTATACTCCCCGAGAAAAGCATTGTATATGTCTTCCGTGACTAATGTGGCCGCAAGAGGAAGATATCCCCCGGTGATTCCCTTGGCAATAGCCATTATATCAGGTGTAACATCTTCATGTTCGCAGGCGAACATACGTCCTGTTCTTCCGAAACCTGTAGCAACTTCATCTGCAATAAGTAAAACATTATATTGTTTACACAGTGAGCTAATCTGACTGAGATATCCGGGGGGAGAAACTATCATTCCTGCAGCCGCCTGTATGAGTGGTTCAATTACAAAGGCTGCTGTTTCGTGATGATGTCTTTTTAACACCTTTTCTGCCTCTCCTATACAGGCTAAATTACAATCAGGATGGTTTTTGTCTATTGGACATCTGTAACAGTTTGGTGACGGGACTTTAATCGTCTCAAATAATAAAGGTTTATACAACTTGTGAAACAGGTCTATACCTCCAAGACTGACAGAGCCAATCGTGTCTCCATGGTATGCATTTTCCAATGCCAGGAACTTAGTCTTATCCCTATATCCGCCACCCTTAAGCTGCCAGTATTGGAATGCCATTTTTAAGCCGGCTTCAACTGCTGTAGAACCATTATCAGAATAAAATACCTTTGACAGTGAAAATAAGCCGGAATTATGGGCAACTCTGATTAGTTTTTCAGCCAGTAATATGGATGGAATATTCGAAAGGCCGAGGAGGGTGCTGTGGGCGATCCTTTTTAGTTGTTCTGTAATTGCCTTATCAATGGCCTTCTTCCTGTGGCCATGTATGTTAACCCAGACAGATGAGAAACCGTCAATGTATCTCCTTCCTTGTGTATCAATCAAGTAAGAACCTTTGCCGCTTTCTATAATAAGTGGAGTATCAGCTACCCACTCTCTCATCTGCGTAAACGGGTGCCATATATATTCCTTGTCTTTTTCTTCCATTATACATGTCCGATCATTCATAGAAGCAAAAACTACCCTATTCTAACCTGTATGTCAACCGCTTAAAGACGCATTGGTAAATAGGTAATCTTACCTTAATCTTTACAATTTAATCTGAATAATAATATAATGTGATAGTATCTTATTTTATCTCTTGAGGAGGGTATGTATGCAGAAGCTTATTAAGAAATTCGACAAGAAGAGTATAGTTATTGCGGCGATACTTATTTCAATCGGTGTAATAGCCGGTGTTATAATGTCTTCCAACCTCGGTTGGATTCCCCTTGGGCAGGCCAGGGTTGAACCTATTCCACCCAGGATCACACAGCAATTAGCTGAGACAGAAAAGGCATTTGTAGAGATATCAAAGCGCGTAACTCCAGCCGTGGTAAACATCTCAACTACCAAGACAATGAAGGGTTTGGAAAGGAGTCCGTTATCTCCGTTTTTCCAGGACCCGTTTTTCAGGCGTTTTTTTGGTGATGAATTTTTCAGGGAGCATGAAATGCCCAGGAAGCGCAAAGAGCAGAGTCTCGGCTCCGGTGTTATTGTGTCCGAGGATGGATATATAGTAACTAACAATCATGTAGTTGAAGGGGCTGATGAGATAAAGGTTGTACTCTCTGACAGACGGGAATTTGTGGGAAAGGTTGTTGGCGCTGACCCCAAGACTGATTTGGCAATAGTTAAGATCAAGGACAGCGATCTTCCTGCCATTGTCTGGGGAGATTCAGATCAGATTGAAGTTGGGGAGTTTGTGCTTGCTATCGGTAGTCCATTCGGGCTTAATCAGACTGTTACGAGTGGCATCATAAGCGCTAAAGGGCGGGCAAATGTCGGTATAGCTGATTATGAGGACTTTATTCAAACAGACGCCGCAATTAATCCGGGAAATTCAGGAGGCGCTCTTGTAAATATCATGGGTGAACTTATTGGGATTAATACTGCCATATTTACAAGAAGTGGCGGATACATGGGGATAGGCTTCGCGGTACCGAGTAACATGGCAAAATCTGTTATGGATAGTCTGGTAAAAGAAGGAAAAGTTACCCGTGGCTGGTTGGGAGTCTATATACAGGACATCACTCCTGAGCTTGCAAAACAGTTTAAACTAAACGCCAACACCGGGGCACTTGTAAGTGATGTTATGGAAGGAAGTCCGGCTGAGAAGGCGGGACTTGAGCGTGGCGATGTTATTATGCAATATAATGGTAAAGAAGTGGAGAATAATTCTCATCTAAGGAATATGGTAGCCCAGACACCTGTTGGAAAGGCAATAGATGTAAAGATCATACATGATGGAGGGGAGAAGAAGCTTAAAGTTACTATCGGAGAACTTCCGGCTAACATGGCTAAAGGAGAGACCGGAGAAGGGGCGTCAGATGGCATTTTCGAAGGGGTCACTGTCCAGAATCTTACTCCGGAATTCAGGGAAAGACTGGAAATACCTGATAAGATCAGAGGGATATTTGTTACTACTGTGGAAGCAGGTTCGCCTGCTGAAGAGTATGGCCTTAAAGCAGGCGATGTTGTTATGCAGATAAACAAGAAGGATACTAAAACGATCAAAGATTTTAATAAAATAGTAGATGACATAAAAAAGGGTGATAGTATTTTAATTTTAGTATACCGTGAAGGGATGACAATTTATATAACCATGTCTCCATAAATCAGGGACACTTCCCTGAATCAGGAAGTGTCCCTGAGAGAGGTTTACTACAATGTATCATTTAAGGCTAATTCAGGGATTTTTTATAGTCCTGTGCATATCTTCAGGATATTTTATATTTTCCAATAATCCGCCTTTTTCTCCTGTAGCTGGTATTGTTGCGGGTCTTTTGGTTGGTCTGGCTGCTGTCATATTTGAATATTTCTTTAAACAGTATTCTCTTGGGCAGTCAATAGGCGGTATTACCGGTTTAGTAGCGGGTTTATTGATCGGTAATCTGATAATGTCCGTTTTTGAAAATGAATTTACTTCCAATTACAGTGCAATACTCTCGTTTCCATTTAATTTTATTTCGGGTTATTTAGGTTTGGTCCTGGGGACAAGAGCCGGAGAATGGATAGATTTAACAAGTGTGCAGAAGTTTTTTGGTTCGGAAGTATCAGGATATAAGAAGATACTGGATACAAGTGCAATAATTGACGGCCGGATTGCAGATGTCTGTGAGACCGGTTTCCTTGAGGGTACTTTCATCGTACCTCAATTTGTCCTGAAAGAGCTTCAGCATATTGCTGATTCTCCTGATATGATGAAGAAGGCGCGCGGCAGGAGGGGAATGGATGTATTGCACAGGATGCAGAAAATGGCAGATGTAGATGTGAATATTGTAGACAATGATTTTCCAAAGATACGTGAAGTGGATTTAAAGATTATTGCGTTAGCCAGGGTTATGAATGCCAAGATTATTACAAATGACATAAATCTAAGCAAAATAGCAGAACTTCAGGGTATAGAAGTGCTGAATATCAATGAACTTTGCAATGCATTAAAACCCGTTGCATTGCCTGGCGAGTTAATGAATGTCTTTGTATTAAAAGAGGGTAAAGAGTATAACCAGGGTGTAGCATACCTGGATGATGGGACCATGATCGTGGTGGAGGATGCAAAGAGGTGTATAGGTAGAAACGTGGGTGTCAGTGTAACCAGTGTCCTTCAAACAACAGCCGGAAGGATGATATTTGCAAGGGTAAAGGATGAGTCTGCTTCACAGTCGGTCGCAAGTGCATCCTATTCTCCATTTGGCAAAGGTGGGCCTGGTGATGTGAAGGGGGCGATATGAAGGTAACTGCCATAATTCTGGCGGCAGGAAAAGGGAAGCGGATGCTTCATTCTTTGCCAAAACATTTTATCCGGCTTGAAGATAAACCTGTCCTGGCATATACCCTTGATGCCTTTGAAAAATGTCCTGATGTCAATCAGGTGCTTATTGTCTCACGGTCAGGTGAAGAAGAATATTGCCTTAAAGAGGTTGTTGAGATGTATGGGTATAAGAAGGTCTTAAAGATAGTCATCGGTGGAGAGAGGAGACAGGATTCGGTATATAATGGTATAAAAGAGCTTGATGAAGATACTGATATAGTTATTGTGCATGATGGCGTAAGACCCTTTGTATCTCAGAAGATATTAAGTGAAACTATAAAGCTGGCTATGTTTGCTGATGGGGTTGTAACTGCCGTTCCTGTAAAGGATACTATTAAAGAAGTAGGTGATGACAAGACAATAAGATCTACCCCGGACCGCTCTTCTTTATGGTATGCGCAGACGCCTCAGGTATTTAAAAAGCGTATATTGGAAGAGGCATTCATAATGGCATACGGGGATAGAGTTTCTGTTACAGATGAATCATCCTTAGTGGAGAGACTTGGTTATAAGGTTAAAATTGTTGAGGGTTC
>Ga0209619_10003634_pt1 | contig 11097 bp, 6 predicted proteins | sample Rifsed16ft3_FD_184011 | JGI IMG/M metagenome (GOLD analysis project Ga0209619, IMG submission 184011) | Soil microbial communities from Rifle, Colorado, USA - sediment 16ft 3 (version 2) | ecosystem: Environmental > Terrestrial > Deep subsurface > Rock core/Sediment | place: Rifle, Colorado... | reverse complement strand
CGCTCGCCAGTGAAAGACTCGTCAAGGCGGCAATAATGATGGGGCCTCTTGTCGTCATGACCCGCCCTCCCGAGGAGGCCACCGGAACAGGATCCCCACCTCCGGAGCCCAGTCGGTGGCCTTGCTGCTCAGGCCGAAACCGCTGTTGAGCTTGAGGACGACGTGCCGGCTCAGGTGCCACTGCACCTCCCCGATGAGCGATAGCTCGTCGGACGACCCTTCGATTCCCGCATAGAGCCGCCAGGAAGGCGAGACCTGTCGGAGATACTCGATCGCATACTCGCCCAAATCCCACGGGCTGGACGACGAGTCGTCGTACTCCAGCGCTCCACGAGCGGTCAGCGTACCCCAGCGGAAGCCGCGGATGACCCCCGTCCCCACTTTCACCTGCCATCCCGGCGTACCGATGAGAACCTTCTCCTTGGAATGGGGGAAGACAACTTCCGCGAACGAAAAAAACTCGGGACGATCGAGGGTCTCCTTCTTCCAGCGCCAGGTGAGGAGAGTCTGAATGTCTCCCAGTCCCGACTCCTGGATCTCATCCGGCACCGAAGACGTGTCGTCCGGCGACTTCTGGAAGGTTGCGTCGATGACGGCGGCCTCGAGCTCGATGGCGAACGCGTCGCTGAGACCGTAACCAACGAAGATCAGACCCTCCGAGGCGCGGTAGCGTCCCCGGAAATCCTGGTCCGGTCCGAGACCGAGCTCCGCCGGGCTGTATTCGAGGTTCTGGTCGCGATAGTACTCGAAGAAAGGGTAGATCAAGAGCTCGCCCCTCTGGACGTACGTGCCGAAGAGCGACGTCGGAATGCCCGGGCCGCGGTCCCGGAGGAAGTCAAAGGTCTCCTGCGACGCCGGAGCATCCTGTGCGGCAACGAGCTCGCCCATGAAGAAAAACGAAATTAAAATAGAAACCCTAACCGCAGCGGTCCTCAAGGGGCGCCTCCTTCCTGATGGCGACGAAAACGAACCTTGAAACAGGAGCCTTTGCCCATTTCGCTCTCAGCCGATAACTCCCCGTCATGAAGCTCGGCGATTCGCTTGGCGATGGAAAGACCCAATCCCAGCCGACCGCTGGATGGGCTTCTGACCGAATCCACGCGATAGAAACGATCGAAGATCTTGCCCAGCGCCTCCGGCGGGATGCCCTCACCGGTGTCCTTCACAGTGAGCTCGAGCCCCTCTTTCTCATGGACGACCGACACCGTGATGTTGCCCGCTTGGGTATGGGCGAGGGCGTTCTCCAAGAGTGATGCGAGCAACCGTCGCAAAGTCGGTTCACTCCCCACCACAACCGCCGATCCTTCCGGGGTGTCGAGCCGCAGATTCAGCCCTTTGGATTCCGCCTCTGGTCGAAACTGACGACAAACCTCGGAGGCAAGCCCGCTCAGATTCACATCGGACATGGGAACGGAGCGCGACTCCAACCCCGCGCGGGACAACGTCAGCAACACCTCGATGAGCTCGCTCAATCGTTGAGACTCGGCATGAATGTCTCTCAGATCCGCCCGATAGCCGTCTTCCGACCTCCCATGGCGAAGAGCCAGCTCGGCGGTGGTGCGGATGACGGAGAGGGGAGTGCGCAGCTCGTGTGAGGCGTCGGCGCTGAACTGCTCGATCCTCGCGACCGATGCCTCCAGGCGTTCCAGCATCTCGTTGAAGGTCCGCGAGAGTCGCTCCAGGGCGTCGCCGGTTTCGGGAACCGGGATACGCTTCGATAGGTTGCCCACCGTGATCTCGGAAGCCGCTTCGCTGAGCCGATCCACCGGCCGCAAGGCGCGGCGGGCGGTGTAAAGGCCTCCCAACGCGCAAAGAACTAGTGCGATTGGAGTCGCCACCAGGAAAGACGCGGCCAATCGATCCCGTACCACCAGCAGACTTTCCAGAGAGCTTGCCAGAAGGACCCGGTAGGTTTGACCCAAGATGACGACTTCCTGTACCAGGACCCGGTAGAGCGCGTCATCCGTATGCACGGTACGGAAGACTCTTTCCTGGTCATTGTCCTCCCATCGAATCGCCGGGGCTTGTGCTGCCGTCCGGGGAAACACCTGCCTGTTTCCAGAATCTCGGATCTGAGCCAAATGGCTCTCCGGCCCTGCCAAGACCAACTCGGTCAGGTCCTCCTCGACCTCTGCCGGCCCGTCCGCTTCGGTCGCCACCACCTGCACCAATCGCTCAAGTCGCTGGGAGAGCGAATCGTCCACCGCCGATCGTACGGAGTAGGTCACCATGGCCCACAACGCCGCACTGAATACGGCGTAACCCAGGAAGAGCATCAGGGAGTACCAGGCGGTGAGCCGAACCTCGATGGATCGCCAGCGGATCAGGGCTCACCCACCTTCAAGCAGAAGCCGACGCCCCGGACGGTATGAATCAGCGGATCGTCTTCATTACCATCAACTTTGCTTCGCAGAGAACTAATGAAGACGTCGACGGTGTTCCATTCGACATCGGCTTGGTGGCCCCAAACGCCCTCGATGATGGCGTCGCGAGACAAGACCTTGCCGGCGCGGTGCATCAGAAGCCCCAGGATCTGGAACTCCCTGGGCGTGAGATTCAACTTCCGCGTACCACGCCACGCCTGGTGCGATCCGGCATCGAGCCTCAGGTCCCCGACTTCGAGAATCACCGGTCTCGATATAGGACCGCGTCGGGCGACGGCACGAACGCGCGCCAGAAGCTCCTCGAAGGAGAATGGTTTCGTCAGATAATCGTCGGCCCCGGTATCGAGGCCGGTGACGATGTCCCTGGACGCGTCCCTGGCGGTGAGCATCAAGATAGGGGTTTGACAGCCTCGTTCCCGCAACCGTCGGGCCACCTGCCATCCGTTCATGGTGGGGATCATCAGGTCGAGGACGACGACGTCGAACCGCCGCAAGAGCGCGAACTCGAAACCCTCGGATCCGTCAGCGGTGACCGTCGTCACGTGTCCGTCGCGCTCGAGACCGCGCTTCAAGAGCGCCGCCATGCGCTCATCGTCCTCGACGATCAGAATGTCCATGGGCTCAATTTATGGGGCATTTATGAAGGAATTCTGAAGACTCACCTCGCCCTGCACCGCCTCCTACTCCATTGTGCTTAGAATATGAGTGCCAAGGAAGGCCTTTGTCCATGAGCTCCGCAAGAGACCCGAATCGCCTCAAGCCCCGGCTCGTTCTCTGCGACGGTTGGCGCGGCGTTCAGCACCATCTTCTGGACTCCCTCACCGCCGACTTGTCCGGTGGCGGCGTCCTCGCACTCCGTGATGTGGCTCTTCTCGTGCCTACTGCCGCGGCGGGCCACCTGCTTCGGAACACGCTGGAGCAGACCCTTCTCGAAGACCGAACGGCCGTCGTGCTGCCGACCATCAGCACCATGAGCAGCTTGACCACGAACCTGGTAGAGCGCTCGCTCGGTCGAGTTCGGTGGGTAGACCCCCTGTTGCGCGAGGCGCTGCTGGAGCAAGCCCTGGAGGAAGCGGCGGAGTCGGGGACGCGGCCGCCCTTCGCACTGCGCGAAGCACTTTCTTCTCGCATCCTGGCCTGGAGCGACCATCTCTGGATGACCGGTCACCGCATCGAGGACTTCTTAGCGCGAGCGCAAGAGGAGTTCGACGTTCCGGAGGATGTCGGCGCCGAGCGCATGGCGACGCAAACGCGATTCCTCGGCGAAGGTCTGCGTCGCTACGCGGCGAAGCTCTCTTCCCTCGAACGCCAGGATATCTCGACCGTCTTCTCTGCGCTCTTGGAGGAGGGCGGGCCTTTCCCCTATCGAAGAGTCTTCGCCCTGGGTGAGGACGCCCTGAGACCACGAGAGCTCTCCTTCCTCATATCCATCGCCGGCGCCGCCTGCCTCGAGCTTGTCCTGCCAGAGCGCATCGCGGATGCGCATTCCGTGCGCAGTCTCCGCCATGCGGTTCCCTTCGAGGAGAAACGTTCTGGTCCGTCACCGGCGACGGCATCCCTGCTGCCACCGAGCCATGACGGAGAGACAGCCTTGGTGGCTCGCGACCGCGAGGAAGTACTCTCCGGAGTGGCGCGACTCCTGAAGGCTCGGGCAGCGGCCGGCGCCCTCCCACCCTTGAATCGCATTGCCGTTGTCGTCCCCTCGCCTCTCCCCTACATCTATCTCGCCAAGAAGACACTCGGACAGGCCGGCATAGCCTACCAGCTTCAAGACGATTTCCCGCTGGCCACCGAGCCCTACCTGGCCGCCGTCGATCTGGTGCTGACCTTCGTCGAGCTCGACGGTCGCCGCAGCGCCGCGCTCGCCCTGCTTCGCAGTCCGTTCTTTCGTTTTCCGCGCGTCGGCCCGGCTGCCGTCGCCGCCTTGGACAAAGAGCTGACTCGAGGTCGGGAGCCGGGAGGAACCCGCGCCTGGCGGCGCCTGCTCGAAGAAAGCAGGCGTCTTCCGGTGCAGCAGAGCTTGCCCGGCCTGGACCCGGAAGAACATACCCAGCTTCCCGCCATCGAAGCCTTGGTGGCGCTGGGAAAAGGATTGACCCCTCTGGCTGACTCCGGTTCGTCGCTCAGCACCAAGGTCGATTGTCTCCGCGGCTTCCTTCATGAGTTTGGCCGGCCGTTGGTCGCGCTCGGTGACGAGGCGCGACACCAGCGAGCACGGGGCGCGCTCCTTTCGATTCTGCAACGACTATCCGACGCGGCGCGACAGATAGGAGATCCTCCTTTGCCTTTCCCGCTGTTCCAGGAAAGGCTCCACCGAGCGGTGGAATCCCACACTTTCTCGGTTAGATCCGGCAGCGAAGGAATCCAGATCGTCGACGCCCGTTCGGCGGGGCTCGGTGCGTTCGACCTGCTGGTGATGGTCGGGCTCAACGAGGGCGAGTGGCCTGCCCGCTCTCCTCGAAACATCTTCTATCCTCAATGGCTGCTCAAGGACTTCGGCTGGCCGACCGACACCGAGTCGCTGGCCGCCGAGCGGGCCCGCTTCATCGAGCTCGTTCGCCTGCCGTCGCGCTCGGTGGCGGTATTCCGCCATCAGCTGGAGGACGAGATCCCCACGGTAGCCTCACCGTTCCTGGAAGAGGTCGAGCCATGGGTAGCCGGGCGGGAAGAGCCCCTTCCCTCCCCGGTACTGGGAGAGCTGGTCATATCGCGGGCCGAGGCTCTACGAGCGGGCATGGTTCCCACCGAGGACCGCGTGGTGAGCGAGCGGCGCGCGAACCTGGGAGAGCTTGCCTTCCTGAAGCCCGACCCCGTCTCGGCCACCGCCTTCGAGCTCTACCTGCGGTGCCCCTTCAAATACTACGCAAGGCACGTACTGGGGCTCGAGGAGGAGGAAGACCTCGACGAGGCGATGTCTCCGCTCGAGCGCGGCATTCTTCTCCACGAGATCTTGAGGCAGGGTTTCGAGCAATGGGATGGCTTCGATGACCGCCCACGTCCCATTACCGAGGACAACCATGAGGAGGCGATGGCTCTCTTTCGTCGGTTGGCGGCGAAGAAGTTTCCTCCTGACCGGCGCGGCATCGAAATGGAACGGCTGTTCGGCGGCCGAGGCCACACCGGGGAGATCGAGTGGCTGATCCGCCAGGAGATGGACAAAAAACCTTTACGCCGGCGCCTGGTCGAGTACGCGTTCCAGGATCATTTTCAGTTTCCAGACGGTCCCGAAGGAGAGCGCCCCTGGTTCGTCCGCATCAAAGGCAGGGTCGATCGCCTGGACATCGACGCACAGGGATCCTTGCACGTGCTCGATTATAAGAGCGGGAGGGCGCCCGACCCGAAGGTATCCCTTCAGGTGCCCCTTTACGCCGCTTGTTTGCAGCAGCAGTTCTCCGCTCCGGCGATGACGGCCTCCTACCTGAGCCTCCGCGAACGCAGGTCCGTTCCGCGCCAGGATGTAGAGAAGGTACCGCCTCTGTTGAGGAACACCTACCGGAGCATCTCCCGGGGAATCTTCACGCCACGTCCCTACCAGGATTTCCTCTGCAACACCTGCGGCTATGTAGGCGTGTGTCGCAAAGAGATCGAGGAAAGATCGGAAGCCGAGTCGGAGGAGAACGCGGCCCCATGAACCGCGACTTTCTTCCCGAGGACCGCCTGGCGCGCCAGCAGGCGGCCGATCCCCGGTTCAACGTGGCGCTCGAGGCCTCGGCCGGCACCGGCAAGACCAGCGTCCTGGTCGATCGCTATATCCGACTGATTGAGGAAGGCGCCTCTCCTCGGCACATCCTGGCCATCACCTTCACCCGCAAGGCTTCCGGCGAAATGAAGAGTCGCATCATCGAAGAGCTTCGGGGTCGCGACCGTCTCTGGTCGTCGGTGAGGGAACGCCTCTTCGACATCCATATCGCCACTATCGACGCTTTCTGTCTGGGCCTTCTGAAGGAGTTCCCTTTGGAGGCCGGCTTGGATCCGGACGTGGAACTGCTGGACGAGGTCGACACCCAGCGTCTCACCGAGCTAGCCGTCGAAGAGTCTTTGCTGAGCTTCCGACCGACGGACGGCCCGGACATGGGATTCCTGATCTCGGTATTCGGCGACCCGGCACTGCGGCGTAGCTTGCACGATCTGTTGAGAAGCCGACTGGTCAAGGAAGATGCGCTCCGTGGTTTCGTCGACCGCTTCGTTCCTCGCCGGCTCGATCTCGATTCCGTTCGGCGGCAAATGGTCGCTAGTCTCAATGACGTTCTTGGCGGCAGGGATGGCGTGGAGCGGCTCGTCTCCAGCGGGCCCGAACCTTCGTTACCTCGCTTTCGTGCGCTATCCCTTGCCTTGCGGCGAGCCATCGATCCGGAACAAGCGACGCCCTTGGACATCGAGCAGGTGGCTTCCTACTTCCTGACCCAAGACGAACATCGTCCTCGCCAGAAGCTCTCCAATCTCTTTCGCCTCTCGGACTTTCCTGACCGAGCGGCCTTCGAGAGCCACCGGGACCTGGTTCTGTCGCTCGCCCCCGGCGTGGCCTCGGCCTACGCGCGGTGGTTCGGCGATCGCGATCTCTATGGTGTTCGTGAGCTCTGGAGGCTCTACCACACGGCATCGAAAAAATTTCGCGACCTCAAGGAGTCGCGGCGAGGGCTCGACTTCACGGATGTCCTATTGCGAGCGGTGCGACTGCTGGAAACGCGCGAGGAGTTCTCGCAGAGCCGCTTTCGGCTGGAGTCCCGCTATCACCACCTGCTCATCGATGAGTTTCAGGACACCAACGAGGTCCAGTGGCGTCTGATACGAGCGCTCATCGATTCCTGGGGAGAGGGATCTGGCCTGGTTCAAGCGACGATCTTGAACGAGCAGGCCTCCGGCCAGGGCACCGGAACGCTTAGGGAGCCCTCCGTTTTCATCGTCGGCGATAGAAAGCAGTCCATCTACGGTTGGCGAGATGCGCGGGTGGAGGTATTGGAAAGAGCCGCTCGACAACTGTTGAGGCTGAGACCGGGAGGGGGACGGCGACTGACCATCCGTCAGAGTTTCCGCGCCGAAGGCACGCTGCTCGACTTCTTGAACGATGTCTTCTCCGGAGTACCCCAGAGTGGACGAGAGCTCGAGTGGTCCTTCCGATATCTGGAGGGGGATCACTTTCCGGTTCTGGAAAGAGACGAAGGGAGGCGCCCGGTTGGCCTGGTCGTCGAGCCGGATCTGCAGCGGGCGGCGGCGGCGGTGGCCGATGAGATCGTCCGGCTCTTGGAGGAAGAGCACGCTCGCCCCCGTGACCTGGCGATCCTTTTTAGGAGCCGCACGCACTACCGGGTGTACGAGGAAGCTCTCACCGATCGAGGCGTTCCGACGTACGTTTATCGAGGACTCGGCTTTTTCGACTCGCCGGAGGTGAAAGACGTTCAGGCCCTGGTGCGCTTTCTCTCCGAACCCGGCTCCGAGCTACGCTCCGCTGAGCTCCTCCGATCCCGCTTCGTCGGCCTGTCCGACGTTGGATTGGCCTTGCTCGCCGCGGAACGGGGGCGCCAGAGAAGAGAAGGACCCTTCGCCAAGTTGTTGAGGGGAGGAACCGCGGAGACGGACCTTCCCACCCTATCTTCAGCAGATCGAACGCTAGCGATGCGCGCATCTGCCAAAGCTCCGGACTGGGTGCGGCGCGTGGATCGTCTCCCTCCCTCGGATCTGCTGCTCGAGATCCTGGAAGAGACGGACTATGCAGGATGGCTGACCGGGCGAAAGGGACTGCAAGGGTGGGAGAATCTGAAGAAGATCCTGGAAGTGGTTCGACGCGCCCAAAATAGAGGATACCTGACCCTTTCTCGACTCGCCGAGTACTTGGACAGTGCTTCCACGGGCGAAGAGTCACTGGCCGTGCTGGAGGCGGTGGACGCGGTCAATCTCATGACCATCCACGCCGCCAAAGGGCTCGAGTTCGACAGCGTCTTCGTCGTGAACATGGGACAAAAGACCCGAACCGATGTCTCTCTGCCACGCATCCAGGAAAAAGAGGAGGGGGAGGTAGAGATCCATGCCTTGGGGCGACCGGAGGCGGAAGGGCCGGCCCGAACGGTGGAAGAAGAGAAACGCCTACTCTACGTGGCGCTCACCCGAGCTCGAAGGAACCTAGTGCTCTGCGCTTCCGGCCCGACGGATGGCGAGGGGAAGACGACGTTCCTGCAGCTTCTGCCGGAAGGCCTGGGGGCGATCTTTCGTGAAGCCCAGACGAGCGTCGAGCCCGAGATAACCTGGACACCGCAGCGTCGTACTCATCGGCTGCGATGGATCCGCCCCCATTCCGTGCCCCGCGCGTATCGGGGCAGCCGAGAGGAGCCCCACCACCAATCCGCGCTGCAGCCCCTCGTCGATTCCTCAGCCCAGCGCGTCACCGTCAGCGAGATCGTTCGCCAGCAAGGCGGAGGAATGCCCGAGGGCTGGGACTTCGATCCCGTTGACGCTTCGGTGGGAACGCTCGTTCATCGGATGTTCGAGTACTCCGTTCCTCTCGACGACTCGCTGGTCGAAGTGGCCGAGTCTCTATCCGCTGAGCTCTTCGATCGCGCGCCGCCGGAACGAGCCCAGGCCGCCAGTTCGGCCGCCGAGCTCTACCGCAAATTGCGGGAACGAGCCGAGATCCTCGAACTTCTCGACAACGGAGAGGTTCACCGAGAGCTGCCGTTCTCCTTGAGGCGCCGGGACCAGATCGTCCGAGGTACCATCGACAGCCTGGTGCTCCTCGAGGGTCGCGTCGTGCTCATCGATTACAAGACCGGGGCCCCTCGACCCGAGCATCGGAAGCAGATGGAGCTCTATCTCGAAGCGGCGCGGCAACTCTTTCCGACCCGGGAGGTCGAGGGTCTCGTCTTCTACGCGAGTGGCGCGCCATACCGCGTCCCTCCCCCGAGTAGAAACCCCCGGCCGGGATCTCAGCTGAAGCTCTTCTAACCGGAAGGCTCTCCGGTCGCCGGGCCTTCTCGCCCTTAGGCTGACCTCCCTCTCCATGAACGGCTAGGCGAGGCGAGCAAAACTATGTTAAATTTATGCTTCGGCAAGAAAACAAAGCTTTCCTTTCGCGCCGGGGCTGTTGGTGCAGCCGTGGAGACGGCACCGCGTCTACCTGGCGAGCTGCGGCGAGACGGTCGCCTCCTTCCGGCAAGACTCCACCCAGCAGACGCCGGTGGCCAATACGCAAGGAAAGATGATATACTTCCTTTAATCATTCCGACTTCAATCACCCATTCATACGGTTTGACGTCGAGCGAATTCATCAGGCTGACCGATCACCTGGTGGCGGCCGGTCGAGACGAATCTGCCCCGTATCGCAGGACGCGGATTCAGCGGAGGCTCTTCTTCAATGGCGTCGGAGAAGCGTTCCGAAAGCGCTGTACAGCAGCGACTTCCCCAGTTATCCGGCGCGCAGCCCGAGCTCGAAACACAGTCCTCGCAAGGATCACCGCGCGCTCGACGTCACCTGCTGATCGTTGACGACGAGGAAACCGTGACCAGGTTTTACCGTCGCACCTTGGTCTCGCAAGGCTACGAAGTGGTCTGCGCGCGAAATGGCAGTGACGCTATAGACCTCGTTCGAACCTCGTCCTTCGATGCTGTCCTCAGTGACATCTCCATGCCGGAGATGAACGGCATTCAGCTTCTAAAAGCTGTACGGAAGCTCGATCTGGATCTTCCCGTGATCCTGGTTACCGGTGAGCCTCATCTAGATACGGCGATCCAGGCTCTCCGGCACGGCGCCCTACGCTACCTGGTTAAGCCGGTAAAACCTCAGGAGCTTTTGGACGTGGTCGCGCATGCGGTCCAGATTCACGACCTGGCCAAAATCCAAAAGCAGGCACTAGCCCTCATGGGAGACCGAAACCGAGCCGCAGCGGACCGGGCGAGTCTCGACGAAGCGTTCGTCGACTCCCTGGTTCGACTTTGGATGGCCTATCAACCGATCGTGTCCTGGCCGGCACAAGAGACGTTCGCCTATGAGGCTCTGGTGCGGTCCGAGCATCCTCTGCTGTCGAACCCAGCAGCCCTGTTCGATGCGGCATTTCAATTGGAGAGGGTTCACGAGCTTGGACGAACGATCCGGCAGCATGTCGCCCAAGACGCCGGTTCCCTGCCGGGACGGCAGCTGGTGTTCGTCAACCTTCATCCCAACGAACTGGAAGACGACCTTCTCTACGGCGAGGAGAATCCCCTACTGTCCCTTGCAGGTCGCATCGTCTTGGAGATCACGGAACGCGCCGCGCTGGATGGTGTTTCCGACGTGAGAGATCGGCTCGGGAAGCTCCGCTCGATGGGTTTTCGTCTCGCTATCGATGATCTGGGTTCCGGCTATGCGGGGCTCGCGAGTTTCGTTCAGCTCGATCCCGAGATTGTAAAGATCGACATGTCCCTCGTGCATAACATCCAACGCCATGCGGCCAAGCAAAAACTCGTCCAGTCGATGATCCATGTGTGCCGCGACATGAAAATCGACGTCGTTACCGAAGGCGTGGAAACGCAAGAGGAACGAGCGACGCTAGTAGCTCTGGGAGCCGATCTCATGCAAGGCTACCTGTTCGCTGCCCCCTCCGAACCTTTCGTCACCGTCCCGCGGTCGACCTTTCAGCCAGCCTAGACAGGCGCCTTAAGGCGGCGCCGAGGAGCCCCCCGTTTCGTCTTGCAAATCCGGATAGTACTTCTCCAGGCAATTGCCGCAGAGCCCGTGGCTGAAACG
>Ga0209619_10003627_pt1 | contig 11104 bp, 6 predicted proteins | sample Rifsed16ft3_FD_184011 | JGI IMG/M metagenome (GOLD analysis project Ga0209619, IMG submission 184011) | Soil microbial communities from Rifle, Colorado, USA - sediment 16ft 3 (version 2) | ecosystem: Environmental > Terrestrial > Deep subsurface > Rock core/Sediment | place: Rifle, Colorado... | reverse complement strand
GGGGTGGTCGCCGAGGACGGGCGGGTCGCCGGTGATGGCGAGGACGTTCCGGACGCCGCCCACGGACCAGGCGCCGAGCAGGATGGCTTGCAGGCCGATGATGTTCAGGTCGCGCGTGGTGAGGTGCGGGATGGTTTCCATCCCGGCCTGTTCGATGGCGCCGGCGAGCATGATGGCGTCCATGCCCACGCGGGCCAGGGCGCCGCTGTTGATGTCGACCGCGTCCACGCGGCCGGAGGATTTGAAACGGCTCACCGACTCGAGAATGCGGTCGAGGTTGACGCCCTTGGGTGGGTCGATCTCGACCGAAACCACGAACTTCCCCTCCTCGAGCTTGCGGTAGAAGGTCGAGACCGGCTCGGCGGCTTTAGGCGCCGGCGGTGGAGGCGCCGCAACGGCCACACTCTCCGCCCGGCGCTCCTTACGGGCCGGGGCGGTCTTGGGGGAAAGTTCTTTGACGGCTTGCGCGATGGCGCGGATGTGCTCGGGGGTGGTGCCGCAGCAGCCGCCGATGATGGAGGCGCCGAGCGCCGCGGCCTCGCGGGCGAACTGGGCGAAGTAGTCGGGCGTGGCCTTGGGATAGATGACGCGGTCGCCCATGCGGTGCGGGAAGCCGGCATTGGGCTGGACGGAAAGGCGCGCGCCGCTCACCTGGGCCATGGCGCGCAGGACGCCGAGGATGTCCTGCGGGCCGATGCTGCAGTTGGCGCCGACGACGTCGGCGCCGAGCTCGAGCAGTCGGCGCGTGGCCTCGGCGGGGTCGTCGCCCACGAGCGTCTTGCCTTCGTCGCTGTAGGCGAGCTGGGCGATTACGGGCAACTGCGAGAAGCTGCGAACCGCCTCGAGGGCCCAGGTGAGCTCCTGGAGGCTCGGAAAGGTTTCAAGGATGAAGAGGTCGACGCCGCGCTCTTCGAGCGCCGCCGCCTGCTCGCGGAAGATCTTGCGGGCGGTCTGGGCGGCGTCGGGCTCGGCGACCTGCCAGGCGGGCCCCAGCGGGCCGATGGAGCCAGCGATGAGAACGTCCACGCCGGCGGCCTCGCGGGCCTCGCGAGCGATCTTGACCGCGCTCTGGTTGAAAGCGGCGACGCGATCGGCGAGGCCGAGCGCGGCGAGCTTGGCGCGGTTGGCGCCGAAGGTGTTGGTTTCGATCAGGCGGGCTCCGGCCTGGATGTAGGCGAGGTGGATGCGCAGCACCGCTTCCGCGTGCTGGAGGTTCGTCTCCTCGAAGCAGCGCATCGGCCCGAGCAGCTCGTAGAGCTGCGAACCCATGGCGCCGTCGCAGACGAGGATCGCCTGCTCGAGCCGCCGGCGGAAATCTGCGCTCTTCATGGTGTCTCGCCCGTGCCCGGGCGGAAACCCACGATTCTACTGTGGAGTGGGGGCGCGGCGGCGGAAAACATGAGCCTCGCCGGAAAGACGAGGGGAAGAAGCCGCGTCAGAAAGCCAGCTAGGGGACGCTGGGGCTGACCACCTGGTTGTCGTTGGCCAGAATGATCGGGATGGCGATGGCCGCGGTCAAGCCGCCCAGGATGGCCAGGGTCAGAGCCAGCTTGGCGTTGGCGCTCATGCCGGCCCCGGAGCCCGCGCCCCCGGGGGTTTGGTCAGCGTCGTCCAGCAACCGCGTCTGCACCTGGAAGCTCTGGCCGGGCAGCACTTCAATCGTACGATTGGCGGAACGCACCTCGACGCTGCCCCGCTGAGCCGCCACCAGGGTCAGGCTGTCGCCGAGCCGCGCCACTTCCCAGACGGCGATGTCGGTGGTAGGAGTAATCTCCAAGCCGTTGCTCCACACGCGCAGGTCGCTCCCGTTGGTGCGCAGGGTCACACGGCCCTGGTTCAATTCGACTGTCAGGTTCTCGCCCTGACGCACGGCGCGGGCGTCACTCTGGGCGGCGAGGTGGATTTGTTCGCCCCGGGCCAGCAGCACGCGGGCCCAGCCCTGCGCGCCGGTGGCGAGCCGGTCGCCGTCGAGCAGCGTGGCATCCGCCGGCAAGGCGACGCCGTTCACCTGGGCGGGAGGAGCCGCCACGATGCGCCCCAGCACGGCGGCCCGCTCGGCGGCGCTCAGAGACACCGCTGGACTGGCCAACAGGCAACAAAGCAGGACGGCAACGGGTCGGCCCAAATGACGGCTCATGGTGAACCTCCCGATACTCTGCGGTGCCGGGAGTATCTAAAGCGGTAATGGGGTGTGTCAAGCACTTTTTGTTCTTGGTGCCCCGCGGCGGGCGTGCGGGTCGCCGTTCTTTGTTACAATCGGTCGGTTAGGCCGGAGGAAAAGGAACCCCGATGTTTTCGCGGCGGCAACGAGTGGTGAGCGTGGTGTTCGCCTGCGTGGACGCCGCGGCGACCGTCCTGGCGTTTGTCAGCGCTTACCTCGTGCGCAGCGTCCTGCTGCCGGAGCTGGCGCCGCGGTTTCCGGCTTGGCCCTTACCCGCGGGCCCGCTTTATCCCTTTGCGCGCTACCTGCCGGTGCTGGCCGCCATTGTGCTCATCTGGCTGGCGGTGGGTTACGTGCTGGGGGTCTACCGCCCGCAGGAGCTGCGGGAGCGCCGCCAGGCGGTCTTCGACCCGACGAAACAAATTGTGGCCGGGATGCTGGTGCTGGCGGCCGGGCTTTTTTTCGTCAAGGGCTTCTATGTCAGCCGGCTGCTGCTCGCGGGCTTCGTCGGACTCGACTGGCTCCTGCTGGTCGGGCTGCGGCTGGCCTACATCGAATGGGGCCCGGGGCTGCGAGCGCGCCTCGGCGATGCCCACTACATCCTGCTCGTAGGCACGGGGCCGCCGGCGCGGGAGCTGGCGGCGCTCATCGGCCAGAGCCGGCCGACGGGGCTGCGGCTGGCGGGCTGGGTGACCACGGGCGCCGACGATCCGCCGGCGGACGCCGGGGCGCCGGTCTATGCGCTCGCGGATGTCCCGCGGCTCTTGCGCGAGCACGTGGTGGACGAAGTGGTTTTCGCGGTGAACCGGGAAGAGCTCGAGCGGATGGAGGAGCTGCTGCTGCTCTGCGAAGAGGAGGGCGTGCGCACGCGGGTGCAGCTGCAAGTCTTTCCGCACCTCTACTCGCAAGTTTACCTGGAGCACCTCTACCACATTCCGCTGCTGACCTTCTCGACGACCCCGGCCGACGAGCTGCACCTGCTCGTCAAGCGCGTGCTGGACTTCCTCGGGGCGACGGTGATGCTCGCGGTGCTCTCGCCGCTGCTTCTGCTGCTGGCCCTGCTCATCAAGCTCACCTCGGCCGGCCCGGCGCTTTTCCGCCAGGAGCGCTGCGGGCTGGGCGGCCGGCGCTTCAGCCTCTACAAGTTCCGCTCCATGACCGCGGACGCCGACCTGCGCAAAGAAGAGCTCGCCGCCCTGAACGAGGCCGACGGGCCGGTCTTCAAGATGATGAACGACCCGCGCTGCACCCCGCTCGGCCGCTGGATGCGCAAGTTCAGCCTGGATGAGCTGCCGCAGCTCTGGAACATCTTGAAGGGGGACATGTCGTTCGTCGGGCCGCGGCCGCCCCTGCCGGAAGAAGTGGAGAAGTACGAGCGCTGGCAGCGGCGGCGGCTGCGGATGCGCCCGGGGCTCACGTGCCTCTGGGCGCTGGAGGGACGGAGCCGCTTGAGCTTCAAGCGCTGGATGCAGCTCGACCTCGACTACATCGACACCTGGTCGCTCTGGCTGGACTTGAAAATCTTCCTGAAGACCATCCCCCGGGTCCTGGCGGGCCGGGGCGCCGCGTAGCCCTAGGGCTTCACCACGAGGGTCAGCGTGCGGCTGGCCTGGCGGGTGGGCCGGTCGGAATCCATCACCGAAACGGTAAAGCTGTAGGAGCCCGCCCGCTGGGGCAGGCCGGAGATCGAGCCGGTGCCCGGGTCGAGGAAGAGGCCCGGCGGCAGGGCGCCTTCGGTGAGCGTCCAGAAGAGCGGCGGGGTGCCGCCCACCGCGGCGAGCGCGGCCGCATAGGGCGTCCCCCGGCGCGGCGCCGGGAGCGTGGAGACGACGATGATGGGCGGGTCGCTGATGCCGGTGGTGACGAGGAAGATGTCGGAGGTCTTGCCCGTGTCGTTGGCCACGAGGTTCGAGGCCGCGGAGGTGAAGGCGATGGTGGTGCCGTCGAGGCTCATGGCCGTGTCGAAGCTTTCGCTGTCCGGGTTGATGCCGCCCATGCCCAGGCTCAAGCGCGTGGTGGAGGGAGCCAGGAGGTCCCGGAGAAAGATGTCGCGGGCGTCGTTGCGGTCGTCGGCGACGAGGTTGGAGGCCAGGCTGGAGAAGGCCACCAGGCGGCCGCCGCCGCTCAAGCCGGCGGCGACGTCGACGAACCCGTCCCCTTCGCTGTCGTCGTCGGCCAGGCTGACGCGGACGGTGGTGCCGGCCGTGCGGTCGTGCAGGAACAGGTCGGAGACAAGGTTGTCGTCATCGGCGACCAGTTTGGTGGCGCTGGAGTTGAAGAGGACCAGGTTGGCGTCGCCGCTTAGCGCCGAGATGTTGCTGGGCCCATTGGCTGCCGTGCCGGCGTCGTCCATGCTCTGCAAGAAGGTCAACCCGGTCGCCGGGTCGGCGAGGTAGATATCGGGCACCACGTTGACGTCTTCGCTGGCCAAAACGTTGTCGGAGTGGAAGCCCACCAGCGATGCGTCGGGGGTGAGGCGCGGCCGGAAGCTGCTGCCGCTCCCCTCGGCGTAGATGCGGAAGACGCTGGTCGAGTCGGGGATGGGGTCCCAGTCGCTATCCACAAAGAAGCTCATAGGGTCGTTGACCTGGATGGTGCGCACCTGGCCGGCGCCGGTGCCGGAGATGATTTCGAGCCGGCGGCTGCTCAACTCGTTGAAGCCGCTGGCCAAGTTGAAGCTGGCGACGTTGCGCTCGTCGGCGAAATCCACGGGGTGGTCGGCCAGGGCAACGACCCGGAAGACGCTGGTGTCGTCGGGAACAGGGTCCCAGTCGGGCGTGACCGTCAGGGTGGTGGCGTCGTTGGCGGTGATGAGCTGCCTCTGTCCGTGCCCCGTGCCGCTGAAGATGTCCACCTGCCGCCCCACGTGCTCGCCGGCGGTCATGGCCAGGCCGGAGTGGCCGATGGTGGAGGCGCTGAAGATGTCGGCTGTCTGCTCGCGGGTGGCGATGCGGAAAACGCTGGTGGTGTCGGGGTTGATGGCCCAGCCCGAGCTCATGGTCAGGGTAGTGGCGGTGTTGGACTCGATCAGGCGGCCCTGGCCGACGCCTGTGCCGGCGACGATCTTGGCCACGCGGCCCTTGTGCTCGTCCACGGTCATGGTGAGCGTGGAATTGCCGATGAGCCTGTTGCCGGAAATGTCGGCGAGGGTGTCGCCCAGGTTCACCATCAACTGCACGCCCACCGTCGACTTGCGGGTGCTCACCCGCTGCGTGCGCACCACCGAAATCACGCCGCCGCTGAACTGAATCTCGGTGAGGAAGATGTCGAACGCGCCGTTGCCATCTCCTTCCACCAGGCCGGCGCCCTGGGAGTGATAGGCGACGAAGCGGCCGTCCGGGGTGATGACCGGCAGGTTGCTCAAGCCTTTGCTCTGGATGGGGTCGCCGGCGCTGTCCAGCCCCACGCTGACCCGGGCGGTGTCGATGACCACGGGCGGGCAGGCGGAGACGTCGAGGGCGGTGACGAAAATGTCGCGCAGGCTGTTGGTGTCGTCGGGCGCGAGGTTGGCGGCGTCGGAGGCGTAGGCGACGAAGACAGTGCTGCCCACTACCGCGCTCACCCAAGGGGCGAGGCTCTGGCTCTTGGCCTGAATGCCGGCCGTGCTCACGCTCACGACGATGGTGGTGCCGCAGGTGCGGTCGCGCAGGAAGATGTCCGCCGAGGCGTTCTTGTCGCCCACGACCAGGTTGTTGGCGAAGGAGGTGAAAGCCACGAAGCGCCCGTCGGGGCTGACGGCGGCGCCCCCGGAGTCGGAGTTGCCGACCGTGCCCGTGGTGCTGACGCTCACGAGCTCGACGACCTCGGTGGTGTCGCCGATGGTGATGGTGAAGTCGCGGTTCGCGGCGGCACCGGCGCTGTCAGTCACGCGGACGGTGAAGGTGAAGGTGCCGAGGGTGGTGGGGGTGCCGACGATCTTACCCTTGAGCTTCTTGAGGGTGAGCCCCGGGGGCAGGCTCGACCCGCTGCCCAGTTGCCACTTGTAGGGGGGCGTGCCGCCGATCATCTGGATGCGGCTCTTGTACGGCAAGCCGACGGTGCCGTCGTCGACGTTCTTGGTGTCGAACTTGAGCTGGGTGTCCTGGGCGAGCGCGGGCAGGCCGCCGGCGGCCAGCAGCGCCAGCGCGAGCGCAAGGGCCGGCCAGGCGCGCCTGCCGAACCGCTTCTTTCTTGGCGTCAGCTTCAGCAACTCTGCGGGTCTCCTACGATGCTCAAGGAACTCACAGTTTATCGCAGCCTCCGCTTCCGGGTCTACCCCCGACACGGCCCGTCTTTGCCTTAGACGCTGATGCCCGGCGCCGGGTTTGCCGGGCGGGGGAGCGTATGATATCTTGGTTGAAGAGGGCCGACCCCAAGTCGGCCGGTTGACTGTTATGGATCGAAGTCGCTCCTTCCGAGGTCTCGTCAATCTCCTCGCCGCCGTCGGCTTTCTTCTCGGGTTGCCCGCGCAGGCGCAGCGGGGAGGCCTGGCCGCCCAGCAAACCCTGGTTGACCTGGTGGAGCGGGCGGGCACCATCATTCACGGCCATGTGGTCTTCGCCCGGGTCGAGCCCCACCCGGATTTCCCCAACCTGACGACGGTGGTCGTGACTCTTCGGGTGCAGGAAACCCTCAAGGGGCAGGCCGGGGAGACCTTTACCTTTCGCCAGTATGTCTGGGACCTCCGCGACCGCACCGACGCCGCCGGCTACCGCAAGGGCGGAGAACTGCTGCTCTTTCTCACTCCCCCCAGTGAAGTGGGTCTCTCGAGTCCTGTGGGGTTGGGGCAGGGGCGATTCCGGGTGATCCGGAACGCCGTGGGGCAGAGGTTTGTGGTGAACGAAGCAGGCAACGTCGGGCTGTTTTGGGAGTTGCGGTCGGCCCTTGAGAGCCGGGGCGTCCGGCTGACGCGCAAGCAGCTCCAGTTGCTCGAACGCTTCCAGGGTGGCCCGCTACCCTGGGATGAATTGCGAGACTTGATTCGAGGGCTCGCCGGCACGAGTTAGGGACCGAATGCCAAGAATGATCCGCTGCCGCCGCAACACCTCCGGCGTCGCCGCCGCGCTGGGCCTGCTGGCGCTCGCCCTCGGGGGAATCCTGGAGCCGGGCGGGTCGGCGTGGGCGGGAGGTCCGCTCGTCGTGGGAGGAACTTTCGGTCCGCCGGGCCAACCCTTCACCTGGGATATCAGCCTGGGAGAAGTGCAATACCGGACGGACGGGGGCGGCCTCGGCGTTTTGAGCAACAGCGAGGCCAACGACTTGGTGGCGGCCATGTTTCAAGTCTGGGAGGATGTGCCCACCGCCGCCATCGGCTTCAACCGCCTGGGACAAATCACGGGGCTAGCGGATGGCAACGTCGAGACCTTGGCTGAATTCGATAGGGTCGTCGGCCGGTGTGAGGCGGGCTCGCAAAGTCCCATTATCTACGACAAGCAGGGGGCTCTTTTCAGCGTGCTGTTTGGCCCCGGGTCGGGAGTCATCGGTTTTGCTGGCCCGTGCCAGGTGAGCAACGGAGGGCGAATCGTGTCCGCCCTGGTGGCGCTGAACGGGGGCTTTCTCGACGGCCAGACGTTCAACGGCGAGCTGACCGGCAACGAGTTCGAAGCCGTCTTCATCCACGAGTTCGGGCACTTCTTCGGGCTCGACCACTCCCAGGTCAACCTGAACTGCTTGTTCGGGTGCGCCTCGGGGTCGGACGACGCCTTCGGCCTCCCCACCATGTTCCCTTTCCTCATCAGTGGCTTGACCGAGGTCCCCGGAGTGCACCCGGCCCGCACGCTTTCAATGGATGATCTTGCTTGGGTGTCCCGGCTCTATCCGGACCCGAGCTTCAGCAGCAGCTACGGCACCATCAGCGGCACGATCCTTTTTTCAGACGGCCTCACTCCTGCGCAGGGGGTGAATGTCATCGCCCGCCGGGTGAATGACCTCGGCACCACCGAGAACGAATCCCGGCGGTTCGCCGTCTCCGTGGTGTCCGGCTACCGGTTCACCGGCAACCCCGGCCAGAGCGTCACGGGGACGAACACCGGCGGCAGCCCGTTCGGCTCCCGCGACCCGGCCCTGATCGGGGCGTTCGAGATCCCTGTGCCTCCGGGCGCCTACACCATCGAGGTCGAGGGGCTCTCGGCCGCCTTTCAAGGCGGTTCCAGCGTCGGCCCGCTCGACCCGCCGTTCCCCAACCCGGGCGCCCAGGAGTTCTGGAACGTGGGGGAAGCGAACGACGACCCCACCTATCTTTCCAGCCCGGTCACTGTAGCGGCGGGCGCCACGGCCTCCGGCATTGACATCATCTTGAACGGGACTCCCCGCCGGCTGGATGCTTTTGAGATTGTCCGCCTCTGGCTGCGGGAATCACTGGCGCCCTGGCTCCGGGAGAACCGCGAGTGGGTGAGGGGATGAGTGGTCGTCGGCAATCCGGCGCTCCCGCCCGGACCCAGCCGCCCGGGGCGAAGAGAGTTGTATGGATGGGACTCCTCGGCCTGCTGGTCTGTCCCTCGGCGGCCGCGGGTCAGGCCACGATCACTCTCTCGCCAGCTTCGGCGGTCGTTCCTCTGCGGAAGACCCAAACCTTCACGGCCGAAGTCGTCGGCGCTCCCAAAATCGTCTACTGGAGCGTGTGCGACGCCAACGGGAAGAATTGCATTTCCGGCGGAAACAGCAAGCGGGGAACCATCGTCGACATCGGGGCGGACGCCAATGGCAACCGCCTGGGGCGCTACGAAGCCCCGACGGCGGTGCCGAATCCGCCGGCCTGCGCTCCGGCGAATCCCGGCTGCCAGCTCACCGTCCGCGCCAAGCTGGCCAGCGGCAAGAAGAAAGCCTTCGCCAGTGTCACCGTCATCATCCCCCCGCTGACCATCACCACTACCTCCGTGCCGGTCGCCTACCGCGGCCAGTACTATGCCGTCGGGGTGTTCGCGGAAGGCGGCAACTACTCTTACACCTGGACGATTACCGAGGGGGGCCTTCCCCCCGGCCTGGCTCTCACCAGCCAGCCTACGGTAGCCCTTATCAGCGGCACCCCGACCGCCGCCGGCACTTTTGACTTTACCATCCAGGTCGAGGATTCCGAGAGTCCACCGCAGAGCGACACCCAGGCCTACACTCTCCAGGTGAATGTCGATCTCCGGACGGGCACGTCCGGTCTGGACGACAGCGTCCGCGGCCGCTCCTACACGGAACATGTTGACGTTTCCGGCGGCACGGCCCCCTTCACCTGGACCGAGCCGACAGCTTTCTTCGATGCGGCCGGGGCCGGCGTTCCGGGGACGCCGTGCGAAGGCTTGGAGCTCGGGTTCGCCGGCTCCCTGGCTTCTCTGAACGTCTCGGGGAATCCGGTGAGCTCGGGCATGTGCGGGCCGTTCACCATCCGGGCCTCCGATTCGAGCACTCCGCCCCAAGCGGTTTCTTGGCCGTTGTACATCCGGGTGGCCGAGCCGCTCGTCATCAATACGACATCGCTGCCGGACGGAGCGCAGGGGTTCCCCTACACGGTGCCCCTGGAGGTGAGCGGCGGAATCCCGGCCTATCTCTGGTCCGTGAGCGGGTTGCCCGACGGGTTGATTCTGTGGATGAATGATGCCATCAGCGGTGTCCCCACCGTGCCGGGGACCTTCGACATCACGCTCCAGGTGCGAGACTTCGCGTTCCCATCCCAGATTGTTCAGCAAGCTGTCAGCCTGGCGCTCGCCCCCGGCCTGGGACGCAACGACACCATTGCCAAAGCCACGCCGCTGCCCAACGGCAGTTGGCTGGCCTCCATCAGCCCCTTCGCGGATCCTCCGGAGACTCCCGGCCCCGACACCGACTACTACAAGATCACCGCCAATGCCGGGAACACAGTGACAGTCGTGATCTCTGCGGAACAGATCTCCCCGGACAGCCCCATGGACCCCGTGCTCGAAATCGTCAACGCCGAGGGCGTCCGCTACACCACCTGCCGCAACCCCGGCACGGATGACGGTGTGACCGGCGCCCCCGACACCACCCCCACTGCCTTCGACGATGTTTGCCTGAATGACGACATTACTCTCGGCGAGCTCATGGACTCCAAGTTAGAGTTCCAGGTGCCGGGGCCGCCCGCGACCCCGTTGACCTTCTACGTGCACGTCCTCGATTTCCGCGGCGACGCCCGCCCCGACCTGCGTTATCGCATCAGCGTTTCCGGCGCCAACTAGCCGCCGTAGCTAGAACAGGCGCTCGCGGGAGCGGATGGTGCCGAAGCTGCCCACGTTGGCCAGCGTGAAGGTGAAGCGGTACTCGTTCTGGCTGCGCAGCAGCCCCAGGCCCAGGCGCCGGTAGGAGAAGGCGACGCCGCAGCAGTCCCAGTTGTAGCTCGTCTGCACGACCGTGTTGGGCAGGAAGTCCCGCCGCATGTCCCAGGTCGAGGCCACCACGGCGTTGAAGCCGCGGCGGTAGAGCTCGCCGTAGGCCACCAGGAAGCGCAGCTGGTTCGAGTGCGGCTGGAGGAGCTCCAGGTTGCGGGTGGTGAAGTGCGAGACGCTTAGACGCAGGAGCTCGGCGACCCGGGTCCCCGCCGTCAAGCGCGTGTTGGTCACCTTGCCTTGGTCGGGGTCGAAGTCCAGCCGGAAGTCGGCGTGGTAGCGCCCGCCGGGGTCGAACTTGACCGTGGAGGCGATGGGTGAAAACCGCCGCGGCCCCGCCGCCCAGGCGAACGGCGTGAGCGAGCTCAAAGCCGTCAGCACGTTGCGCACCCCGGGGCGCAGGGCGTCGCGCAGGTCGGGGTCGAAGAAATACTTCTGGCTCAAGCGCCAGCTCAAGATCTCCCGCGCCTGGCCGTCCTCCCCCGGCTCTTTCGCAAACAGCCGCTGCGTCAGCGCGTACTCGATCTCGTGGGTGTCGGAGAGGATGTCCGAGTCGTCGAAGCGCAGGAACTCATCGGTGTGGCGCACGCCGTTGACGTAGCGGTAGGTCACCTCCGGCTCGATCACGGGCTTGTAC
>Ga0209619_10003625_pt1 | contig 11109 bp, 7 predicted proteins | sample Rifsed16ft3_FD_184011 | JGI IMG/M metagenome (GOLD analysis project Ga0209619, IMG submission 184011) | Soil microbial communities from Rifle, Colorado, USA - sediment 16ft 3 (version 2) | ecosystem: Environmental > Terrestrial > Deep subsurface > Rock core/Sediment | place: Rifle, Colorado... | reverse complement strand
CCCACCATAACACGCCTGCTGAACATCCTCTTGCAAAGCATGCACTTCTTTCTCACCACGATAGAGCCTTCGATGTTGCAGCGACTCATTGTTATTCAATCCCCCTTAGATACCCCAACGCATACCCTCGATCTCTCGGACTAGCACCTTTGCGCAATATTCCGGAGATCCCCGGCGCCATCCTCGCGGAAGAGGCCAGGGAGCGCCTGATCCGAATCGCTGAGTCGGAGGACGCGGCGGCCGGCGAGCGCAGCGCCGCCCTGCACCAAATCGCGCATTCCTATATTAATGAAGGGAGATCTACCCGCAGGAGAAGAAGACCGCGGAAGAAGTCCTCGCACGATTGAAACGTTGAGCGTCCTTATCGGGGTGATCTCGGACACCCACAACTTGCTCCGCCCCGAGGTGCTCACGGCGTTGAAGCGGAGCAAGCTCATCCTCCACGCGGGGGACGTATGCCGGCCGGAAGTGCTCGAGGAGCTCGGCCGGATCGCACCGATAGTCGCCGTTCGCGGCAACAACGACCGGGGCGCCTGGGCCCGTCGGCTCCCCGTCTCCCGCACGGTCGAAGTAGGCGGCTTCCGCATTCACATCCTCCACGACTTGAAGGAGCTGGATTTCGACCCGAGAGCCGAGGGGTTCCACGCCGTTGTCAGCGGCCACTCCCACTGCCCCGACGCCCACAGAAGAAACGGAGTTCTTTTCTTGAACCCGGGAAGCGCGGGACCGAGGCGCTTCAAGCTCCCGGTGGCGATAGCGCACCTCGGCGTTGGCAAGCGCGGCCTCCGGGCTCGAATCGTCGAGGTCGGCGCTTCGGATTGATAGTGCCTCGACCGACTGGACTACGGACGGACAGAAAGCGCGATGATCTCGTCGAGACCTTGCGACAGTCTCTCGAGCGCTCTTTCGAGTCTCTCCGTTTCTCGCCGCACGTCCTCTTCCCTCCCTCGGGCGAAAGCCCCCGCGAGACCCGGAAATGGCTGGCCCGCGTAGAGCGAATAGATGTTCCAACCGTAGACCACATGGCGATACCAACGTTCTTCCGGAGGCGCGCTCTCGTCGATGAGCGACTGCTCGAGCCGCATCAGCCGGTCGTTCAAGCCGTCGATGTCTGCGGGCAGCGGTACCGAATCAAGCGCCCCCTCGATCCTCTCCCCTTTCTCCCGGACCGCGGCAGCGAGCTCCTTCAGGCGCTCGAAACGGTTCCGTCCCCCACTCCACTCCTCCGCCTGCCGCGCGAAATCCTCGAGCTTCTTTCCGTAGTACGAGAGCCTATACGGAAGAACCGGCGCGTCGGCGAGACGAATCGCCGCCGTCCCGAGGATCCTCGCGAGAAGGGCGCCTCTCCGGAAGTCGTCGTCGCCGTGGCGCATCATCCAATAGCGATTGTCGTAGTTCGAATGGTAGGCGCCGAAGGACCAACCACCGCGGAAGAGGAGCTCTAACGAGAGTGTAGGAAGCCCCACGAAATCCTGGAACGGCACGAAGTCCGCCCCGCTCCCCAGGGCCTCGAGGTCGTCCGGCGGCTCGATCCCGGGTATGTCCGCGGCCAGACCCCGAACGAAATCGCGGAGCGACGGGGTTCCTCCCGCGGCGAAGCGGTCGCCGTTGTACATGTCGCTATTGATGTAGGCGACCGCCTTCGCGCGGAGCTCGTCGAGTCGCTTCTCCGCGAACTCCGTCGAGCCCACGAGCCCGTACTCCTCGGCGTCCCAGAAGCAGAGGACGATCGAGCGGTCGGGTGCTTTGCCCTCGCGCGCCATCGAGCCCAGGCTGTACGCGACTTCGAGGAGCGCGGCCGTCGCCGAGCCGGGGTCGATGCCTCCAAAAGTCCAGGCGTCGTGGTGCGTCCCGAGGACCACCCATCGGTCGGGTGTCTTGCCGCCTCGGAGAGTCGCGATCACGTTCCGAATCGGTTTGAGCCCATCCTCCATGGCGACGTCGACCCGCACCCGCACGCCTCGAGGAAGCGACTCCAGGATTTTCGAAGCCTCATGCGCGGACAGCGGAACCGCGGGAATCCGCGGAAGGGTCAGGGCGTTCGCCGGATCGAGACGGGGCGCCTCGCTCGTTGCCGCGACTCCCGGCGTGAGCGCGTCTCCATGCCAGAACCACGAGAGCTTCGCGTTTCCCCGCTGCACGTGATCGGCTCCGCGATACGGCCCTTCGGGCCAGACCGCCCCCTTCGCCGCCCCGTCGTCTTCGGGGTCGCTATAGATAAGGATGGCGAGAGCGCCGCGCTCCTCCGCCGTCGCGACCTTGACCGCGCGATGGCTCTTCCCGTAGCGGACGACAACGACCTTCCCTCGGGTGTCGATGCCTTCGTAGTCGTCGGGTAGACCGTAGCCCGCATAGACCACGTCTCCCGTCACGCTGCCGGAGCCAGAGAACGCGATCCAGGCAGGCTCGAGCTCCCCGTGAGAGCTATCGGGATCGCGCGGATCGGAAGGCTCCCAGAGCGAGAGCGGCTCGGCGTTTGGAGAGAGGATGTCGACACTCACCCGCTTCGGCGCCGAGAGAAACGCCTGGTACTCCTCGATCTCGACTTCGAGACCCGCCTCGCGCAGCGTCGACTCCAGGTAGCGGGCCACGGCGTGGGCCCCTTCGGTCCCCGACCGATGCGGCCTCTCGGTCAGACGCCGGTGAAACTCGGAGATCCGCGCCCGGGAGATCCGCTCCGCGAAGGCTCCCTCGAGCGCGTGCTCGGGGGCGCGCGGAATGACGGGGAGCACGAGCCTCGAAGGGCGCGAGCGGTCGTGATAGACCGTCTGCTCGGCAGCCACCGGCTGCGCATCCTCTCCGAAGACGCCGCCGGTGTTGGGGTTGCGATCGAACCGCGGGAAGTTGCTGCTCGAAACTTCGAGGCGGATTCGGTGTCCGGGGAGAAACACGTTCCCGGTGGCACCGAGATCGAGAGAGACCTCGACCGCCTTTCCCGGAGTCAGAAGCTCCGGCCGGTCGAATCCGTTTCGATAGCGGGCCCGGAGAATGCCCTCGGTCAGCGATCTCATCGAGCCGTCGGGAGAGACGTCGAGGAGCTTTCCGGTGAAGTCGGTATCGCGGGCCGACGAGGCGATGTGAAGGACGAGCTGAATGTAGCCTGTCGCCTCGAGAGGTTCCGCGAGAGGAAGAGAGACATAGGCGAGAACGTCCTTGCGCTCTTCGAGAGTCGTCGTATCCCTCGGGGAGCGGGAATAGCCTTCGCTCGTGGGCGTCGCCAGCGGATTCCAGGGATCGTAGAGGTAGGAGTCGGGGTCCTCGTCCCCGGGAGCTTCCCGCGAGAGAGCTCCCCCCTCTCGAAGGTAGAAGGAGGTCTCGACGGCCCGCGAGAGCGGCCATTCTTCTTCGTCGCGCCAGCGGTTGTCTCCCATGATGAAGAGCTTCACCGGCGCTTCCCGCAGGATCCCCGTGTCCTCGCCCTTCAAAAGCTGTCGGAACCACCTCTCCATGAGCGACGCGGAGTCGAGTCCGGCTTCGGGGCCGAAGTCGACTCCGCCGATGCTGGTCGACGCCAGGCTCGGTCTCGCGTGGGTCCAGGGACCGACCACGAGGCGCTGTCCGGAGCGCGCGGCCTCGGTCGCGGCCTTCGCCCGGAGGCCCTGGAAGTTCCGGAGCGTTCCCACGAGGAGACTGTCGTACCAGCCGGTGAGGTGCAGCGCCGGAGTTTCGAAGCTTCCATGACGCCGGGAGATGTCGAATTTCTCCCAGTAGGAGTCGTAGCTCGGGTGCGCGAGCATCTCGAAGTAGCCGGGCATGTTTTCCTGAAGAGACTGCGCGCTCATTCCTTTCAGCGGGAGATGCCAGACCCAACGTTCTTCGACGAGCTTCTCTTCTTCCTCGGTCAAGCCGACGGGAGAATCCCGCCGAATATCGGGGTCGAGCCGTCGGCGGCGGACATCGACCGCTTGCCCGAGATTCCAGCGAAGCCCGTCGAGAAGATAGAAGGCCCCACCCTGGAACACCATGTGGTAGCGGCTCGCATACGAAGCGCTTGGAAAGAGCGCGGTCAGTCCCTTGGGGCGGAGAGAGGCGGCCGTGAGCTGCGTCGTCGCGGCATAGCTCCCGCCGAACATCCCCACCTTGCCGTCGACGTAGGGGAGCGCCGCGAGCCACTCGACAGTGTCACGGCCGTCTTCGGCCTCTTCGTGCGGCCGGCAAACTCCGTCCGACGTATAGCGGCCGCGCGTGTCCTGGACCGCGACCACGAAGCCCTGGCTCGCGAGCCGGCGGAAGAACGGGATCTCGCTCGAGGCCCCTTTGGAGTACGGAGTCCGCTTCAAGAGCGCGGGAAAACGGCCGGGTGCCTCGGGACGATAGACGTCGGACCGGAGCACTACTCCGTCCCGCATCAGAGCCTCGACGTTTTTCTCCACCGCGACGGGATAGGGAGCGGAAAGAGCGAGCGCCACGAGCGCGCTTGCGCCCGGGAGCTTCCTGGATGACAATATTTTTCGCCTCATGGCCGACCTGGTTCTCACCAACTTTCCACCATCCCTACTGGTGCGCATCGACCGCTACATCGAGCTTCTGGAGGAGCTCAACCCCGGTTACAAGTGGACTCGCAGCAACGCCGTCGCTTCCCTTTTGAGCCGCCCGCTCGCGGAAATCGAAGGTGCCGAGGTTCGCAACCGCCGGCGCAGCGGTCCAACTGACCGGAGGAGCGAGCCGAGAGCGGACCGGCGCAAAAGCCCCGGCGAGCGAAGAGCGGTACCAGAACGGCGGAAGCCGCCGTATCCGGAAATGGTGGATCTGGTCATCGAGCACCTCCTGCGCGAAAGCCGCGGTGTCGAGGACGAGACCTGGCGCGATCGCGAAGACCCCGACCAAACGCGCTAGAGCCCCGCGATTTCGAGCCAGTGGAACCAGATGGGGTGCTCCTGTTTGTACCACTTCAAGATCTCGAGAAGCTTCTTCTGGTGCTCCTTCGAGATCACGTCGGGCGAGATGCGATCGAAGTTGACCCGGATCTTGTCCCCCACGTGATCGAGCGCCTCGGAGCAGAGCGTCTGGAGCTCGTTGCGAATGCGACCTGAGTCCGAGATCCGGACCGGCCTCTCGCGGAAGTCCTCCCCGTAGAAAAACCGGTTGAGGAGCGGGTTGAAGACGAGCCGCGCCCGCTCCGGCTCCTCCATCATGCGCAGGGTGAAGCGCATGGTCTTGGTGCCTTTGCGAGTCGCGAGCGAGACCGTCGTCCGGTAGAGGCGGTCTCCCAGCTCTTCGACACCCTCAGCCCCGGTATAGGGATCGGGACACATGTAGCCGCAGGCGGCGAGAACCCGCCAGCGCCTTTCGGGGAAGAAGTCGTCGGCGGAGACGACGGGCTCGTCGATGGGAAGGCCGGCGTCGCGGGCGGAGCGGATCGCTTTCCGGTACTCGGAAACGAGCTTCTCGTCGAGAGGCTCGCCCGCGAGTTGGGTCAGTTTCGCGGCGAAATCGGGCGAGTCCGGAGACAGACGCATGACGTCCCGCTCCTTCTCCCAGGAGAGGGAGAACTTCGACGTGAGGACCGACATCGACCCGTCGAGTCCGAGAACGGGCGCGAGGCTCGCCGCCTGCATCGCTTCCGCGGATCCCGCGTAGCCGTCGCAGAGAAAAACGTGCGACTGGCCATGGTCGTCCTTCCAGGCCTTCACCTGGTACGTCGGGGCGTAACTTCCGGAGTCGTTGAAGCTGGGAATTCCCGAGGCGAGTCTGTACCCGCTTTCGACCAGGTGCGCCCCCGCCTCGCGCCACTCTTTCCAGAGCGTTCCCAGTCGCTTCTCTCGGCTCGATCCGCCGAGGGTCCAGACGTGGATGTTCTCGCGGCGGATGCCCGGGTAGGTCCATTCGATGGCCTCGACGACCTTGGCACGTGGGGAGCGGAAGTCGACGAGGACTGACCGATCGGCCGCGGTGCGCACCACCTCCTTGGGAAGGAACAACGTCCCCACGTAGCCTTCATAAGGAAGGCTGATCTGGAGCGGCTGGTCGAAGAGGTGCAGCACCGTCAGCGGACCGGTTTGCTCCCCTTTGGCGAACCGGGAAGTGTTCTCGAGGGTGTCGATGGCGGCGCCCCAGATGGTGATCGCGGCGGCCTTCGTCTCGTCGTAGAACTGCTCGAAGGTGTAGCCCTTCTCGTTGAGGAGCCGCGCGACACGGGCGTCGATCCACTTGGCCACTTGCGGCCGGGCGTAGACCCGCCCGAACCCGAGCTGGGGGTTCGAGCCCATCTCGGGACTCTCGCCGAGCTTCGGCATCAGCCCCTCTCCGAGAGAGACCATGATCGCGTGGTTCTCGGGAAGCTGGCGAGTGGCGTACCAGAGTGATTCGCTCATCGCGTAGGCAGAGATGGCGTCGGCGTCTTTCTTGATCTGATTGAGCGCGTTCTTGTCCGCGCTCTTCCCTTCCCCGTAGCGGCCATAGAGCCGCGTGCCCAGAGCGGTCACCGCCGCCGTCATCGCCACCAGGTTCTCGAGGCGGGAGGGGAGGAAGGAAAAGCGCGTGGAGGCGTCGTCGTTCCGCTCGAGCTGCACCTCCACGTCCTCGAGCCAGAGGTGGAAGCGACCGAGGATGGGCCGGGTGTCGAAGGCCCACTGGGCCACGAGGTTTCGCTTGCGCATCCTCTCGCTGGGCGTCATCGCGGGAAATATATCAAAACAGTTGCATCTGGTCGCCGCGGCGAGCGGGACGGCGGAAGCGGCTGGTGTCGAGAGGCGGCCTCGGTCGATCGAGGCCGTACTTGCTCCGGGCGGCGCGGAAGCGTTTCTCCAGGAGCTCCGCGTAGGGACCCGTGCCGCGCATCCGGGTCCCGAATTGAGACTGATAGAGGGCGCCCCCTCGGGTCTCACGCACCAGCGCTTCGACGTGCTTCGCTTTCGTCGGGTAGTGTGTCTGGAGCCACTCGGAGAAGAGGTCTTTGAGCTCGAGAGGGAGCCTCAGGAGGACGTAGCCCGCGGTCTCGGCGCCCGCGAGAGACGCCTCCTTGAGGATGCGCTCGAGCTCCGAGTCGTTGAGCGCGGGGATCATGGGTGACGCGAGGACGCCGCACGGAATCCCCTCTTCGCTCAATCCGCGTAGAGTCTCGAGACGCTTCTCCGGGGTCGACGCCCTCGGTTCCATCTTCCGGGCGAGCTCAGGGTCGAGGGTCGTGATGGAGACGAAGACGCTCGCGAGGTTCTTCTTCGCCATCGGCGCGAGGATGTCCCGATCTCGCAGGACGAGCTGGGATTTGGTCACGACCGCGACCGGGTGCTGGTGCTCGGAGAGGACCTCCAGGATCGAGCGGGTGATGCCGAGGTCCTTCTCGACGGGCTGGTAAGGGTCGGTGTTCGCGCCTAAAGCGATCGCCTGGCAGACGTAGCTCTTCCTGGCCAGCTCTTCCCGGAGGAGCTCCGCCGCTTTGGGCTTCGAGAAGATACGGGTCTCGAAGTCGAGACCGGGCGAAAGGCCGAGGTAGGCGTGCGTCGGGCGGGCGAAGCAGTAGATGCACCCGTGCTCGCAGCCGCGGTAAGGGTTGATGGAGACGTCGAAAGGCACGTCCGGGGAGTCGTTCCTGGCGAGAATGCTGCGGGTGGAGTCGGGGGTGACGACGGTCTCGATCTTCTCCCGCTCCTCCAGGGGAACGTACTGATACGGCTCGAACCGGCCCGTGGGGTTACTAACCGCTCCCCGCCCTTTCCGCTTCATGCCTCAGACTAGCGCGGGACTACGGGGATCAGCACCCGGGAAGGATGCTCGCGATCGTGATACACCGTCTGCTCGGCGACGATACCCTTCGTCTCCATCCCGATCCGGCCGCCGGTGTTCAGGTTGCGATCGAACTTGGGAAAAGCACTCGAGGAGATCTCGAGCCGCAGGCGGTGACCCTCGCCCATCGATACGCAAGTGGACCAGGCGTCGATATCGTACGACTCCGCCCGCCCCGGCTCGAGAAAGCTCTCCTCCTCCATCGACCTTCGGAAGCGGGCGCGCACGATGCCGTCGTTGAGCCTCTGTGCGAAACCGTCAGGATGGACGTCGAGAATCTTCGCCGTCCAATCCGTATCGCGGGCGGAGGACGCGGCGTGGAGCCGGACGGTCAGCGGCCCGCAGATCTCGAGCGGTTCGGTCAAAGGCGCCGTGGAGTAGACGAGAACGTCGTCGCGCCTTTCAATCGGGCGGTAGTCGTCCGGTCCCCCCACCTGTGAGAAGTTGGGCTCCGTAATGAAGGGAACGGCGTTCTCGGGGTCGTAACGGAACGTGTCGGCCAGCTCGTCTTCGGGCGCCTCGGGTTCGAGCCGCCCATCCCCGAAGAGACTGTTGGCCCGGCCGCCGCTACGGAGGAAATACTCGACGTATCGGGTCCGCCCGATCGGCCACTCGTTCTCGCTTCGCCATCGGTTTTCGCCCATCACGAAGATCCGCACCTTGGGGTCGAACTCGACGCCGTTATCGTCGCCCTTCAGCCAGTGGTCGAACCATCGCAGCTGCACGGCGTCGAAGTCGATGAGCGCTTCCGGACCAAAATCCACGTCCCCCAGGCGGCGTGACGTGTTCACGCGATGTCCCCAGGGGCCGATGAGAAGCCACTGCCGCTGCCGTGCGTCGGCCGTCGCTGCTCGCGTCGTCATGTTGACGTAGTTTTCTGTCGTCCCCACCAGCACATCGTCGTACCAGCCGCTCACGTGGAGGATGGGCACGGTGGCCCCGAGGAGCTGTTCCTGATAGGACTGCTGCTTCCAATACTCATCGAGGGTCGGATGATCGAACCAATCCTTCCAGGCGCGAATCCTTCGTCCGAATCCCTCATCCATGTCGCGAAGCGGCAGGGATCGATAGGCCTCCATGAGATCGATGTGGGAGGTATCCTGGAGCGTCTTTCCCGAGATATAGGCGAGCCAGGAGACGGTGGTCACGCCGTAGACTCCGTGCTGGATGGGAAAGTTCCTCGTCGGATCCGGAGGCGTCACGATCGAGACCATGGCCGCGAGGTACGGATTTCGAAGGCCCGCGGGGTAAACCTGCGTCCAACCGAGATAGGAGCTGCCGGTGGTTCCGACTTTGCCGCTCGACCACGGCGCGGTCCCGCACCACGTCTGCGTGTCGTATCCGTCCTCGGCCTCGTGAACGAGCGGATAGAACTCCCTTTCGGACTCGCCGCGGCCCCGGACGTCCTGAATTACGTAGACGTATCCGCGCGACGCCCAGAAGAGTCCTTGCCGGGCGTACGCGGGACTCGCGTTGTCGTACGGGGTTCTTACCAGGATGACCGGAAACCGTCCGGGCGCATCGGGACGGAAGACATCGGCGGAGAGACTCACCCCGTCCCGCATCCGCGCGCGCTGGTCGTATTCGATCTTGACCGGGTACCGCGGTTCCGCCCTTGCCGCCGGGACCCATGAGAGCAACAACACCGCGAGAGCTGGTTTCATGCCTTAAACTATCGCGGTGAAAGCGTGGGATGCCATCGGCATCGGGCTCGCCGTCCGCGACGTGACGGTCCTTCTGGATCGCTACCCGGACCCCGACGAGAAGATGCGCGCCCGTGAGCTCCACGAGTCCGGGGGCGGCCCCGCCCCGACGGCGCTCGTGACCCTCGCTCGTCTCGGACGAAAAACGGCGCTCTCTGCCACCGTGGGCGACGACGCCGTAGGACGCTTCATCCTCGAGGGCCTCGTCCGCGAGAACGTGGACGTGAGCGCGGTCGCGGTGAAAGGGGACTTCGTCTCCCCTACGAGCGTCATCCTCGTCGAGGGCGGACGACGAACCATCCTCGAACCGCCGCGCGGCGTCGACTTTCCCCTCGATTGGAGCGACGTGAGGAAGCTCCCCCTCGACGATGCCTCGGCCCTCCTCGTCGACGCGCGCGTGGTCGAAGTCCAGGTGCAGGCTGCACGGAGCGTGCGCGAGGCGGGCGGGCTCGTGGTCCTGGACTGCGGGCATCCCCGAGAGGGCGTAGACGACCTCATCGCGGAGAGCGACATCGCGATCTTCTCCTACACGTACCCCGCGGCCCTCCATGGAGCGGACGTCGACGTCGAGGCGTTCCTCTCGGAGATCCAGGCGAGGCTCCCCCGCCCGGGGCCGGCGGTCGCGGGCGTCACCCTAGGCCCGCGCGGCTGCGCGATGCTGAGCCGCGAAGAAGGCTTCTTTCAGATCGCAGCTCCCGCCGTCGAAACGTTAGACACGACGGGCGCGGGTGACGTGTTCCACGGCGCGTTCCTCCATGCGTTCCTGAAGGGGAGCTCGGTCGACACCTCGGCCCGCTTCGCCAACGTGACCGCCGCCCGGAAGTGCGAGGGGATGACGGGAAGGGCGCCGATTCCTGCGGAGGAGGAGATATGGCGCTTGGCCAGGCGCTGACACTCGCGGGCGCTCTTTTTCTGCAGCCGGATAAGTGCGAGTTCATCGTTTTGGGAACGCCCGAGCCGACCTCTGAGTTCCTGCAGCTCCTCAATCTGTACCGCCAAGGCGTCCGGGACGAGCCGATTGCGAAGCTCGCCGGCATCCATCACGACGAGCTGAAGTTCTTTCGACATCGCGTTCTCCTGGTGCGCGATATGGCCGCTCCCGGACCGCGCAGGACCGTCGAGCCGAACGACTCGTGCCTCGAGGCCGCGAGCCTTCTCGAGACGGAGCTCGCCATGACACAGGTCGGACGATCTCGCTGGGAGGATGCGGATTCGCACTTCGACGAGGCCTGGCAGATCTCGTTTCTCATCGAGACGCCGGTAGATCGGCTGCGTTTCCAACGGAATTGGCTTCTCGCAGCGGGTCTCTTTTATCACCAGCTCATCTTCGTCAGCGTGGCCGAGGAGGCCTTCATGCGCGCGGGCCGGTTGCTCCGCAACGCGGTCCGACTCTACCCGAACGACCCCGAAGTGCTCCTGGCGGCGGGCTCACTTCTCGAGTGGTCCGGCTCCCTCCGTTGGGGCGTAGCCGCCCACTTGAAGGAGGCGGAGGAGCTCTACTCCCGCGCCCGTCGATTCGCGCCCACGGACCCCGAGATTCTTCTCCGTCATGGGTGGGTCCTGGAGAAGCTCGAGAAAGAGGACGAAGCCGCACCCCCGCTCCGGCGAGTCCTGGAGCTCGATGCGCGAAAGGATCTGACCTACAGGAGCCGCATGGTGCTGGGGAGAATGGCGGAGCGCG
>Ga0209619_10003623_pt1 | contig 11113 bp, 10 predicted proteins | sample Rifsed16ft3_FD_184011 | JGI IMG/M metagenome (GOLD analysis project Ga0209619, IMG submission 184011) | Soil microbial communities from Rifle, Colorado, USA - sediment 16ft 3 (version 2) | ecosystem: Environmental > Terrestrial > Deep subsurface > Rock core/Sediment | place: Rifle, Colorado... | reverse complement strand
GTCAATTGTCGGCGGATCGGCATACAACAGCATTGAAAGGGCGATGAGAGCAGAGGCAGAAGGCGCTGACTATGCAGCAATGAGTTCCCCGTATAAATCTCTCTCAAAGCCGTTGAAAAAATTAACCACGCCGGAGATAATCCGCGAAACCAAAAAGCGTCTTAAGATTCCGCTGTTTGTGATTGGCGGAATCACAGAGGAGAATGCAGAAGAGATTATGTCGCTCGGAATTGATGGAATCGCAGTGATGAACGGAATTTTTTCAAAAGATAATACTGAAAAAGCAACGAGAGAAATCAAATCCGCAATAGAAAGATTTTTATAGGAATTATAATTCCCTCCGAATATATCTTTTTTACAGAATGGCTTTTACGGCTTCCTTTGCCATTGTCAAAAAAGGCTCGGAGATAAAACCAAGGAAAACCGCGGCAAACATAAGAACTAAAATAGTTATATTTAAAGGACTGGCAGTTGCAGGAAAAGCAGAGGACTGTTCATCCTCCATATACATTGCAACAACTATCCGGAGATAATAGTAGAGCGACACAGCGCTCATCATAACTGCAATAACAACGAGTCCTGTAAAGCCGGCTTTTATTGCCGAGGAAAAAAGGTAAAATTTGCCAAAAAACCCGGCCATAGGCGGTATGCCGGCAAGGGAAAGCACAAAAACTGACAGAGATGCAGCAAGAACCGGCTGACTTTTGGAAAGGCCGGCGATATCAAAAATTGTCGCGCCTTTTTCAGTTTTCTCTATCCCAAGAATAATGGCGAAGGCGCCAAGTGTTGCAACGGAATACACAATAAGATAGAAAAGCACTGCCGAAAACCCGTCGTCAGCCCCAAGAAACCCAACCAGGATGTATCCCGCATGGGCAACGCTTGAATAAGCCAGCAGCCTCTTCAAGTTTGTCTGCGGCAGAGCCATCAAATTTCCGGCAATCATTGTAATTACTGAAAGCCACCAAAAGAGATCAGTATATATCTCGGAAGGAAGGACATTGAATACCCTCAGAAGGGCAATAACACCGCCAGCCTTTACACCTGCTGCCATGAACGCACTCACAGAGGTTGGCGATCCCTCATACACATCGGGAACCCACATGTGAAACGGCACAAGCGCTACCTTAAAAGCAAACCCTGCAATTACAAACAGAAAGCCCGTAATAAGAAATGGAGTCTGTATAATATTTGGCATAACAATTTTCATAACCTTTAGATTAACACTCCCTGTTGCTCCGTAAATAAGAGCGATCCCCATAATTAACATTGCTGCCCCAAAGGAGCCAAGAAGAAAATACTTAAACGCCGCCTCTGCCCCGGTTGAACTCCTCCGGACACCGGCAAGAATATAGACCGAGATAGACAGCATCTCAAGGCTTATGAAAAGCATCATCAGATCATTCGTAGAAACAATAAACAATAAACCTGCACTGGCAATGAACAACAGAAAATAATATTCGCCCTGAAGCACATTCCCTGCTTTAATATAATCGTAAGAAATTACCATGACAATCAAAGCTATGAAGAGAAACAATATCCATAAAAATTGAGAGAATGAATTTATAGTGACAGCACCATAAAAGGAAGTCATCCTCAGATCCATGGATAGAAAATTGTAGAAAATTATACCAGCAAGTCCAATCAGGCTCATTAAGCCGGCCCAGTATTTTTTACTCTCGGGCAGGAAAAAAGAAGAAAATAACACCCAGACCGAAACGAGCACAAGCAAAATAGGGACTGCAACCCCGATCAGCCCAATGTCCGCAATTGTACTATTCACCGCATTCCTCCTGTGCCGACCCGCAAGGATTGCTTTTCACTTCAGAAGGCGCCGACTTTACTATTCCGGCCAATCTGATAAATTCATTTACCGAAGTTTCCATTTTTCTTAGAAACGGTGTGGGGTAGATTCCGATAAAAATAATAAATGCGATAACCGGAACCATATATGCCCATTCCCTCGGACTCATGTCCTTTATATTTTTATTTTCTTCCTTAGTAACTCTGCCAAAGATAACCCTCTGATACATGGACAACATATAAACTGCCGAAAGAACAATCCCCAGTACACCTATAGAGGTCAGCACCGGAAATTCATGAAAGGCGCCAAAAAGGATAAGAAATTCGCCGACAAACCCATTAAGTCCGGGTAGCCCTATTGACGAAAGCATGACAATCATAAAAAATACAGAGAAAACGGGAATAATCTTTGCAAGGCCACCAAAATCATCAATAATCCTTGTATGCCTGCGCTCATATAGCATGCCCACAATAAGAAAGAGCGCCCCGGTGCTCAATCCGTGATTTACCATCTGAAGCACAGCGCCCTCAACGGCATTCACCTGAATGGCAAATACGCCGAGCATTACAACGCCAAGATGCGCAACAGAAGAATATGCAACAAGCTTTTTCACATCATCCTGGCTCCAGGCAACAAGAGAACCGTAAATAATTCCAACTACGCCGATCAGCGCAATATAAGGAGCAGCAGCAACAGCAGTTTCGGGGAATATGGGAACAGCAAACCTTATAAAACCATAAACCCCCATTTTTAAAAGCACACCGGCAAGGATTACGCTGCCGGCTGTTGGAGCCTCCACATGAGCGTCTGGCAGCCATGTATGGAACGGGAAAACAGGAACCTTTATCCCGAAGGCAAGCACAAAAGCAAGGAAAAGCCAGAATCCAGTATTCCCAGGAATAACCGTCTTATAGAATTCAAATAAATTGAAGGAATAGAACCCGAACTGCTCGTGGTGCAGGAAGAAAATCATGATAATTGCAACAAGCATAAGCAGGCTTCCTATCATTGTGTAGATGAAAAATTTTACCGCTGCATAAATCCTTCTTTTGCCGCCCCACACGCCAATTATCAGATACATTGGGATAAGCATCGCTTCCCAGAAGAGATAAAAAAGAAAAACATCAAGAACCACAAAAACTCCAAGTATGCCGGTCTCAAGCAACAGGAGGGAAATATAATACTCCTTTTCCCTTGCCTGGATATAGTTGAACGACGAAAGCACAGATATCGGAGCGAGAAAGGTTGTCAGAAGCACCATGAAAAGACTGATTCCGTCAATTCCGATATAGTACGAAATCCCAAGGCTCTGCATCCATGGGATATTAACCACAAATTGCATCTCCGTGAGTGTCTCGTTGTAACCGAAATACAGCGGAATTGATACCAGAAAACCAAGGAGTGAAATTCCCAACGCCACATTTTTCAACAACTGATTCTTATCTTTGGGAATAAAAAGAAGAATCAGAGCACCCGCTGCCGGCAAAAATGTTACAATTGAAAGCAAATTGTTAAACAATCCGTCCACTATATAAACCTCTTAAGAACAAAATAGATTATCATAACGACTCCAGCAACAAAGATTAATGCATAACTTTGGGCATTTCCTGACTGCAGCCGTCTTAAAATACTGCCGATATTGTAAACGATTCTCGCAGAACCATTGACTATTCCCCCGTCAATAATCCCGGCATCAAAAAATCTGAAGCATATCTTATCAGAAAACCATCTGGGTGTTCTAACAAAAAGATAATCGTAAATCTCATCAACATAAAACTTGTTTAAAATCACAGTATAGACCGAAGAAAGCGTTTCTTTCACCCGTTCCGCTCTGCCGCTCTTCTGAATAAAAAACGCAAAGGTTATTCCTGCAATTCCTGCAAACACAGAAAGTCCTATGAGAAGATCTTCTGTACCCTTGCTTATCTCATGGTGGCTGCCTTCCCATTTTTCAAGGAAATGCGGAATGTCTATGAATCCGCCGGCAATACAAAGAACAGCCAGTATGCCCAACGGAATGGTCATTACCGCAGGAGATTCATGAGCCGAATGCCCACGTTTCTCTCCGAAAAATGTCAGGACAATCAGCCTTGAGATGTAATAGGCAGTCATTGCAGCAGTAATCAGCCCTGCAAACCAAATAATCTTGTTGCCACCGGCAAAAACACTTTCAAGTATCATATCCTTGCTGAAAAAACCGGCAAATGGCGGAATCCCGGAGATGGCAAGCCACGCAAGTCCCATAACCAGAAAAGTCCATTTCATATCAGCCCTGAGCCCTCCCATTTTTCTCATATCCTGTTCGCCATGCAATCCGTGTATCACGCTGCCCGCTCCGAGGAAAAGAACCGCCTTGAAAAAAGCATGTGTCATAAGATGGAAAACCCCTGCTGCGAACGCACCGGCGCCCACAGCCATAAACATATAGCCAATTTGACTTATTGTTGAATAAGCCAGGACCTTCTTAATATCCGTCTGGAGAAGTCCTATAGTAGCACCGAGAACAGCAGTGAAACATCCGACAGCAAGCACAACACTTAATGCTGAAGGCACCAGTTCATAAAGAAAATACATCCTCGTCAGCATGTATACCCCGGCAGTTACCATGGTCGCCGCATGGATTAGTGCAGATACCGGCGTCGGGCCTGCCATTGCGTCTGGAAGCCAGACATAAAGCGGGAACTGGGCGGATTTTCCCGTAGCCCCCAAAAACAAAAGAAGCCCTATAAGGAACAGAGCATTGATGCCAAAAAAACTCTCTCCGGCAATTAGCGGAATGTGGTGGCTCAACGACTGGAAATCAAAGGCAAATATGCCTTTATTGCCAAGAAGATAAAAAAGTAGAATTAATCCGATTATAAATCCCGCATCCCCTACCCTGTTAACTATAAATGCCTTCTTGCCTGCCGAAGCCTTTTCATTATCCTCGTACCAGAATCCAATCAGCAGATACGAGCACAGTCCAACGCCCTCCCAGCCGACAAACATTATGAGAAGGCTGTCCGCAAGAACAAGAATAAGCATAAAAAAAACAAAAAGGTTGAGATAGGCGAAATACCTGGAGAATCCCTTATCGCCAGCCATATACCCTATGGAATATACATGGATAAGAAAGCTTACCCCGCTAACCACAAGCGCCATTACCGCAGATAGAGCATCAAAATGAAGGGATATGCTGATATTTAAATTTCCCGAAGCAATCCAGGTATAGAGTCTATCATTTAACAGCCGTTCTCCTTCCGGTAAATTTATCAGTTTAAGAAAAGAGAGTATTGAGATAATAAAGGAAATGCCGATTGCCGATGAGCCAATTATTCCGGCCAGTTTTTCCGGAAGTTTTCTGCCAATCAGGCCATTAACAATAAAACCCATCAGGGGCACAAACGGAATCCATTTCAACAAAGAGTAAATATTAGTTTCCATCTCATCCTCTCAGGTTGTTTATCTTGTCCACATCGGTTGTTTTTAGTTGTCTGTAAATCAATATTGCAATTGCAAGACCAACCCCTGCCTCGGCTGCAGCAATTGCAAATATAAACATAACATACACCTGACCACTCATGTCTCCTATAGTTTTTGATAATGATACAAAAGCAAGGTTTGCTGCATTAAGCATTAATTCAATGAACATAAGCAGGATTATTATATTTCTCCGTAAAAGAAAACCGATCACCCCTATTCCGAAAAGAACAAAACTTAGAAAGAGCGGTACCTGGGTCAACATCTATTATAGCCTCCTCTTTGCTATCAGTATTGCACCAACTATTCCCGTAAGAAGAAGAAGTGATATCAGTTCAAACTGTAAAGCAAATCGGTCAAAAATAAGCATGGAAAGCGCATTTATATCATCGCTCCCAGAGGTTGCAAATGGAACCTGCAGATTAAACGATCTTCCAACGCTTATCAGTTCCCATATTAATATTATACCTGCCGGTATGGCTAGTAATTTGGCTATCGGACTTTTGATAAGGTTTAAATCGGATTCTCTCATCGGAATAATGGTAATAGCGATAACAAAAAGAACCATTATAGCTCCCGCATAAAGGATAATCTGCAGAAAAGCAAGCAGATGGGCGCCCAGAAGTATATATATGCAGGCAGTGGAAATAAGAACAAGGAGCAGCGAAAGTGCTGCGCTGACAGGATTCTTCTGGAACAACAACATTACTGCTCCCATAATTGCCAGTGCACCGAAAATATAAAATGAGATATTCATAACAATGACCTCACCGTTTTATGCCTGATTTATCAAGAAGTTCAATCCAGAGCCTCTGTGTTGCGCCTTTTCTGCTCGAATATTCACCACCAGGGAGGTTCTTCAATAGATCACCCTTTGTCAGCATCAAAGTTTCCCTTGCATATGCTCCACCAGGAATAATCTCCGTATCCATGATAATTGCATCCTCCGGACATGCCTCAACGCACATGCCGCAGAATACACACCTGGACAGATCTATGTTAAACTTAACCGGATATTTTTCAATCGGGTCGTCAGCGTATTCTCCTGCTTCAATGTAAATGCAGTATGCCGGGCATGCAGTCGCACACATAAAACAAGCTACGCATTTTGGTTTGCCATCTGGTCTCATTTTCAACCTGTGCTGGGTCCTGCACCTTGCTGCGCCCTCAAGCCTCAAATGTTCCTCAGGATACCTTATTGTTGGAACGCGGGTTATATCTATAAGATTGCGGAAGAAATGGGTAACGGTAACAAGCATTCCCTTTACTATCTCAATGAGATAAATCTTCTCAAGGAATGTAAGATTCCTTTGTTTTATCTTTTTTATGCCAATCATAACTTCTCACCAAAGATGAGCATGATCACACCGGTTATAAAAATATTCAGAAGCGCCAGAGGGAGTATTCCTTTCCAGCATAGCCCCATTAACTGATCAAACCTGAACCTCGGCAGCGTCCATCTGACAAGTAGCAAAAACCAGCACATAAATATCACTTTAATAGAAAATGAGGCAACCTGGAGCATTGCAACGAGAAAATGCGGAAGTTTTACCATAATATCTCCTGGAAGATGGAACCCGTCATTCAAAAGGAAAGGAATCTGCCAACCTCCGAGAAAGAGCGTGGTCGCGATAGAAGCAATCAGCACAATCTCAGCAAACTCGCTGAACATGAACATCGCAAAACGCATCCCACTGTATTCCAGAAAATAACCTATTATCTCCGATTCACCCTCTGGCAGGTCAAAGGGCGTCCGTTTGTTCTCTGCAATGGCTGCTACCATAAAAAGAATGAATGCCGGAAATTGATATACAACGCCCCATGCGGGAATGAATCCCCAGAGCATTTGTCCCTGTTTTACAACCATTTCCTGCAGACTGCCGGACCCATAAATCATCAGAATTCCCACAAGGGTGAGCCCGAGTGTAACCTCGTATGATATCATCTGTGCTGCTCCCCTCAATCCACCGAGGAGAGAAAAATTGTTCCTTGATGCCCATCCGCCAAGAAATGTCCCGTATATCCCAAGCGATGATATGGCAAAGAGAAAAAATATCCCAAGCTGCATATTTGCAATCTGAAGGTTTACATTCATAGTCCCTATCCGGATATAATTTCCAAAAGGAATTACAGCAAATATTGTGAGTACCGGAACAAGAGCAAGCACAGGAGCGAGGGTAAATATAATCCTGTTTGCCCTGCCTGGGATAAAATCCTCCTTCATAATAAGCTTCACAGCATCCGCTATAGCATGGAACACCCCAAAAGCAGTAACCCCCATGATTCCTGCCCTGTTAGGACCGATTCTGTCCTGCATCAACGCACTAACCTTGCGCTCTGCCCAGGTAAGCAGAGTCGTCAGTGTCAGCACCCCGCTAATGACGGCTAAAATCTTAACAAGTGTAATCAGAATAAATTGCCAGCCTATCATAATACCTTCACGCCCTTTTCCCCAATTTTCTCATAAGTAATACCGTTAATTTCTTTTATAGTTTGAGAGAGTTTTCCCAAGATAGCACTCCGGTCTTTTAATTCAATTGATTTTCCCATAAGTAGTGATGCTTCGTTCAACAATTCCCAAAGAGGCTTGATGCCGTCTTTTGCTGAAACAGCAGGCTCGGTCTTCTGCAGCAACCCGGCGTAATTAATAAACATTCCCCTTTCCTCAAAGCAGGTAGGTACAGGCAGAATACAGTCAACCTGCCACGGGAAATTGCTCATATCGGACATAAACCCGATTATCTTCGGTTTGGGCGCATCCGACAGAACTTCGCTTAATTTCTCCCTAAAGAAATAAAGGTCATTGCCGGATACAATCACTAACTTGATTCTGCCGGCTTTCAATAAAGAAAAAAACTGGTCTATAGAGATGCCGTTATTGGCAGTATGTATAAGCCTGGCGCCACTTGAATTCGGCATCGGATCTTTATTAATCAGAATGCCGTCCTTTATTCCCTGTTCAAATGGAAAATCCATGCAGATGTTTTTTGTTCCGATGGACTTTCTTGCAAACTCTGCCAGGGCGAGATTGTTCTCAAGCGATTGATTTGCTGATCCCATAACTCCAATAGAATCTGCACCGTTATCTTTTATTATTTTTTCTATAATTTTTATTGTTTCCTTCAGGACATCCTTAATATTCCCTGGGTTAATGCCTTCATTTACCCTTATGTCCGCTTTAGTAACCCTGGACTCTGACATTAACACCTTATATGAAAGCCTTCCGAAGTCGCACATCCAGTGGCCATTTACATTCCCGTTGTGCCTCGGAAGAAGACGATAAACTTTTCCATTTCTGTGATGCGCCTCAACATTGCATCCTGTAGCACACCCCGTGCAGATGCTATTAGTTCTCTGCAAAAACCACACCCTGGATTGAAACCTGAAATCTCTTGATGTTATTGCTCCCACAGGGCATATATCGGCAAGGTTCAGCGAATACGGATTATCTACAGTCTTCCCCTCTCTCAGATCAATCTCTGAATTATCTCCTCTCTCCGCAACCGTCAGTTCTTCGGTTTTTGTTACCTCCTGAAGAAATCTCACGCACCTGGAGCAGAGGATACACCTCTCATTATCAAGAACAAGGTTGTTTCCAATAATTCTTCTTTTTCTCCGCCTGATCTTATCTTCCTGGCGGAACCTGCTGTGATAAAGCCCGTAATCCATGTAGTAATCCTGAAGGAAGCACTCACCTGCCTGGTCGCAGATAGGGCAATCCAGCGGATGATTGATCAGGAGAAATTCAAGTATTTCCTTCCTTGCACTTTTTACCTTCTCTGTATCCGTATGAACCACCATGCCGTCCATAACCTGGGTAGAACAGGCAGGCATAAGTTTTGGCGCTTTTTCAACCTCAACAATGCACATCCGGCAGGTTGCCACAATTGACAAGGACGGATGATAGCAGTAGCGCGGGATATAAATGCCAACCCGTTCAGCCGCCTTTATAATAGAGGTGTTCGCCTCAACATCAATAGTCCTGTTGTCTATTGTTATCCTTGGCATTTGTTATACTCCATCATTTCCTGAGCATTTCATGCTCTTGCCACTGCTCTCCCGCATATTTTCCCGGCTGCATGATCTATAAATTCATGTCTGAATTTTTTCACAAAACTAAGAACCGGCATGGCAAGGGCATCTCCAAATGGACAAAGGGTTCGGCCCATTATGTTATTCGCCACCGATTCAATCAATTCAACATCCCCAGGTACACCCTTTCCTTTTTCAATCCTGTGCAGAACCTTCTCAATCCATCCGCTTCCCTCCCTGCAGGGTGTACACTGGCCGCAAGACTCATGATGGTAGAACCTCACAAGAATGTAAAGGGCGTCAACCATGCATGTTTTATCATCAATTATAATTATTGCACCTGAGCCAAGCATGGAACCTGCAGACTGGAGCGATTCGTAATCAAGAGCGACATTCATTGCTTCCTCTGCGGTGAGTACGGGCGTTGATGACCCGCCCGGAATAACAGCCTTCAGTTTTTTTCCATCCAGCATCCCGCCGGCATACTCCTCAAAAAAATTCTTAAAGGGATACCCGAGATCCACTTCATATACTCCGGGTTTTTTCACTGGTCCGCTTATAGAGAAAAGTTTTGTCCCTGTGCTCTTGCCTTTTCCTATGCCAGCATACCAGTCCCCGCCCTTTGCTACAATTGCCGGAACAGCAGCAAGGGTTTCAACATTATTTATAACGGTGGGACAGCCAAAAAGCCCGACCTGCGCAGGAAATGGAGGCTTTACCCTTGGCAATCCTCTTTTTCCTTCAATTGACTCAAGAAGCGCGGTTTCCTCACCGCAAATATAAGCTCCAGCGCCACGGTGTACAATTACATCAAGGTTGTAGCCTGAGTTAAGAATGTTTTTCCCGAGAAATCCATTTTTATAAGCATCGGAAATTGCCTTTTCAAGAATCCTTGCTCCTTTAACAAACTCCCCCCTTATATAAATATAGGCCTGATATGCGCCGATGGCATACGATGAGATAATTATCCCCTCAAGCAAAAGATGCGGATCTTTTTCTATAATTACTCTGTCCTTGAATGTCCCCGGCTCTCCCTCATCCGCATTACATACAAGGTATTTCCTGGGTGCAGCCTTTGGAATAAACGACCATTTCATGCCTGTGGGAAATCCGGCTCCTCCACGGCCCCTCAAATTGGATTTTTTTACCTCCTCAATCAGCGCTTCCGGCTTCATTGAAAGCGCCTTTTTCAATATATTGTAACCGCCATTTTTGAGACAGGTCTCAATTTCAAGCTGTTTCGGATCATTAATATTTTTAAACAGGACTTTTTCAGCCATTTTTAAATTCCTTTAACAGCTTTTCAATCTTATCCATTGTCAGATCTTCAAAATAATCATCGTTTACCATCATAACAGGCGCGGTCCCGCACGAACCGAGGCATTCAACTGTTGAAAGGGTGAAGTACCCGTCCGCTGTAGTCTCACCCTCATTGATTCCAAGATTCTTCTTCAGGAAATCAATAATGTTTCCGGCTCCCATCAGCGAACAGGAGATATTTCTGCATACCTGGATGTGAAATTTTCCTACAGGCTTGCGGTTGAACATTGTATAAAAAAGTACAACGCCCTTAATTCTGACAGGAGGAACTTTCAAATAATCAGCAAGCGCATCCATTGCCTCATCCGGAAGATAACCCAGTTCCCGCTGAAGTTCATGCAGTAGCGGAATAATCACAGCCTCTTTCTGCGGATATATACCGAGCAATTGTTCCGCTTTTTTCTTAAAATTATCTGAAAATGAATAATGCATTGCTTACCTTTCGCATTCCCCGGCAATCATATTAATCTGTCCGAATGTGGCAACCACATCCGCGAT
>Ga0209619_10003621_pt1 | contig 11114 bp, 9 predicted proteins | sample Rifsed16ft3_FD_184011 | JGI IMG/M metagenome (GOLD analysis project Ga0209619, IMG submission 184011) | Soil microbial communities from Rifle, Colorado, USA - sediment 16ft 3 (version 2) | ecosystem: Environmental > Terrestrial > Deep subsurface > Rock core/Sediment | place: Rifle, Colorado... | reverse complement strand
CATGAATTGTTCAGCATATGTATTTCCTGAATATTCATTTGAGAAATGAATAATTCCTACCGCTTTTGTATCAGATGAAAAACCGAAAAAATGTTTGGCTCCTGCATATTGTACTGAACCATATGTTGTGAATCCACTTGAACCAACTACTGAGCCTTCAACTGTGTTTGTTCTGACTATAGACATGTTCCAAACACTAGTAGAAAGAGTGGCAGCAGAACCATAATAATCTTCTATTCCATTATCTGGATAAAAATAACAATTTACAACTTGAGAAGTACCTGTATTAGAAAAATTTGGTACTGGTCTGTCAAGAGTTAAATCTAATACGCCTGGATATGTTGCAGAAGTTGTAATTGCAGAAACTTTATACCAAAGCGCATTTGTTGGATTAGCAGAAAGAACAATTGTATCATTAATATAAGTTAAACCACTATTTTGAATTGGACTCCATGGAATGTAAACCAAATTACCTGTTATTGCAGAATACCCACCGGCATCAACATTTAAAATAGAACCACCGGTTAAACTTGTAGTTGCTGAATAAGTTATAGTAGCTCGTCCTAAATATTTATTTTGGTCTATTGCGTATAAATTTGTAGAGCCGGTAAAGAAGCTTGCTGTAGTTGTTGATGCGGTCGCAATTTGTCTTGCAGAAGTAACTTGATTACCTTGAAGTAGAAATGGACTTGAACCGTCAAAATTAGTAGTAAAAGTAGGATTTACGTCTTTTGGGGACATAATTCTACTGTTAGATAAGCTGAAGGATGCTGTCCTAGATACGGAATAATCAACTTCAGAATCACTGAAAATTGTTGATACAAATGTGAGCTTACCCAATGATAGCTGGCGACGTCCAGCGTCTGTGAGGCGAATATTTATAAAAGTTTGTGACTCATTTGCAAGGAAGCTCATGTAAATTTAGTTTTTGATAAATATACTCTAAAAAAAAATTAAGTAAACAATAAATATTAAACTTAAAAGTAGGTATTCAACAACAATAATTATAATCCACCTCTAAATAATCTCTTTTTCTTTGTGGTTCAAACACAAGAGGTGCAGGTTTAAACATTGCTCTTTTACTTTTTTTTGATGGACTTTTGATTTTTTGTTCATTTAAAATCGATATTTGATTTATTTTACATATTATTTCTTCGTCATTAATACATTTTCTAATATGAATATCAACTAAATTCTCATTAAATTTTACTATTTGATAATTTTCATTTATAGAACTTAACAATGAAACCCAAAAAAATGTTTTATAATATGTTTTATCTGAACTTCTTCTGACTTTTTCTATTGAGCCATCTGATTTTCTTATTTTAACTTCAAAACATGGATTGTGTTTTTCAAATAAAACTTTTCTTGTACATATATTATTTTTGGAAATGTATTTCATTTTTTAAAATTATTTTTTAATAAACAAAACTTGGTCAAATTCATATGATTTATCGTATCTTTTCTTTGGAAAAATATAAAATACATTCCCTAAAATTTTAAATAAATTACTGTATAAATTCATTCTTTTATCATCTGCTGCAAAAGCGAAACATTTTTCTTCTGGAAATCTTTTCATAAAATCAAGCCATAACCACAGCATATTTCCAACTGAAAATAAAGAGCCAATTTGTTTTTCTGGTTCTTTTTTTGTGCTTTTTGTTGTGTCAGTATGAGAACTGTCAGATTTTGGGTCAGCTCCTGCAAAAAAGAAATTAATAACATTAAACTCATAACCAAATGGAGTTTTGCCTTTTCCTTCTTGAATTTTTTCATATATTTCAATTATACTTTTATCTTTTATATTAATGGAACTTTTTTTAAAAGACAGATGATAACCAACTCCATTTTCTGCATAAAAAACATATTGTTTATCCGTCTTTAACTTATGAAATTCAAAATTTTTTGGCTTTCGAGCTTTTATATTTATTTCTAATATAGTTTCTTCGTTTCTAAATAATTCAAACAAAGATTTCCTTACAATTTTTCTTATCTTTTCTTCCATATAAAGTTATATTTTTATTATAAATATCTAAATTTAAGAAATTCAACATAAAAATAAACTCCAAACAGATTTACTTCAAAATATTTTAGGTTTATATTTACATTAAAACAACTTTGTGGCAGATATTATAATAAATACCGGAAAAACCTTATCAATATTCACCTCGCCTGGACAAGATAAATTATTTCCAACAGTAAGCTCTCAATCCGTATTCACTTTTGGTGACTTTAGGATAGATAGGGGAAATATTTTTGATAATCTCGAGCTTTCTTCAAGCACAATATCTTTTTCGAACTTTTCAACTCTTGAGAATTTTTCTTCTTCAACTATTAATGAAGTAGCATTTACAACAAAAGAGAATGAATTAAATCCAGATGTTACAAACCCAAATAGTTATTCTTATTTTGGTAGTTTTTATACTAAAGTTTCAAGAGGAATAAATTCTTTAATTGAGAGTTTTCCATATGCCATATTAGTAAACACAAGCGGTTTATCAGATACTATTTTTGGTTATAGTATAGATTCTTTTGCAAAAAATTCAACATTTAATGTTCCAATATCTGCTATAACCAATCAAGGAAATATAATTTACGCTTCTGGCATAACAGATATCAATACTGCAACATTATTCAAAAACTTCAATGTATTTTCAATACAATTCAGTGGAACGGCAAATACTCAAAATTATGATATATTAAATTACTCATATACTACCGGAACAACTGGTTATATGCAATTTACTATTGATAGTTTATTAACTGGTGTAACCGCTTCTACTTCAACCCAAGCTTTATATATAAGACCAACTCCTCATAATTATAGTCAGTATCAAAGAACTATATCAAACCTTGAATATCAACTTGCATTTGATGGTACATTTAAAGTTCCGGATAATGATAATGATTCTGTATTTGTTTATGAAACATTTACATGGCCAAGATTAGTTGATGGGTTTAATATTGATACTTATGGGACGGATTTTGATTCCTATAAAGATTCTATATTAAGAGCCGCGACAAGAATAGATGAAGTTAAAACCTCATGGATGATTAGAACTATGATTCCTGAGCAATTCATAGAACTTGATACCGACACTCAGATATATCAGAAGTTAATTTCTGTTTATGGAGAAGAATTTGACACAATAAAAGCATACATAGATAATCTTGCTTTTATGCATACTGTTAATTATGATAGATTAGAAAGCGTACCAGATAAGTTTATGTATAAACTTTCTAAATTATTAGCTTTTGATTTTCACGATTCTTTTAGTAATGCTGATATATTTGAATATCTTTTAACAGAAGATGAAGATGGAAAAACTCTACAAGATTATAATCTAGAGTTGTGGAGAAAAATGTTAAAAAACATAGTTTGGCTCTATAAAAATAAAGGTACAAGAGATGCTTTAATGTTCATTTTTAAATTAATAGGAGCTCCTGAATCATTAATTTCACTTAATGAGTTTTCCTATAAGATAAATAAAATAAATTATTTTGGAAAAACAGCAGAACAAGAAAATGAAGATAGTTTAACAAACCAAAATAAAATAGCTGACGACGGTTATATCAATTATAATTCATCATCATTTTTATTTCAAGAAGGAGGCTCAGGAAGAGGAAATGGACAAGATTATATAAATCAATGGAGTCCTGAATTTAGTTTAGAAAAATATGTTGATAATATTAAAATAAAAACAGGTGATACTGAAATAGGAACCCGAGATATTGTTAATTCAAAAGAATTGCAAGCAGCTCTTGATCCAGCTAAAGCGATAGAATCAGATGTGTTTGATTGGTACAAACTGGGGAATAGTACATGGGGTTGGAATACTACCGGATTAACAACAAGTCCATTTAGTACTACTTATTTTAGTGGAATAACTGCTCTTAATGAATGGGCTCCTGAACCTTCTTCTATCTTAAATGTAATTCCAACAAACATATCAGCCATGACTATTTCTCAATGGCTTGATTATGTTTATGCTTCAAATATAAGTCCAACAAATAGAAAAACAACAAATGCATATTCATATAATATGTCAGAATATATTTCATTGAAGAAAATTTATATGACTTATATGCTTTGGACAGAAACTGACCAAAATTCAAATAAATTAACTTTTGCGAAACTTGAAAACTTATTAGAACTTTTAGAAAGAAATTTTTTTAAATACTTAACAGACTTTATACCTTCTACTTCTTCAATTGAAACAACCGGAACTGTTTATAGAAATACAGTTTTTGAAAGACAGAAATTTGTTTATCCAGCCGGAATAAATACCGGTTCAGAATTTCAAAGCAAATTACCGGATGAACTAATTCCAATTACAGAAGGTTACTCAATAACAAGTCAAGTAGCTAATATTATTGAACCAGCATTAGACGGGTATTCAATAACAAATCAAATAGCTAATATTATAAAACCTGAAAATGATGCTTTTTCAATTTTAGCAAATGTAAAACCGCCTGTGAGTCTTACTAATTTTAGTTTTACTATGGTTGGTAATTTTTATCCGGAAACTGAACAGGATTTTACAACATCAAAATCTTATAGCACAAATACAATCAATTATACAAGTGGAAATACAATAGTTCAATTTTATGGAAACTAATACGAAAATAAGAAAAAAAATTTTTAGAATACTTTTAGAGATATGTGATTATAAAAAAATACCAGATAATTTAATTATAGATAGAAACTATTATAGTTTTATACGCAACGATGAAAATTATGGAGTTATATTTAGTGATTTGAGTGGAAATAGGTTGGTATCAATGGGACTAAATAATAAAACAGTAAAAAATGCAATAAGAAAATCTAATAAAATATTTCAAGTAGATTTTGGAACTTTAGATGATAATGGGAAAATTGAAACAGAAAGAAACACTAATTTTTTTGACTATGAATATGTTTTAGGAAGTATATCAGCAATAATAGAATATTTTATGACAGAAAATCAAGTTGATGTTTTAGTTTATTTTGCAGAGAAGAAAAGAAGAAATATTTATAAAAACATATACGAAAAATTTTTTAAAAACAACTTTTATTATTTTGAAAAAACAGAAATAACAAACGGTAAATATGAAATATTCTTTATTAAAAACGACTTATTAAAATGAAAAAAAAAGAAAAAATGATTTCTAAAGTAGATTTAAATCATAAAGGAGAAAATTATGAACTAAGATTCTTTAAAAGTGATATTAATTCGTATTCAATTAAATTTGGAATAATAAAAAATGAAAGAATTTCTTATAAAGAAACTAATTTATTTCATCAATATTATATTATTCTTTTTTTAATTAAAGAAATTAGAAATTTCATATATAACAACAATAAAAACAGCAACAAATTAGAGAGATTTGAGTATATTATAAAAAATAAAAAATTTAATAACCTAAATATATATGTACTAAAAAAGAATGCCCCATTTGGGTATATTTATGAAATCATTGAAAATCCAAGTGGAGTTTTTAAAACAACAATAAAATCAGACCCAGAGTTTTTAGCTCTTTTTAATTAATAACAAATGTCAATAGAAAAATTTACAACATCAAAAACGTCCGGTAGTGGAGATTCCATCTCTCAAGTTTTCGTGTCTAATACTATAGCAAGTTCTAAACAAGTTGTAGCTACTTCTCCGTTTAATTTTGATGTGCCAGTTTATACATTTTCAACTGGAAATAATGGAGCTACGTTCAATTTTTACACACAAAATACTGACGGAATTTCAGCGTCTCTTAATTCTATAAAAAATTTTACATTTAATTTCTCAGCAAATACAAACTCTTTGTCCGGAACGACAAGAATGAAACATGACATATATCGAATTGATTATGACACATTCACATCCACGGTTCCAGAAATTGTTTTAACGGCTTTTACTACTACAAATATTTATTCAGCTTTAACACAGCCAATTTATACAGTTTTTGAAGATACAAGTGGTTCAACTTTCGTAGTTAATTCTGCCCACACTTTAACTATATCTCAAAAAATTAAACCAACAGGTCAATATACTCAAGATTTATTTGTTGATAAAGCTCAATACTTTATTGATTCTACATTTGTATTTGATAAATCTATAGACCAAACACTTGGTGCTGTTGAAATGTATAGCGGAAGTCAAATAGTTCAACTATATGATATGCCTATTAGTGCAAATACGATTTTACAAACTTCTAATAATATTCACACGATAACTGGCGGTACATTTTCTGGAGTTTCAATTAGTGGGGCTACTTTTACATTTTTCACACCTCCTAAAAAAGCCGATATATTTGTTGTTAATGGAGCTCCTGCAGTACAAGGAATATTAAATACATTTTGTCCAATTATGTCTTTTAAAAACACAGAGGATGGAGATAGTTATAAAATCGCTGTAACTTATAATACCGGTGATACAACATTTACTGGAACTACAACCACATTTAATATTAATCCTCAGCCAGGAAATGCTGAGCACATAAGAACTGCAGCAATTGTTATTAATCCGAATTCGGAATTTTTGTACAAAATTGGGAATGTAAAAGAAATAATAAATTTATTTGGAATCAAACAAAATGTTACTACTTGGAGCGAGTTTGTATATGCAAAAGCCAGCAATGATGGTACTTTCGAGATCTCAGGTCATTCATGGATTAATTCAATTAATGGAATGCCACTTATCGGTGCTACAATTACAATTACTGTTCAATCATCACTTTCTTCGGTTGATTTAGGATCAGATGCAGTAGACGATTCAAGCATAACATCTGAAATAACAACTCCTTTGGGCGGAGCTTTAGGGACAATTACAACAGTTACTTCGGATGTTAATGGGTATTTTACATTCGGTAAAATGAATGGTGGCCAATATACAATAGTTGCCACTCCAAATAATGTTAATTTTTCTCCAATAACCGTTAGTATGTTTATATCTGCAGATGTTAACCTCGACTTCGTGTTTAGTGTACTGTGGGGTTCAACTTTAATAAACTTCTCAGATTCTAATAATTACACATTCTTATAATTTTTTTAAATAAAGTTATAACCTATAATATAATTATTTACCACCTATTTATAATAAACTTTTTAAATATGGCATTATCCGAGTTGATTCTTAGCTCAGAAACTTTAAATCAGGGAAGAATTAAAATAAACGATATTTATAGTGGAACTTCTGCAATTTGGTCATCCAGTACAGGAGCTAATTCTGTAATAAGGAGCAATGCAAATGAAGATTTAGGTAATATATCATCTGGATTTCATAGTGCAGTATTGTTAGGTAGCGGAAATACTTCAAGTGGGATATTTTCAATTACTATTGGTCACATAAATTCAGCAACATCAGCTTATTCTTCTGTTATTGGTGGATTTTCTAATTTATCATCAGGAGTTGGCTCTTTTATTGGTGGTGGTAGTTTAAATTCAGCAACAACAACTTATTCAACTGTTATAGGTGGTACTATAAATTTATCTTCAGGAATTAATTCTTTTATAGGAGGAGGAGGAAGAAATTCAGTATCAGCAAATTATTCATCAGTAATTGGTGGTGCTTGGAACTATGTTTCAGCTGTTAATTCACTTATTGGGGCAGGACGCAATAATTCAATAACAGGAACTTATTCATTTATTGGAGGTGGTAGGTTAAATTCAGCAACAACAACTTATTCATCCGTAGCCGGCGGAAAAAGTAATATAGCATCCGGTACTCATTCTTTTATTGGTGGTGGTAAATCTAATTCAGCGACTACAAATTACTCATTTATAAGTGGTGGTAGAGAAAATAGAACAAGTGGATTTCATTCATCAGTAATAGGTGGTATTAATAATTCAGCATCAACAAATTACTCTTCAGTAGTTGGCGGAAGGGATAATATAACATCAGGACCAGGGTATTCTTCTTTCATTGGTGGTGGAAGATCTAATACAGTAACAGGAAGTTATATATCTGCAATTGGCGGTAAATCCAATTCAGCAACAGCAGCATATTCATCAATTGTTGGTGGTAAATCCAATTCAGCAACAGCAACATATTCATCAATTGTTGGTGGAAAACAGAATTTAGCTTCTGGAGTTTATTCTTTCATAGGAGGTGGTTCAGGAAATACGACTTCTGGAAATGCATCATTTATAGGTGGTGGTTCCGGAAATACAGCATCAGGGTTTACTTCTTTTGTAGGTGGTGGTAAAGCAAATAGAGCAAACGGGAATCATTCTTCTATAATAGGTGGGAGATTTAATTCAGCAACAACAACTGATTCAGCTGTAATTGGTGGAAATAATAATTTATCATCAGGATTAAGCTCATTCATAGGTGGTGGTTGGTTTAATACAGCATCAACAAGTACTTCCTCTATAAATGGTGGTATAGAAAATTTAGTTTCAGGTACAATATCTTCTATAGCTGGTGGGCAAAATAATATATTATCAGGCACTCTTTCATTTATAGGTGGAGGTTATCATAATACAATAAGCTCAAATTATAGTGCAATTTTAGGTTCTAGAGGCTGTGAAGTAGCTCATACTCATTCAGTTGCTATAGGTGGCGGAGCTAAAACAAGAGAAGACTTTTCTTTGGTTGCCGGAAATACAGATACAAATACTCCTGATGTGGCAAATAATAGAATTAGGATAGTTTTTTCTGGAATTGGAATAGCAAATGATAGTTGGGTTACTGGAACTGCCGATTTTGCAGAGTATTTTGAGTGGTCGGACGGAAATATAGACAATGAAAACAGATTAGGCTATTTTGTTTCTTTAACGGATAATAAAATAGAAATTGGAAACTCAAACATATTAGGAATAGTTTCTTCTAAGCCAGGTTTTATAGGAGATGCTGCTGAATTGTCTTGGGGAGATATGTATCTAAAAAATGATTGGGGAATGGAAATCTTATCAAGCTTTAAAAAACATTTTTGGTTTGAAGATAATAAAAAAGTAACAGTTTTCGAAGATGAAATTGGAAATAAATTTTCAGAGTATCCAAATCCGTCACATCCAAATGGAATAATTTTTAATGGTGAAATTTCAACAAGTGCAAAAACAGAAATTGTTAATTTTCAAAAAATAAATCCTAACTATAACAAAAATAGTGAATATATTCCTCGTTCCGGAAGAAAAGAATGGGCTCCAATTGGTTTGATTGGTAAATTACGTGTAAGAACAGCAGAACCTATTTCCGGTAATTCAATTGACTCTAATTCTCAAGGATTTGCAATAAATGGAACAAAATATAGAGTTTTAAATACAATAAGACAACATACTGATAATCAATATGGAATTGTGAGAGTATTTTTTAAATAAAATCTATATCATCTTTATATTTTTCAAGTAAAACAATTCTACTTAAAGCAAAATATTTAGAATATGTTTCTAATAAATTAGTTCCATTTTTTAATAATAGAACTCTATTTGAATAAATACGCAACACAAATCCTTTTATTTCTTCAGGCTTGCTATAATCATTTACATTACAAACAGTGTCTCCAATTTCCATAAAACAAAGATACATTTAAAATACTACATATTTATTAAAAATATCTTTAAATAACAATGGCTGATATAGATTTTAACGGAGGAAAAGGAGTTAATATGAACGACCCGAAATTCGGTCGTGACGGTGTTAATTTTCAAACTCTTAAAAGATTTACTTCATCAGCTATAACTATTTCAATTTCTACAGGAACTACCACAATAAATAATGGGATTAACACTTTTACTGCAGGAACATTTCCAAATGTCTCAATTAATATTACTGATGCAAGTCTGAATAATTTATTTACCAGTGGAACAACACGCTTTTTTCAAGCAAGTGCCACAACATTTTCAGCCGGAACATTATTTTCTGGTTCAACTGATTTATATGATATATTTTCCAATACAAAAATTCAACCTGGGACAAATACTTACACCGGAGGGACAATTAACAGACCGACAGTAAATATATCAGCTCTTACAATTAATACATTAACAGCAAGCGGAACAAGTTATTTTACCAATGGATTATCAGCAAATATATTAAGTGCCGGAACAATATTTAGTGCTTCAACTGATTTATATGATATATTTTCAACAACAAACACAAGAATTCAACCCGGAACAAATACATATACCGGAGGAACTCCTGACAGTCCAACAATAAATGTATCAGCACTTACTATATATAATTTAACAGCATCAGGAGAAAGTTATTTCACAGGAGGACTTTCTGCTAATACTTTAAGTGGTGGAACAATCTTATCTGGAAATACAGATTTATATTCCATATTTTCAAATTTAGGCTCAAGTGTACAAACTATTGGCCAAGGAAGTAACATTTTAACCGGTGGAACTCCAACTTTTCCAATAATAAATACTGTTTCTTCTCCTTCTTTTAATAATATAAATTTTTCAGGAACTGCTACCGGAGGAGATTTGTTTGCGCAAAACATTCAAATAGGCTCATCTTCATTAAGTGGAAATGTTACAATATGGGGAGATGTAGTAGTGATGGGACAGTCTATAAGTGCTTTTACTTCTCAATTATATGTTGAAGACAATAACATATATTTAAATTTTAATCCAACAGCTGATACAACTTCCACTTCTCTTGGAGCAGGATGGACAATTCAAGATGGCTCAGGAACTGTCGGAACGGATGCGTTTTTTAACATAATGGGTACCGCATCAACAGTAGATGACCGTTCTTTTTCAACGAATTTAAATGATATACGAATTAGAGAAAGTGGGACAATATCCTCTCCTAATGGAGCCAGAGTGCTTGCAGATGGAGATTTTTTAGATGCAGGAGAATTTTAAGCATAAAGTTGTTTAATTTATTCTATTTAATAGAAACCTCTATAGGTTTAATTTTTACGAATTCTATAATTCAACAACAAAATGGCAACGGGTCAGACAAGGACTATTACTGGAATTGCTCCTAAAAAAAGCGCTATTCCAGGTAAAATTCCAACAGGAACAACAATAGGTGAAATATTTTCTAATTTACCAGATAAAAAATTATTTGGATATGACGGTTCAAATATATTTGAGTATGGCTCAAGTTCATATTTAGGATTAACCGGTGGAACAATATCAGGAAACGTAACTTCTTTTTCATTATCTTCTACAACATTAAGTGGTGACA
>Ga0209619_10003620_pt1 | contig 11119 bp, 11 predicted proteins | sample Rifsed16ft3_FD_184011 | JGI IMG/M metagenome (GOLD analysis project Ga0209619, IMG submission 184011) | Soil microbial communities from Rifle, Colorado, USA - sediment 16ft 3 (version 2) | ecosystem: Environmental > Terrestrial > Deep subsurface > Rock core/Sediment | place: Rifle, Colorado... | reverse complement strand
TTACAGACGCCTATATTCTGGACGGTTTTCAAAAGACCGGAAGGCGATATATGCAGAGCAGGGGACGTCAGGGATACGACAGTAAATATCATACGTTTACAGACGGGTGGAAAGGAAAGACAAGGATACTTTTCCCCTCGGGGATGATAAAAAGGGATGTAATCGACAGATTCGGGGCCTTTGACGAGGACTTCCGCTACATCGAGGATACGCTGTTTATGAACCAGATTGTCATCTTCTGCAAGGTCGGCTATCTGGACGAACCTTTAATGTATTACCGGCGGCATTCCGGACATACATCAAGGACTGGACGGTTACGGCAGAGGATGATGGCGGAGGGTATACTGGCTCTTGAGAAGTTAATCGCAATGTACGGCGAACCTGTAAGGGGAACGCTGGAAAAATCCCTTTTCAACCGGTACATGAGATACGCTGGTTTCGGCATTAAAAACGGGGTTGGAAGCGGAGAACTTTCGGGGGTATTGAAAAAGGCCCTCAAAATGCGCCCGTATTCCGCGAGGGCGTTATACTATCTTGTTCTGCTTTATATGAGGAAGGACGGGCAAAACCGATGAGCCTTAAGTGCGTCAAAGAGCCGGTGATAATCGCCGGCATGCACAGAAGCGGCACGACCATGGTGGCCGGGGTTCTGAAGGAACTCGGGTTTTTTATCGGTAACGACCTGGAGGCGAATAACGAGTCGCTTTATTTTATTTTTACAAACGCCGAGATACTCCGGCGCATAAACGCCTCATGGGATAATCCCGGGCCGGTTAAATATTTCCTGGAGAATAAAGACGCTTTGGATATGACCGTAAAATGCCTTGAATATGACGTCCTTTCTCCCGGCATCCGCGATTACATGGGGTGGAAAAACTATCTCAAGTACCGTTCCGTGACTGAATTTGACATGCCGTGGGGATGGAAGGATCCGCGCAATACCTTTACGCTGCCGCTTTGGCTGCGGCTTTTTCCGCGCTCAAAGATTATCCATATGGTCAGAAATGGCGTTGACGTGGCTTACAGCCTGATGGTCAGGGAAAAAGAAGAGCTCAAAAGAAGGGAAGAGATATTCCAGAGGCGTTTTAACAAAAGGAGCCGGAGGTCAAAACTTGAGCAGACTGGTTTTAAAGGCTCGGCAAGGTGTCTTACCTTAAGCGGCGGCTTTTCCCTCTGGGAGGATTACATGGAGCAGGGTTATGAAGCGCTTAAAAAAATCGGAAACGAAAGATACGAGATCAAATACGAGCAGTTCCTGGCCGACCCCGGAAAACACCTTAAAGAACTTGCCGGGTTCTGCGGCCTTGAAGGAGTGTCCGGTTTGCTGGAGAAGGCCGGCAAAGACGTAAATAGAAGCAGGGCCAATGCCTTTAGACATGACCCGTCGCTCCTTGAATTTTATCATAGGGTTAAAGATACGAGGTGGATGAGGCACTACGGATATTCGCTCATAACCGGATAAGGCATGGAACTCAATGTAAGGATAAAGGATAAAAGGGGGAAACTCCTCAACACCCCTTATGCCCCGCGCATCATGACGATACTTGAGGATATAGAAGGGGTGGTGAGAAACAGGGAGTGTTTTTCCATTATCAAGGACGGAAGCACAACCACCGTCGGATTTGTAAAGGGCGGCATGTTCGGCATTCCCTTTGATATCGCGCTCAAGCGTTTCAATTACAGGTACAAGGGCATGCTTCACACTATTGCAAAAAGGATTGCCGGGACAAGGGCGCGCCGCCTCTACGGCATAAATCTCAAGTTCTTTAAAAAGGGGCTTTGCGTCCCCCAGCCCCTCGGTTTTTTAGAGGCGGCGGACGCGAAAAACTCCTTCTACATCTCAAGGTATGAAGAGGTTATTGACAATCTCGCGAGTTTGTATGTGTGCAAAAAAGGGCTGTTCAACAGGATAGACCGTCTTGCCCGCCGGCTCGCCCAGACCCTCGCAAAATGGCATCTTTCAGGGGCCGTCCACGGCGACCTTAAGTGGACAAACATACTGGTTGCGAAAGACGCCTTTTTTTTCGTTGACACGGACCAGGCAAACCTGTTCAGAAGGCCCAACATCAAGGGCATGAATAAAGATATTGCGCGGTTTTCAAGATACGGCGTCAGGGTCGGGGCGCAGATGTGGCTCCAGCGCGAATTTCTGCCGGCATACGCATCTTTCCTCCCGGACGATATAAGGGGAAAGATAGAGGGGCTTGCATTATAAGTGCCGCGGCATTATAGTAATAAAGGCTAAAACCTTTTTCCGGCGAAGCCCGGGCTTGCCCCTGCGAAGGCAGGGGGCGTGGTTTCAGCGCTTCCAAAAACTTTCAGGGCCGAAAGTTTTTGGGATGGGTTTTACCGAAAGTTTCTGAAAAGGGCCAGATAGAGGCTCTTCTTCGCCGCCCCATCTCTTTATAAAATAAGAAGAATATGCTATAGTTTGTTAGTTTACAATGGAATATCAGGTGCTTAATCCTCGCTCCATGAGACTTCAAAAACCGAAGAGGAGGGTGTGGCCGCAATGGCAAAGAAAGCGCTTATTACCGGCATAAGAGGGCAGGACGGGGCTTATCTTTCAGCGCTTCTTCTTGAAAAAGGATATGAGGTCATAGGGGCTGACAGAAGGAGCGGGGACGCAAGCTCCTGGCGGCTCAAGGAGATGGGGCTTGAAGGCAAAGTCAGGCACATATACATGGACCTTCTTGAATATACCAATGTGATGGATATCATCGGGAAGATTCAACCCGACGAGCTCTATAATCTCGCGGCGCAGAGTTTTGTCAAGACCTCTTTTGACCAGCCTTTCCTTACCGCGCAGATTGACGCCCTCGGGGTTCTGACGGTTCTTGAGGCGATAAGGCATTACAGCCCCAGGACAAGATTCTACCAGGCCTCTTCGTCCGAACTCTTCGGCAAGGCAAAGACGGTGCCGCAGGATGAAAATACTCCTTTTTATCCCAGAAGCCCGTACGCCGTTTCAAAGCTCTTCGGCCACTGGATGACCGTAAACTACAGGGAATCGTATAATCTTTTTTGCTGTTCCGGGATACTTTTTAACCATGAATCCCCTTTAAGGGGGAGTGAGTTTGTCACCCGCAAAATCACAAACGGGGCTGCCATGATAAAATATGGACTTATGGATAAAATAACGCTGGGGAACCTCGATTCCCGCAGAGACTGGGGTTATGCGAAGGAATACGTGGAGGCCATGTATATGATGCTGCAGCAGGATATTCCCTCCGACTATGTGATTGCAACAGGGGAGAGCCGGAGCGTAAGGGAATTTGCCGAACTTGCGTTTAAGATAGCGGGAATTGATATCGCATGGGAAGGCGATAAAGAAGATACAAAGGGAATAGACAGGAAAACCGGTAAGGTGGTGGTTGATGTATCGCCTGAATTTTACAGGCCCGCCGAGGTTGAACACCTTCTTGGAAATCCAGAGAAGGCAAAGAGGGAGCTCGGATGGAAGCCGAGAATCACCTTTCCAGAGATTGTAAGGATTATGGTTGAGGCGGACATTAAAAGGGTCGCGGGTTGATGGATTTTTAAGGAAAAAAGGCGGATATATGGAGATTGTAGAGCATGGCGGACTTTTGATAAACGCCGCGTTTCTTCCCCTCCTTGCGGCCCATGGCCTGGACAGTTTCGAGGCCATCAGGGGTTTTCCCGGGGGAGAGATAATAACGAAAAAGGCTGTAAGGTCCGTTGTGAGGATTACCCTTGACGACGGAGGGCAAAAGAGGGGTTTTTTCCTCAAACGCCACCGCTCGTCATTATGGGCGAGGGTTAAGGGTGTGCTTTTACCCGCTGCCAGTGAAGACTGCGGAAACGAATGGAATAAGATTGTCCTTCTTACGGAATGTGGTTTTTCAACCGCTACCCCGGTGGCATACGGGGAAAGGGCCTCTTTATCCTTGACCCTTACAGAGGAGATATATGACAGCGTGAGGGTTGAAGATTATATTCCAAAGCTTGCCGCCGGCGAAAAGGGGTTTGCCGGGGCAATAAAGAAAAGAGAGCTTATAAGGCGCATCGGGACATTCGCCAGGGAATTTCACAGGCTCGGATTCCATCACCAGGATTTTTATCTCGGGCATTTTTTAATAAGGCCGTCCACGGGCGAGCTTTTTCTTCTTGATGTGCAGAGGGTTCAGAAAATGGAAGAACTGTCAAAAAGGTGGATTATAAAAGACCTCGCCCAGATAGTATTTTCCGCGAAGAATGTTGAGAATTTTTCGTCCGCCGATCTGGTCAGGTTTGGCTATGCCTATCTCGGTGAAGGCAGATTTGACAGGGGGGACAAAAAGGTGATAAGAACGATACTCTCAAAGTCCGGGCGCATCGCGAGGCATACGGAGAAATTTCTCGATAGAAGGAAAAGGAGGGCTGCGTGAGGTATCCTGAGCTTAAGGGCAGATGCCATCATTTTCTCGTTACAGGCGGGGCCGGTTTTATAGGGTCAAACCTCGCATTGACGCTTATTGAAAACGGCCAGCGCGTGACGGTGCTTGACAGCTTTGTTACGGGGAAGAGGAAAAACATCGAGGATATAGAAAGGTTTGTGAAGGAAAACGCGGTTCCCGCCGGGAACTTCCACCTTATAGAGGGGGATATAAGGGACGCGGAATTATGCATGAATTCCACCGGAGGGGTGGATTTCGTGCTTCACAATGCGGCGCTCGGTTCCGTGCCGCGTTCCATAGAAGACCCTTCCACAACCACGGATGTAAACGTTACAGGCACCGTGAATGTGCTTTACGGGGCGCTGGGAAGGAATATCAGGCGTTTTGTCTACGCGTCAAGTTCTTCGGTTTACGGGGATTCCCCCGAGGAACCGAAAAGGGAAGGAGAGGAGGGCTGGCCCCTTTCCCCCTACGCGGTAAGTAAGATAGCGTGCGAGCTCTACGCAGGCAACTTCCACGACATATTCGGATTGCCTGCGGTCGGCCTTAGATATTTCAATGTCTTCGGCCCGAGGCAGGATGCCTTGTCCCCCTATGCCGCCGTGATACCCATTTTCATAAAAAAGCTTCTTTCGGATGAGCCCCCCACGGTAAACGGGGACGGCACGGTCACAAGGGACTTTACATACGTTGAAAACGTAATCCAGGCGAATATCCGCGCCTGTTTCGCCCCGAAGGAGGCGGCGGGGAAGTCATACAACATAGCCTGCTCAAAAGAGGTGTCTTTAAACGAGCTTTACGCCAGGCTCTCAACGCTTTTGGGTAAAACCATAAAGCCCGTCTACGGCCCCGAGAGAAAGGGCGATGTCAAAAAAAGTTACGCCGATGTAAGCAAGGCGAGGGAGTTTTTAAAATACGAACCGTCTTTTGATTTCGAAAAAGGGCTTGAACTCTCAATTGACTGGTACAGGCGAAACCTTTAGCGCCGGCATTGTCCCGGCGCGTAAGATATGTTATAAATTCCGGGGTCTGCAATGGAAAGGATTTTAAATATCAAAAGGGCTCATTCCATAATCAGGGATTTTAAGAAGGCAAGGGTCCTTGTTATAGGAGACCTTATCGTTGACCATTTCATATGGGGCAGGGTAACGCGCATCTCTCCCGAGGCCCCTGTTCCCGTTGTTGATGTGACAAAGGAAACCATCATGCTCGGCGGGAGCGCAAATGTTGTAAATAACGTCCGGAGCCTCGGCGCAAGGTGTTGCGTTACAGGGGTGGTGGGAAAAGACAGCGACGGCAAAACTCTTGTAGATATGCTTCGCCAGAGTAGAATCCCGACAGAGGGCGTTATAATTGACGACGGGCGCCCCACAACAATAAAGACACGCATCATAGCTCATCACCAGCAGGTCGTAAGGTTCGACAGGGAAAAAAAAGAAGAGATCAAAAAAAGGGTTGTGGAAAAGGTCCTCAATTATGCAAGAAAGGCGATAGGGCATGCCGATATAGTTGTCATCTCCGATTACGCAAAGGGGATAGTAACGGAGGCCCTTACATCCTCGGTGATGGAAATCGCTTTCAGGGCAGGGAGGCCCGTTGTTATAGACCCAAAGGTTGAACATTTTGATTATTACAGGAGGGCAACGCTTGTTACCCCCAACAATATTGAGGCGGGCGTTGCTTCGGGTATTGAGATAGAAGACGAAAAAACCCTTGAGACGGCTGGAAGGGCGCTTCTTCGAAAACTCGAATGCGAGGCGCTTCTTGTAACAAGGGGAGAGAGCGGGATGAGCCTTTTTCTTCCGGAAGGGGAAACCCATATACCGACCGTTGCGAGGGAGGTTTACGATGTAAGCGGGGCCGGGGATACGGTTATAGGGGTCGCGGCGCTCTCCCTGGCCGCGGGGGCTTCTTTTAAAGAGGCCGCGGTGCTGGCAAACCTCGCTGCGGGCATAGTCGTTGAAAAGCTGGGCACCGCGACGGTAACCCCAGCCGAACTTATGGACGCGGCCTCAACGCGCCTCAAGAAATGATGTTTTTCAGAGAGGGTTTGTGCGGCCACTAAAAGTAGAGCCCGTAAAGCTTTTTGTAAGCGTAATCTCTAAAGATGAGGGGCTGATAGATAAGGCGCTCGGCGCGCTCAAAGAAAGATTCGGGAATGCCGAATACCTGAGCCCGGTTATGCCCTTTGATTATACCGATTACTACGAAAAGGAAATGGGCAGGGAGCTTTTAAGAAAGATTGCGTCTTTTGAAAGGTGTGTATCGCCCGGGGAACTTCCGGACATAAAGATGTTTACAAACGCCATCGAAGACAGTTTCCTTACGGAAAACGGACTCAGGCGCATCAATATAGACCCCGGTTATCTTACACTCCATAACCTTGTGCTCGCGTCATGCAAGGATTTTTCGCACAGGGTCTATCTTAAAGGCGGGGTCTACGGCGAGGTAACCCTTGTTTTCAGGCACGGCGAATACGCGCCTCTTGAATGGACATACCCGGATTACAGAGGAGAAAAACTGCTGGGCATATTTAAAGAGATAAGGAAGGCGTATCAGGCGAAACTTAAAAACGGCGGGAAAGATGCTCAGTAGCATGACGGGTTACGGCAGATGCGATTTTTTTCTCGGGGAGAAAGGGAAAAACCGCGAAGGTTACTCGCTTGAGGTCAAATCCCTCAATCACCGCTACCTCGATATAAATTGCCGCATGCCAGAGAGGTTTTCCCCCCTGGAACTCAAGGTGAGGGACCTTATAAAGAAAAGGTTTTCAAGGGGTTCTTTTAATTTACAGATAAATTCCAGGGGCTATGGGGAAGTGGCTTTGAGGCTCAATATCCCCTTTGCCAGGGCGTATCTGAAGGCATCCGAGGAACTCAAGAAAACGCTCGGCATCAAAGGGGAACTGGACGTGGATACGCTTCTCAAGTTCAGGGATGTATTTTTCCCTCTCGCAATGGAATCTGATATTGAAAAGGACTGGAAGGAGGTCAGGCGCGCCGTTGATAAGGCGCTCGGTGAACTCTCCGGGATGAGGGAAAAAGAGGGGGGCGCGCTTAAAAAGGATATTGAAAAAAGGCTCAGGAGTGTCGAGAGGCTTTCAGCGAGGATTGAGAGGATTGTCCCGCGTTCGCTTTCGCGCTACAGGCAAAGGCTTGGGCGGGAGATGAGGGCCCTTCTTAAAGAGGGTGCTGGCGATGACGCGATGATTGCGGCGGAGGTCGCCCTCTATGCGGAAAAAACGAATGTATCCGAGGAGATTACAAGGCTTTCCAGCCACACCCGGCAGTTTCGCAGCTACCTTGGAACCGGAGAGCCCGTCGGGAGAAGGCTGGATTTCCTCTGTCAGGAGATTTTAAGAGAGGCAAACACCATAGCCTCGAAGGCGCTTGATGCCGGAATAACGCGGATTGTGATTGAGGCCAAAGGGGAACTTGAGAATATAAGAGAGCAGGTCCAGAACATTGAATAAGCCTTTAGAGAAAAAAGACGGGAAGATTTTCATAGTTTCAGGGCCCTCAGGGGCGGGCAAAAGCACACTCTGCAAAAAGGTCGTTGATTTTTTCCATGACCTGATGTTCTCCGTCTCATACACCACGAGAAAGCCCAGGCCCGGCGAAAAAGACGGGGTAGAGTACCGGTTCATAGACAATGAAAAGTTTGAGGAGATGGTAAAAAAAGACGAGTTCGCGGAATATGCCGCGGTGCACGGCAAAAAATACGGGACAAGCTGGAAGGATTTAAACGGAACACTTTCGCGCGGCATAGACACCATTCTGGACATTGATGTCCAGGGCGCGGAAAAGTTGAGAAAAAAATTTGAAAGAGGGGTTTACATATTCGTTCTTCCCCCTTCAATCGGCGCCTGTCTGGAGAGGCTCGGTAAAAGGGGGGATACAGGCCCGCAGGATATGGAAAAAAGGCTCAATACCGCGATGGAAGAGATAAAAACGGCGCCTTCCTATGAATATATAATAATAAACGACGACCTTGAGGGCGCCTTTGGAAAACTGAAATCAATAATAATCGCGGAAAGGTCGAAAAAAGAGGAAATGCTCGGCACGCTTTCAAGGCTCTTTAATATATGAAAAGAATCTGTTATAATAAGGCGCGTTTATAAGGAGGTATTATCCATGGCAAGGATTACAGTTGAGGATTGTCTTGAAAAAATTCCGAGCAGGTTTACGCTTGTCCACATCGCGTCCCAGAGGGCGAGGCAGCTTTTTAAGGGCGCGCCTAAACTTGTGGAATCGACAAACAGGGTCGTTGTTACGGCCTTAAGGGAGATTGCCGCCGGGAAGGTAAAGACGGTGAACCCGAAAGAGGGTCAAAAAAAGGGCTGAGCTGCCTTACCCCCTCCACTTAAAAACCCCCGATGTTTTTTTACCCCGCAGTTTTTTAAACTGCGGGGTAATCTATTTTCGGCACGGAGGCGATGAGTTTTTTTGTATATGGGTCTTTTGGGTTCGAAAAGATCTCCTCTACCGTTCCCCTTTCAACAATCCTGCCGTTATACATGACGGCGACTTCGTCCGCGATGTATTCAACCAGGGAAAGGTCATGGGTTATGAAAAGAAAAGAAAGCCCGAAGTCCCTCTGGATGGATTTCAGAAGGTTCAGTATCTGCGCCTGCACGGACACATCAAGCGAGCTTGTCGCCTCATCGCACACTATAAACTCGGGGTCAACGGCAAGGACCCTCGCAATCCCGATCCTCTGGCGCTGTCCCCCTGAAAACTCATGGGGATAACGGCGCATCATATCCCTCGTAAGCCCTACCATCTCAAGCGCCCTTGCAATCTTTTCAATGCGTGTTTTTTTGCCCATCCCGGGTTTCAGGCTTTTAAGCCCCTCTTCTATGATATCCTTTACCACCATCCTCGGGTTAAGCGAGGAATAAGGGTCCTGAAAGATTATCTGCATGAGGCCCCGGTAGTGGAGGAGTTTTCTTTCAGGCAGGGCCGTAATGTCGGCATTCCCGAATATAATATTCCCTTCCGTTGGTTTCAAAAGCTGCAATATGGTCTTCCCGGCGGTTGTCTTCCCGCACCCGGACTCCCCGACAAGGGCGAGAGTTTCTCCTTTTTTTACCGAAAGGTCTATGCCGTCAACCGCCCTGACAAAGCCGGCTTCTCTCTTTAATATCCCCTTTTTGACAGGGTAGTAATATTTGAGGTTTTTTGTCTCAAGCAGCGTCTTTTTTTCCCCCCGGGGTATGTTTATGGGAGGATGCGCCGCCTCTTCCCTTACAATGCGGGTTGAATAGGGTTTATCCATGAAAGAAGGGTCATAGAGATGGCAGGCGGCAAAGTGGCCTTTTCCCCATTCTGAAAGAGGGGGCTCTATATCTTTGCAGCCCTGCATTTCCCTGTGGCACCTGCCGGAAAATCTGCACCCCGCCGGGAACTGCGTGGAAGGGGGGACCGTGCCGGGTATTGTATCGAGCGGTTTATCGCGTTTTTCCATTCTTGGGATTGAACGCAGGAGTTTTATCGTATAGGGGTGCATAGGGTTGCGGAAGAGTTTTTTTGTTTCCGCCATTTCAACAATCTTTCCTCCGTACATGACCCCCACGTTTTTGGCGTTCCTGTATACGACGGCGAGGTTGTGGCTTATAAGTAAAACCGATGTGCCCATCTCTCTTTGCAGGTCTTTTATCAGATTCAGTATCTCTTCCTGTATGGTCACATCCAGCGCTGTCGTCGGTTCGTCCGCTATAAGAAGGTCCGGCCTGCAGGAAAGCGCGATTGCTATCATGACCCGCTGCCTCATGCCGCCGGAAAGGGTGTGGGGGTACTGATAAAAAAGGGTGTCCGGCGAGGGAAGGCGGACTTTTTTAAGCATCTCCCGCGCAAGCCCTGTTGCGTCGCTTACCGTTTTCTTCTGGTGTAGTTTTATCGTCTCAACTATCTGGTCCCCGATTGTAAACACGGGATTCAGGGATGTCATCGGTTCCTGGAATATCATGGATATCTTATTCCCGCGGATTTTTCTTTTCTCCCGTTCGGAAAGGGGGATGATGTCGCTGCCGTCAAGAAGTATCCTGCCTCCGGCGATAAAGCCGGAAGGCTCCGGCACAAGCTGTATTATCGAAAGCGCCGTAACCGATTTTCCGCACCCGGACTCCCCGACAAGGGCGAGAGTTTCCCCTTTTTCTATATTGAACGAAATTCCGTCCACAGCCCTTCCCACGCCGTAGGGGGTCTGAAAATAGGTTTTAAGGTTTTCCACCTCCAGGACCATGCCGCTCATCTTCTTCCCATCCTCGTTCTCGGGTCCAGGGCGTCCCTTACCGCGTCCGCGAATATGTTTGCGGGAAGGACAAGCCCGAACATGAAGATAAAAGCGCCGAGAATGCTCCACCAGACAACAGGCTCCCTGGAGAGTTCAAGGCGCGCCGTATTTATCATGTTTCCCCAGCTTCCAGTCTCAGGGCCGACCCCTATCCCTATGTAGCTTAAAATGGCCTCCGCCAGGACAAGGGAACTGAACTGTAAAGCCATCGTTATAAGCACAAGGTGCATAAGATTCGGCACTATGTGCCGGGCTATTATCCTTATATCCGGGACCCCGAATGCGTGCGCCGCCTGGATGTATTCAAGTTCCCTCAATTTAAGGGCCTCCCCCCTTATAATCCTGCAGAGGTCCGTCCAGAAGGTTATCCCCATTATCACACACAGCCAGAAGAGCCTGTCTGTCGGGACAAAAAACCCGAATAAAAG
>Ga0209619_10003611_pt1 | contig 11128 bp, 10 predicted proteins | sample Rifsed16ft3_FD_184011 | JGI IMG/M metagenome (GOLD analysis project Ga0209619, IMG submission 184011) | Soil microbial communities from Rifle, Colorado, USA - sediment 16ft 3 (version 2) | ecosystem: Environmental > Terrestrial > Deep subsurface > Rock core/Sediment | place: Rifle, Colorado... | reverse complement strand
CTGAAGCTCAACAACCTCACCGATCCCAAGATGATCAAGCTTCTCTACGAGGCGTGTGACGCCGGCGTGAAGATCAAGTTGAACGTGAGGGGCATGTTCTCGCTGCTGCCTAACGAGCCGGAGCGGAGTGAGAACATCGAAGCGATGGCGATCGTGGACAAGTACCTCGAGCACTCCCGCATCATGGTCTTCTGTAACGGTGGCGCCCCCAAATACTTCCTCTCGTCGGCCGATTGGATGCCGCGAAACCTCGATGGTCGAGTGGAGGTGGGCGTTCCGATCTACGACACGTCGCTGCAAGCGGAGCTGCGAGCGTTCCTCGACCTCCAATGGAAGGACAACGTCAAGGCAAGGATTCTCGACCAGAATCTGGAGAACCGTCACCGCCGGACGTCTTCGTCCGAGCCGGTGAGGGCCCAGGTCGCTTTTCGCGACGTCTTGCAGGAGAAGCACGGGCCGAAGAAGGGGGCACCCGAGGGCAGCCACCCCGCCAAGCGAGAGGTGACGAGCGATAAGCGACCGGTCACCCTCCCCTTCGACCCCAAGAAACGGCTAGGGCAGCCCTCCCCCTAGCTCCCACGGCGTCAAACAACCTGAACTCCACGGGATGGAACTCCGGCTCATGGATCTCTTATAGAATAACGGGAGGAAAATGATGGCGAAGTTTCTGCTTTGGCTCATTCTCTTCGTTCTTTGTTGGCCGATTGCGCTGCTGGCCCTGGTTGCCTATCCGTTCGTCTGGCTATTGCTTCTTCCCTTCCGGCTGATCGGCATCGCGGTCGACGCGGTGCTCGATCTCCTGCGGGCCCTGCTTCACTTGCCGGCGCGACTGCTGGGGGCCAGAGCCTGATGTAGGACAACAGCTCCATGGAGCGTTTTCCTCGCCCGCTTGGTCGGTTCTTGTCTCTTCCCTGCTGGCTCTGAGCGGCTGTGCCGATCGGCCGCCTAACGTCATTCTGATTTCTCTGGATACGGTCCGTGCCGATCACCTGAGCGTCTACGGCTACCAGCGCTCGACCACTCCCAACCTGGAACGTCTGGCGCAGGAAGGAATTGTCTTCGAGCGAGCCTTTACCCAGACTCCCTGGACGGTTCCCTCCCACATGAGCGTCTTCACCTCCCTCTACCCTTCGGTCCATTCGATTACCCACCTCACGCCGCAAAGCGACATGAGCGCCATGCTTCCGGAGATGTTGAGGGGGGTCGGGTACCGGACGGCCGCTTTCGTTGCCCCCGTCCTCAGTGAGGACTATGGATTCTCCAAGGGTTTCGACCACTATGTCCGCACCGACAGCGTACGACCCGCGGAGATCATGGTGGACCGCGTCCTCCAGTGGTTGGCCGGCGACCCGAGTGATCCCGTCATCCGCCATCAGCCCTTTTTCTTGTTCTTACACCTGTTCGATGCGCATCATCCGTATGAGCCGCCATGGCCATTCGACACTGCCTACGTCCCCGCCCATCGATCGAACCTTCGCGAGATCAGCGCAACCCATCCCTACACTCAGGAAAAGAACCTCACCGACGAGGAGCTGTCGGAGGTCGTCGCTCTCTACGATGGCGAGATCGCCCATGCCGACTTCGCCATCGGCCGGCTGTTGGACACTCTGCGCGACCTTCGTCTCTATGACAAGTCCTTGATCGTCGTCTTCGGCGACCACGGAGAGGGATTTCTCGAGCACGGGCTGATGAATCACGGCAACTCCGTGTACGAGGAGCTCATACGGGTGCCACTGCTGGCGCGGCTACCGTCGGCGCGGTTTGCCGGCAAACGGGTTCAAGAGCCGGTTCAGCTCATCGACATCACTCCGACCATCCTGCAGGAAGTCGGCTTGAAGCCTTCCCCTCTGATGCAGGGCTCCTTCCTGCTCGACCCGCTTCCCGATAACTCCCGCCGCTTTGCCTATGCCTCGGAGGCCTATGCAGCTTGTATACGAACACAAACGTGGAAACTCATCGAGAACCCGCCCAGCCGAACCCAAACGATCCCGAGAGCGCTGGACGTGGAGTACGAACTCTACGATCTCGATAAGGATCCCGGGGAGGAGAACAATCTGGCCGGCGAGCTCCCCGACCGCGTGACGTCCATGGCGCAGGTCTTACGCAAGATCGACGACCTGAATCAGGAGCTTCGCCGACGGATTCGGGAAGCCCTTGACGTGCGGGAGCTCGAGCTCAGCGAGGAGCAGGAAAGGGAGCTTCGGGCCCTGGGTTACGTTCAATAAGGATTCCTCAGAGGTCTCCTGCTTGGACCGCGGTCACGATCCAGCGCGAGGGCGGCCGAGCCCCGTTTTCGGAGTGGACCAGTCGATAGCGCTTCAGAGTCAAGGAGTAGGTCCTCTCGCCGTCTCTCGATCGAACCTTCACTGTGACGTCCCGAACGTCAACCTCACCGTCGAACTCGTCGATGGGAGACCATGTCGCGACGGATTTGCGAGCCGCTTCTCGCTCCCGTTCCAGCTCGCCTCTCAGTCGCTCTACCCGGAACTGGATGCGCTCCACATCCTCGACCGCTCCGGTCACTTTCAACTGGGCGTCCCGCGCCGCCCGAGCCGCATTCAGCCTTCGCTGGATGTTTTCGACGGGGAACGTTTCCACCTGAGACGTTGTGGTCTGGAGGACCTGCCAAGCGAGAACCTCGCCGGGTAAGCCGACCACGGAGACTCTTGCCAAAGTGGCCAGGTCGCGGTTCTTGGTAGCGGTCAGGAACACTTCGACCGAGTCGGGCTGCGGGCTCCGGCAACACAGGAGCAGGGAGCCGCACGCGACAAGGATCTTCTTCACGAACAGGGCGCGCCGAGCTCACTCCGCCCGCAGAATGGCCAGGGGTTTGTTCCGAAGAATGTCCAGGGTGGTCGCCATGCCGACGATAGTCACTCCCAGGGCGGTGAGAGGAATCGCGTACAGGCTCCATGCGAGGTTCGGCTGCCATGGGACATCGAACAGGTGCTCGCACAATACCCAGGTCAGAAGCGGCGCTCCCAAGCCGCCCACCGTCCCGGCGAGCGCACCGAGTGTCCCGTACTCGAGGAGGACCATCCTCCGCACCGTTTTTCCACTGGCGCCCAGCGTCCTCAGGATCGACGCTTCGTATTGGCGTTGGAACTTGGTCATGGCGACCGATCCCACCAGAATCATCACTCCGCTTATGAGAGCGATGGCCCCCACCAGAGTGACGGCGAGCGCCAGCTTCTCGACGACCCCGTGGAGCGTGAGCAGGATGTCGCGCAGATCGACAATCGATACGTTGGGGAACTCCGCAACGATATCGCGCTGCAGCTTGGCTCGCGCCAGCGAGTCCAGGGGGGCCTTCACGAATCCGAGGAACGTATGGGGCGCGTTGGCGAGCGCTCCGGGACGAAAGACGAACATGAAACCCCCGTTGCGCGCGTCGTCCCATTCGACGTCCCGAATGCTGGTGACGCGGGCACCAACCTCTCGCCCCAGGATGTCGAAACGCATCATATCGCCAACCTGAATGCCGACGTCCTCCTGGAAATCGTCTTCGATCGAGACCTCCGCCTCGCTGGAGGGAGTCGGATCCCAGAAGCGACCTTCCAGAATGCGCTCGTTGGCCTCCAAGTGATCCCGATAAGTCACCGTGAACTCACGGCGCAGCCGGCGCTCTTCTCGAACCTCTTCATAGCCCTGAAGCGTGACGTCGCGGCCCTGAACGCCGGTCACCCGGGCACGAAGCACCGGAACCATGCGGACTTCGCGGGCTCCCAGCGACATCAAACGCTCCTCGGCCGGTGTGACCTGATCCGGTTGCAGGTCGACCAGGAACATGTCCGGGGCATCGTCTTCCAGCTCCATTCTGAACTGCTCCAGGAGGTTCGCCTCGGTGCCACGAGTGCCGAGTATGAAGAACGTGCCGAGCCCTACCACAAGCAGGATCATGCGGGTCTGGTTTCCCGGCCGGCTCAAACCGAGAACTGCGTGTCGGAAAGGAAACGAACCCTTCCTCCCCAGGGGCTCGATGGCGCGGACCAGCAACATACCGGTCAGGTGAAGCACCACCGCCACCACCGCGAAACTGGTGGTCACCATGAGACCCACCTCGAAGTCGCCTGCCTGCCAGCTCGCCAAGGCGATGAGGGCGATCAACACCGCCCCCGCGGCGACCAGCTCCCAAACATCGATGGTCCCCAGCCGGCCTGTTTGCTTCCCGCTAGCCGCCGGACGGTCCATCTGTTGCCGGAGCAGGAGCAGCGGCTTGATGCGCCGCGACTCCATCAAGGGAATGAGCGAAAAAAGTACCGACACCAGAACTCCGATACCGACCCCCTGCAACACCGCCGACCAAGTAACTCCGTAGTCCTCCATGCTCAGTCCCACCACCACACCGGGAGGAACCGACTCCACGGCGAGATGGGCGAGACCAAGACCGAGTACGCTTCCCCCCAGGCCTAGGCCCACGACTTGAATCAGATAGACACCGAAGATCTGCTTGGTGCTCGCGCCGACGCACTTGAGAATGGCGATGCTCTTGAGCTTGCGGCGCATGAAGACCCCAACCACGCTCCAAATCCCGATCCCACCCAGAATCACGATCACGAAACCCACCAGACTCAGGTAATCCTCGGCGCGGCCCAGACGCCGGCCGAGCTGATCCCCTGTCTCGCGGTAGGAACGCACGGATACGTACTCCCTCCGCAGAGCCTCGGTTAGAGTGCCTATCAACGGATCGATGCTGGCCTCGTCGGTGCGAAGAAGAACCTGATAACGCACCCGACCGCCGACCCCGAGGAGCTCTGATCTGACGAGATCGTCGTAGTCGACGAGGACGCGCGGACCGAACCGGAAGACGCCCAGCGGTTGGCCGGGCTCTTTCACGATCACATCGCGCACCGTGTAGACTTGGCCGCCGATCGCGACCCCGTCACCTACTTGGATACCGAGTCGAGTCAGAAGCTCGGGACGAACCAGCGCACCGCGATTCTCGAGCAGGTGGTGAGAGTAGGGTCGGCCGCTCTCCAGCACGAGATCTCCGTACAGCGGAAACGCTGGCTGGAGGGCCCGCAACTCGATCATGGTGGCGATCTCCTTGTCCTCATCTGCGGGCGCCGTCATGGTCATGGTCTCGATCGACTCCGTTCGTGCCGTCACCGGAAAGGCCGCGAGGCTCTGATCCATGATGGCTCTCGTGCCGTCATCCCAAGGGCGGTCACTCTGAACGATCACGTCGGCGGCAGTCAGGGTCTTGGCTTCCTGAACCAACGTGGCGCGAATGTTCTGGACTACCGAGCGAAGAGCGACTATGGCGGCGACACCGATGGCGACACAAATGAAAAAGAAGACCAGGCGCCTCCAGGAGGCTCGCATCTCACGGCCCGCCATGCGGAAAACGAAGTTCATGATGGGCTGCTCGCCGTCACGCGGGGTTTGGCACGCGTTTCTTTATCCCCGGAGATCTCTCGAAGGCTATCCACCTGGCCGCCCCGCAGCGTCAAAATGACGTTTCCTCTTGCGGCGAGCGCCGCGTCATGGGTAGCGAGAACGATGGTGGTCTTTCGCTTCCGGTGCACGTCCACCAACAGATCGATGATGTGCCGCCCATTGGCGCTATCCAGGTTCCCGGTCGGCTCGTCGGCGAGGAGGATCGCCGGGTCGTTGGCAAGCGCCCGGGCGATGGCCACCCGCTGCTGCTCACCACCAGACAGCTGGGAGGGATAGTGATGCTTCCGATCGGACAGTCCCACTTCGTCCAGAAGGCGGTGTGCTTTTTCGGCCGGTCTCGGCGCTTCGGCGAGCTCCATCGGCACCAGGACGTTTTCATAGGCGGTGAGCGAGGGAATGAGATGGAAGAACTGAAAAACGAAACCGATCTTGTCGCCGCGCAAACGAGCCAGGCGGTCTTCGTCGAGGGCGGTGAGATCTTCTCCGTCGATGATGACGCTGCCTGCGGAAGGGGCATCCAGGCCGGCAATGAGGCCCAGCAGGGTGGATTTTCCACTACCGGAAGGACCCACCACGGACAGAAACTGCCCCGAGGGCACGTTCAGGTTCAGCGTGTCGAGGATCGTCAGCTGCTCGGAGCCGCTGGTAACGACCTTGGAAACGTCTTTCAGCTCGATCATGGGACGGGGACGGGCTCGAGCAGCGGTTGGAGAAACGGCCAAATGGTATCGGCCATCCGGCGGGCACCCTCCTGGTTGGGATGGATGCCGTCCCGCTGATTCAGTTGGGGCTCACCGGCCACGCCCTCCAGCAAGAATGGAAGAAATGTCACGTCGTGCTCCTCTGCCAGATCCGGAAAGACCTTTCGGAACTCCGAAGTATACGCCGTCCCCATGTTCGGTGGCGCCTCTATACCCGCTAAGAGCACCGCGACGTCCCGCTCACCGGCGCGCTCGATAGTGGCCGCCAGATTGCGCTTCATCTCCGTGGGAGGGAGCCCGCGTAGACCGTCGTTTCCACCCAGGGCGAGGATCAGAACGCGCACGTCGCCCTCGAGGACCCACTCGATCCTGCTCAGGCCGCCCGCGGTGGTGTCCCCCGAGACACCCGCGTTGACGACCTCGAATGCGTAGCCCTCCTGATCCAACTTCTGCTGGAGAAGCGCCGGGTAGGCTTCCTCGACAGCAAGACCCAGTCCCGCCGTCAGGCTGTCGCCCAAGACGACGATCTTGGGCCGCTCGGGCTCAGCGGGTGGGGCGCTTTCCGGACGCGGTGAGCTGCTTTCCCGTGTCTCGCCGGTTTGGCAGGAGACGGAGCAGGGCGCGATGAAGAGAGTGACGAGGAGGCACACCGAACTCGCCGAGCGCATTGGCTCAGCTTAGCACAGCAATCCCGGAGAGACGACGTGCCGCCGCAACTCCGGGAAGGACGAGTTAGATAGAAAGACTGAATTCGATCTCACCACCCTTATCTAAAATCCCCTGGACCGCCAAGGCGATCCCCTATACCATTGGCCTGGCCAGTACGGGAAAAGGAGAGAACGCTATGAGCGACTCCGCGGATGTCCGCCTGAAAGACGTCGGACATCCGCGCGGAACGCTGGCCATCGTCATCATCTACGCCGTTCTTTTTGGTCTCGCCTGGCTCGGCATGTACCTCTATATGTTCTTGCCGCGGGGACTCCCCCATCCCTGAGGAGGCCGAAGTGAGAGTCGATCTGTACGAGAAAATATGGATGGGGGTGGCCGCGGCACTGATCGTCATTTTTCTGGCAGCCATCGTTGTGGCGGCCGGCGCGTATGCCATCCACCCACAGAGTCATGTCGAGACCATCGATCCGACCACTGTCCTCGAAGATCCGGAGTTCGGCAATCCCGGAGTCGCCATCCAGCCCGACGGTAGCGTCGTCGTCACTCTCGTTGCCGAGATGTTCTTCTTCGATCCCGACCCGATCGAGGTGCCGGCGGGACGGCCGGTGACTTTCCGCCTGACCAGCCCCGATGTCATCCACGGTTTCGAAATCGTCGGCACCAACGCCAACACCATGGTGATCCCGGGCTACGTCAGCGAGTTCACGATGAGCTTCGCGGAGCCCGGAGAACATCTGGTGGTATGCAACGAGTACTGCGGGCTGCTCCACCACAACATGGTGGGCAAGCTGATCGTTCAGGAGGTGGGAGAATGAAAGGCAAGCACGCTCTTGCCTCCGCCAACTTCGCGGTCGCCATCATCGCCTTCGCTCTTGCCGCTTGCTTGGCGGTGCTCCAATCTCTCTCGGTCGCTGACATCTCCTTCCCCATGCGGCGCGAGGACCTCTACTACCTGTCGCTCACGGCGCACGGCGTTTTGATGGCGATCGTTTTCACGACTTTCTTCATTATGGGCCTCGGCTACCTCATCGCCCGTGAGGCGCTGGGACGGCTGGCCGCCGTGCGGACGGCGTGGTGCGGGTTCGCCGTCGCCACGGTGGGAACCGTCATCACCGCCGGTACCATCCTGGCCGGCAAGGCCTCGGTGCTGTACACCTTCTACCCTCCGCTCCAAGCCCATCCGGCCTTCTACATCGGCGCCACGCTTCTGGTTGTGGGCTCCTGGGTGTGGGGAGGCGTGATGATAGCGAGCTATCGGTCTTGGCGCCGAGACCACCCTGACACTCCGGTGCCGCTCGCCGTCCACGGAATCCTCACCACCGTGATCATCTGGTTTCTGGCAACCTTCGGCCTGGCGGTGGAGGTCGTAGGGATGTTGATACCGTGGTCGCTCGGACTGGTCGAGAAGATAGACCCGCTGGTGGCGCGCACATTTTTCTGGTGGTTCGGCCACCCGCTGGTCTACTTCTGGCTGGTGCCCGCCTACGTCCTCTGGTACACCATCATGCCAAAGGTCGCGGGAGGGCGCTTGTTCAGCGATCCCCTGGCGCGGATGGTATTCGTCCTGTTCATACTCTTCTCCACTCCGGTGGGTTTCCACCACCAGTTCGCCGATCCGGGGATAGGCGCGGGCTGGAAGCTTCTGCACACCTTCACGACTTACGCCGTCCTCTATCCGAGCTTCGTGACCGCTTTCACGATCATCGCGTCCATGGAGGTGGCGGGCCGGATGAAGGGAGCGAAGGGATTGTTCGACTGGATCGGCAAGCTTCCTTGGGGAGATCCGTTCTTCGCCTCGGTGGGGCTGGCGATGCTGACCTTCGCCTTCGGCGGATTCGGAGGCGCCATCAACGCCGCCTATGCCATGAACGCCATGGTTCACAACACCGCCTGGATCCAGGCCCACCTTCATCTCACGGTAGGGACGACCGTGGCACTCTCCTTCATGGGAGCCGCCTACTACTTCTTGCCACGCATCACCGGCCGGGAGCTGCGCCTTGCTCCCCTGGCGAAGATCCAGCCCTACTTATGGTTCTTGGGGATGGCGTTGTTCTCGACCAGCTATCACATCGCGGGCCTGCGGGGCCTGCCGCGGCGCGTCTATTCCGCCTCGCTCCTTGGTGACGAGATGGGCGCGCAGTGGGCAACGCTCACGAAGATCGGCGCCGTCGGCGGCGTGGTCTTGTTCGTCTCCTCACTGTGCTTCCTGCTGGTGGTGGCCACGACCTGGACGACCGGCCGGCGTACCCAGGTGGAGGCCATCGAGTTCGCACAACCCCTCGCACCGGTGGAGCGGCGAGGCATCTGGGACCGTTTGGGAATGTGGACGGCGGTGGCCATCGGGCTCATCATCATTGCCTACGGCTATCCGCTGGTGAGCATGCTGAGCCACGAGCGATTCGGCTCGCCGGGTTTCGTACCCTTCTAGGAATCGGGAGCCGTTCGCTCAGGGCGCCGAAAACGGCTCGACTCGATCGACGAACGCACGGAAGATCTGAACTGTAGACTGCGATGCTGTGCGGGTTGCCTTTCCCACAGGGAATCTCAAACACGGACGGCCACCAGTAACCGCATACCGGCGGAACGGCGCAGATGTAACTGACCCCACCGCTGGCAGGTGGGTGCTCTCGCCCGTAAGAGGCGTAATTACCCGCAGATCAGGGGCGCCCTTTCGCAAATCCCTTTCATCGCGCATTCCTTACAAACTTCTCTTATCGAAAGACTTTGCTCCGCCGATGCCAGCCCGGCCAAGCCCGGTATACAGGTTGCATTGTTTTCGCCGACAAGGAGATAGACCCATGGGCAAAGACAGCTTAACGATCACCGACAATCGCACGGGAAAGACCTACGAAGTGCCTATCGAATACGGGACATATCCCACTTATGGTGCGTCGATTCCCGCCAAGGAGCTTCGCAAGATAAAGGCGTCCGACGACGACTTCGGCTTGGTGACCTATGACCCGGGGTTCACCACCACCGCATCGTGTCGCAGCAGCATCACCTTCATCGACGGCGAGCGAGGGATCCTCCGCTATCGAGGCTATCCCATCCAGGAGCTGGCCGAAAAGAGCACGTATCTCGAAACGGCCTACCTGATCTTGTACGGAGAGCTACCCACCGAGAAGCAGCTGGACGAGTGGGTGAGGAATATCACCCACCACACAATGATCCACGAGTACGTCAAGAAGTTCATGGAGGGGTTTCACTACGACGCCCATCCCATGGGCATGCTGGTAGGAACCGTGGGAGCTTTGGCCACCTTCTACCCCGAGGCCAAAAACATCCATGACGAGAAGGCACGAGAGAGATCCATATGGCGGCTCATCGCCAAGATGCCGACCATAGCCGGCTTCGCCTTCCGTCACAGCCGGGGGCTGCCCTACGCCTATCCCGACAACGACCTCTCCTTCACCGGCAACTTTCTCAACATGCTGTTCAAGACCACCGAGCTGAGATATGAGCCCGACCCGGTCCTCGAGAAAGCGCTGGACGTTCTCTTCATACTGCACGCGGACCACGAGCAGAACTGCAGCGCCAACGCGATGCGCAGCGTGGGGAGCTCACACTCCGATCCCTTTTCTGCCACCGCGGCGGCCGCAGCGGCACTCTATGGACCGCTCCACGGGGGCGCCAACGAGGCCGTTCTCCGCATGCTGAATCAGATAGGCTCCAAGGACAAGGTACCGGAGTTCATCAAGGGCGTGAAGTCAGGAGAGACAGGCCGTCTCATGGGGTTTGGCCACCGCGTCTACAAGAACTACGACCCCCGAGCCAAGATCATCAAGGGTATGGCCGACAAGGTGTTCTCCGTCACCGGGAAGAACCCGTTGCTGGAAATCGCCTTGGAGCTGGAGAAGATTGCCCTGCAAGACGACTATTTCGTCTCTAGAAACCTTTACCCGAACGTCGACTTCTACTCCGGGATCATTTACCAGGCCATGGGATTTCCGGTCGACATGTTTCCTGTTCTCTTCGCCATTCCCCGCACCGCCGGGTGGTTGGCGCAATGGCAGGAGATGTTGCTGGATCCCGATCAGAAGATCGCTCGTCCACGACAGGTGTACACCGGCAGCGACCAGCGCGCGTACCTACCGGTGAGGGAGCGAAAGAACAAAGTGCTTGTCGCGTAGGACAGGTGAGGCGAGCGTTCGCCCCGGCTAGGGCCACGGCGTGGTGGCGGCGAAGTCTTGCTTGCAGATGAGCGCGTGAACGCCTTTGGTGCGGTCGACCACCTGGGAGACTTCGAAGTCGGTGGCAGCGCTCAGGTAGGCGTAGGCGGTGGCTCGGTCCATCCCCAGCGATTCGGAGAGGAATCGGATGGAACAGCGGACCGCCTGCTTCATGGCCTCGTCCAGATC
>Ga0209619_10003605_pt1 | contig 11134 bp, 6 predicted proteins | sample Rifsed16ft3_FD_184011 | JGI IMG/M metagenome (GOLD analysis project Ga0209619, IMG submission 184011) | Soil microbial communities from Rifle, Colorado, USA - sediment 16ft 3 (version 2) | ecosystem: Environmental > Terrestrial > Deep subsurface > Rock core/Sediment | place: Rifle, Colorado... | reverse complement strand
CCCGCCGGAATCGAAAGGCCGGGCACGCCGGCGTGATCCGCGGGCACGGTAAGCAAGTCGGCGTATTGCATCAGCACCGAGTCGCCGTAAACAGCGCCGAGCTCGAAGGCCGTCGTCGGCGTGGTGGCGGTGAGCAGGGCGTCGAGGCGGTATGGGCCGCTCGGGTCGAAGGCCTTCGCGAAGTCCGAGCGGATCAAGGTCCGCACCCGCAGCGCCCTCTGGTAGTAGCCCTTCTCGTACTGCTCGGCGGAAACATACATCCCCATCAGGATGCGAAGCTTGGGCTGTGGCCCAAACCCTTGCCCGCGCGTCCTCCGGTACATCTGCCGGAGGTCGACGACAGGTTCTGGATACCGATAACCGTACTTGACGCCGTCATAGCGGTGTAGGTTGGAGGCCGCCTCGACGCGTGAGACCACAAAGTAGGCCGGGATGCCGAAGCGAGTGTTGGGCATCGGAACGTCATCAATGACCACGGCCCCGGCCTGCTCCAGGACGCCGGCGGCCCGGCGCACCGCCGCTTCGATTTCCGGAGCAATCGCCTGCTCGCGCAGCTCGCCCGTGCCCGGGCCCGGAACTTGGATCCGAAAGTAGTCCGGCGAGAGGCCGATCCGCAGACCGCGCACACCGGCTTCCAGATTCTCAAGGTAGTCGGGCACGGGGACGGCGGCGGCGGTGGCGTCGCGCGGGTCGGCCCCGGCGATTATGCCTAGCATCAGGGCGGCGTCGGAAACATCGCGCGCGATCGGGCCGGGGCAGTCGAGGGACGAGGCGAAGGCAATCAGCCCATAGCGGGAGACGCGGCCGTAGGTGGGCTTGAGGCCGACGACGCCGCAGAAGGCCGCCGGCTGGCGGATCGAGCCGGCCGTGTCGGTGCCCAGGGATAGGGCGGCCTCGCCGGCCGCCACGGCTGCGGCGCTCGCGCCCGACGAGCCCCCGGGCACGCGACGCGGGTCCCACGGGTTGCCGGGCGGTGGGAGGAACGCAGAGGATTCGTTCGACGATCCGAAGGTGAACTCATCAAGATTCACCTTCCCCACCGTCACCGCGCCGGCCGCCTCCAGGCGCTCGACAGCGGTCGCCGTATAGGGGGCGACGAAGTTCTCGAGGATGCGCGACCCGGCCGTGGAGAGCGTGCCCCGAACGCAGAAGATGTCTTTGACCGCCAGCGGAATCCCGGCGAGGGCTCCCGGATCTTCCCCGGCGGCCAGGGCCCGGTCTACGGCCTCGGCCTGAGCGCGAGCGCGCCCATCGGTCAGGGTGATGAAGGCATGGACCTTGTCCCTGTCGGAGTCGGCCGGCTCGTACGGGGTTGTGCGTGGACTGCGCCCTTCCACGGCTCTGATTCGCGCCAGCGTCGCCTCGAGCACATCCACGGCGCTGCATTCGCGGCTCCTCACTCGACGGACGATTTCGCGCGCCGGCAGGTCACAGAACGAGGACGTCATTCCAGGTCCGTGTGAGGGATATCGGGGACGACGATGTAACGGCCGTCGGTCTCCGGGGCCTGAGCGAGGATCTCCTCGGCCTCGGCGCACGGCCTGGCTTCGTCGGGGCGGAGCGGCGGGCTAGTCTCGAGCGTGTAGGGGACGCCGTGCGAGGTGATAGGAGTGCCCGGATCCACCCCAATCGCCTCGAGCTCACGGATCGCTTTGAGCTGGCTGTTCAATTCGCGGCGCAGGTAGTCGCCCTCCTCGGGAGTGAGCTCGAGCGCGGCCAGCTCGACGAGGTGGTCGAAGATGGCCCGGCTGATGGTCTCTTGGTTCGCCGCCCGCTTGGCGCCCGTCATACCGCCTCCTCGCCGCCTTGCCGGCGCCATTGTACCCGGGCGGTGGAGGGCGGTCAAAGGGACGGCCCCCGCGCCCGTCGAGTGTGTATAATCCCGTCGGAACACCGTCGCCGAGCTTCGACTGCGAGCAAGGAGGCACCTGTGGCCCTCGCACCCACTGCGACCCTTGGTCCCAGCCTCGACCTCAGCCCCGAGCACGAGATGATCCGCCAGACCGCTCGGGAGTTCGCCCAGAAGGAAATCGCCCCCATCGCCGCCCACTTCGACGAGACCGGCGAGTTCCCGGCGGAGACGATCCGGAAGATGGGCGCGCTGGGCCTGATGGGGATCGAAATCCCCGAGGAATACGGCGGCGCGGGCCTCGACACGCTTTCTTACGTCCTGGCCCTCGAGGAGATCTGCAAGGCGGACGCCGCCCACGGCACGATCATGTCGGTCAACAACTCGCTCTTCTGCTATGGGGTCTACCGCTTCGGCAGCGAGGCCCAGAAGCAGAAGCACCTGCGCGCCGTCGCCTCGGGCAAGGCCATCGGGGCCTACTCGCTCACCGAGCCGATGTCGGGGTCGGACGCCGGGACGATGCGCTCACGGGCGGTCCGTGAGGGGGATGTCTACGTCATCAACGGACGGAAGTCGTGGGTAACCAGTGCACCGGTGGCGGAATACATCGTCCTCTTCAGCATGACCGATCCCGACCGGCAACATCGTGGGATCACGGCGTTTCTGATCGACACGAAGCTGCCGGGATTCGTCCTCGGCAAGAAGGAGCCCAAGCTCGGGATCCGCGCCTCGGCGACGAGCGAAATCGTCTTCGAGGACTATCGATGCCCGGCAGAGTGTCGTCTCGGCGAAGAGGGCGAGGGCTTCAAGATCGCGATGTCGGTGCTCGATGCGGGGCGGATCGGCATTGCCTCGCAGGCGCTGGGGATTGCCGAGGCCGCCTACGAAGCCAGCCTGGCCTACGCTCGAGAGCGGGAGGCATTCGGCCAGAAGATCGGGCAATTCCAGGGAATCGGATTCAAGCTGGCCGACATGAAGACCCGCATCGAGGCCAGCCGACTGCTGATCTACCAGGCGGCGCTGGCCAAGCAGCGATCCAAGGAAACGGGCTCGCGATTCACGCTCGAGGCCTGCATGGCGAAGCTCTTCGCCTCGGAGACAGCTATGTTCTGCGCGCACGCCGCGGTTCAGATCCACGGCGGGCTTGGATACTCGAAAGAGCTCCCGGTGGAGCGCTACTTCCGCGACGCGAAGATCACCGAAATCTATGAGGGAACGAGCGAGATCCAGCGGATGGTGATCGCCCGGCAGGAGCTCGGGATCAAGTAAGAGGGCAGGCCGGAGGACGGGCCTCCTGCCTCCTCCCGGGTGAAAGCAGTACTCCGGGGCGACTCGCCCGGTGGGCGGATGATGCTAGAATGCCGCCATCGAAGCCCCTCGAGAGCCCGGACGGCCATGAGGAGGGGGATGCCATGGAACGGAACGAGCTCCCAGCCAAGGCCCCTGAGATCCACCGCAACCGATTCCTGCGTGCACCATCGCCGGGAGACGGACCCCAAGAGAGCCGCCTGCCACGATGGCTCGTGCGTGCCGCGCAATCCCTGCGATCGCCCCGCCGGTGGGGCGCGGTGGTGGAGCTCGCCGTGATTCTCGGGTGGGCCGTCTGGCTTGCCCGTCCCTACCTGAACTTCGACCCGGCCGTCTGGCCTTCGGGCAGGGAGTTCGGCTTTCAGCTCCAGTCTCACTATCTCTGGACATGGCTTCGCGAATGCGGCCTCTGCGCCCTCTGGAATGGAGGCGTCAACGGTGGATTCCCCGCATTCGCGGAGACCTACGGCGCACCGCTGCACCCGCTTGTCGCTCTCACGGCGCTCATCTGGGGACCGCTTACGAGCGGCAAGCTCATGGTGGCCGTCTCGTTCTTCCTCGCTGGAGCCGCCCAATGGTGGATCGCAAGGTCAATGAGGCTCGGGTGGGCTGGCGCCTCTGGGCCGGGCTGGCGGCAATTGTCGGCGGCCACCTCGCTGGCCGCCTGGAGCTCCCGGGCATTCTGGTTGTCATCTCGACTGCATCAACCAGCCTCGCTCTGGCCGCCATGGTCGATCTCGGTCTCACGGGGCGGCGCAGGTCTGCGGTCTTGCTTGGCGTCATGGGAGCGCTGGCGGTCGTTTCCGGCCAGGGATACCTCCAGGTCGCCTTGCTTGGTTGGGCACCTCTCCTGCTCCTCTTCATCCTCGATGAGCGCCTCCGCGCTCGCCCGGTCTGGCGCGAGTATGCGGTCGGACTAGGGCTCGCCCTTCTCCTGGCGGGGATTTTCCTTGTGCCTACGGTGCGGTTTCTCCCGGAGTTCGGGAAAGACGGGGACGCGCTCTTTGGCGCGGCCCAGCCCCTCGAGTACATCCCCTTGAATCTGGTGATCCGGGATATTGATTTCATGAAGTCCGAGATCCTGGGCAAGCTTGGATTTCCGCACCTATACAACCTCTACGTCGGCTGGGTGCCGATCGCTCTCGGCGCTTTAGGCCTGCTTCTCGCCCGCCGGACCGACTGGCGCCCTCTCGCGTTCATAATCGTGGGGTCGCTCGTCAGCATTCTCCTGGCAAGCGCCCTTCCGTTCCGCTGGCTTGTGCAGCATATCCCTGCGCTGGCGCTGATACGCCACACGCCGCTGATGGCGGGTTTGGCGGTTCCCGGGGTCCTGGCTGTCGCTGCGTACGGCCTCGACCGAACCCTCGCCCTGTCTTTCCCTCAGCTCTCGCTGCGGTTCAGACAGGCCGAAGGCGAGCGTGCGGTGAGCCTGAACACTGCGTGGCTGATCGCCATTCCCTTGGTCCTTGGGCTCCGGACCTCCTTCCTTCATGGCAGGTCGTGGGTGCAGACGTCGAACGTCCAGAACATCCAGGCCGTGGCGACGAGGTGGAGCACCCCCTCGTTGGAATGGGTTCAACCCCCGTGGGGTGAGCACGGTTGGGTCGAGGTCGGCATGGAGCAGAGCCTGAAACTAAGCTCCGTTTGGTTCCCGTGGCGTTGGGAAGGCCGGGAGGTTCCCGCCCCGAGGATCGAGGCCACGCGCGGCGGGATCCTCGAAGCGGGTACCTACCAGTGGAGCGCCGACGGTGTTGACACATATCTTCACGAGAACAGGCACTACGCATCGATCCAGAGCAGTGGCGAGGTTGTCGCCTGCACTGCCACAGGCGCGGCCGGAGATATCACCGTCCGCTGTCCGGATGGGCCTGGGGGTCAGCTGATCGTCGAGGAGAACTCGTGGAACGGGTGGCGGGCCTGGGTCGATGGTGAGCGGGTTGAGCTGCTTGAAGGCGACCGGCTGCGGGTCAGCGCCCCTGCGGGGGCGCATGAGTTTCGCTTCCGCTATCTGCCGTGGGACGTGCCCGTAGGACTGCTCATCACGATATCGGGGGTGATACTCGGCCTCTGGCTCTGGGCCAAAGACGAGACTCCCCGGGCCGGAGTCGCTCAGTCGGTGCCTTAGGCCCACAAGCACGACGCTGGGCCGCCAGGCACGGTTGCTCAGGAGAGATACCGCCTGGGACCGAAGGCTCGCGGGCTCAGCAACCTCCCTGCCTGCGTTTCGGCAACCAGGTAGTCGGCGTTAGGGAAGGTCCCTTGCTGGACCTATTCAACGGCTTCCTCAGCACCGGATCGGGAGAAATGGCTCAATAGGCCGGCTTTCCCCGTGGGCGGATGATGCTAGAATGCGGCCATCGAAGCCCCTCGAGAGCCCGCACGCCCATGAGGAGGGGGATGCCATGAAAGAGACTGAGCTCCCACCCAAGACACCTGAGGCGGACCGCCCCCTGCCCATCGCCGAATCTTCGCCCGGCGAGCGGAAGAGCCTCCTCGCCCGCTGGAGAACCAGCCGCGTGGAGCGAAGCCCAGCGAGCGCGCCAGCCACGCCCGAAGCGCCGGCCCGGGGGCCCGCGCAGCCTGAAATGGCCGTGCTGCTCCTGGCTGGCGTGTTCTTCGCAACTCTCGGGCAGACCCTCCTCCCCAAGCTCGATCCCCGGTTCCGGTGGCAGGCTCTATCCTACACGGCGCTGGGCGTCGTTCTTTTTGCTATCGGCGTCCGCGGCTTCACACGGGGGCAGCTTCCGAGGCTGATCGGGCGAGCGCTCGCCGCCGCAGGCCGCTGGCTTGGGATTCAGCCTGTTCAGGTGATCCTCCTCGGCCTTTCCCCTCTGCTCAGCGTCGGCGCATGGCTCGCAGCCGGGGATGGCTGGCTCATGCGGCTGCCGGCCTTCGCCGTGGGCTCGTGGATTCTGGCCATCGTCCTCGTCTTTGGGGCCAGCCACCAACCTGGCAGGCCGATTTGGGAGCCCGGCTGGACACGCCTTGAGATCCTCGCCCTTGCTGCAATCACACTCATCGCGTTCCTTACCCGGGTCGTGGATCTCACGGACATCCCGTGGCTCTTCACGGGAGACGAGGGCTCTGCCGGGTTGAGCGCGGTCGACTTCATCGAGGGGCGCCAGAACAACATCTTTGGTGTCGGGTGGTTCTCATTCCCTTCGCTCTATTTCTACATCGAGTCGCTTTCGATCCGAGCGCTCGGGCAGACCGTTGTGGCCGCCCGCCTCCCGTCCGCTGTGGCGGGAGCGCTCACCGCGGCCGGGCTGTATGCCTTCGCCCGTCCCGCCTTCGGCCGGGGGGTGGCTCTGGCATCCTCGGCCTACCTGGCTACGTTCCCCTTTCATGTCCACTTCAGCCGCACGGGCCTTAACAACATCTGGGACTCCCTCACCGTGGTCGTCGTCAGCGCGGCCCTGTGGGTGGCGTGGGAACGCAATCACCTCACGCTCTTCGCCCTGGCCGGAATCACGCTTGGGATCGGCCAGTATTTCTATCCCACATCCCGGGTCTTGTACGGGATGATCCTTGGCTTTCTCTTCGTTGCCCTGGTGTTCGATCGCCGCAGGCTGCGCGAGCGCCTGCCCGGTGTGGTCGTCTTGGCACTGGCCTCGGTCACCGCCGTACTACCCCTGGTGATCTTCTATATCCTCCATCCCGCAGAGTACGCCGCACCGCTTGCCCGCGTCTCGATTCTTGGGGCCTGGATGGATTCCGCTGTTCAGGCACACGGCGGCCGGTTGTGGCCTGTCTTGTGGGACCAGATCCGATCATCGGCGCTGGCCTTCAGCAGCCTCGATTTGCGCGGCCACTTCAACGGAGCCCCGATGCTCCTCCCGGCCGCCGCCGGCCTCTTTCTGCTGGGCATCGCCCTGGCGCTTGTCAACCTTCCAACCATGCAATACTTCTGGCTCCTGATCTGGATCGTGGCAGCCATCGCCACGGGGGCGCTCAGCCAAAGCACCCCCACCTCCCAGCGCTATCTGTTCGCCGCGCCCGCCGTCGCCATCCTAGTGACGCTCCCGATCGTGGCGAGCGCCCAATGGCTAAAGAACATCTGGCCGCGCACGCGGCGTTGGCTGGCCGTGGTGGCGGCCGTTTGCGTCGCCGCGGTAATCGCCGGAGACCTGAACTTCTACTTCCGTGTGTATTCCCCTCTCGGTGAGTTCGGCGATTTGAACACCGAAGTGGCCACCCGCGTCGCTGAATACCTCAATGAGCGTGAGCCGGGAATCCACGTCTACTTCGCCGGCGCGCCCCGCATGGGCTACGCCACGCACAAGACGATCCCATTCCTCGTCCCCGGCGACACCGGCGAAGATCTCCTCGCCCCCCTCACCGCCCCGCCCGCCTTCTCCTTGAGCGGACCTACGACCTTCATCGTTCTACCCGAGCGATCGACGGATCTCGACTACATTCGCCAGCGCTTCCCGAACGGGTCTCTGGAGGTCGTGAATTCGCGGGCAGGGGTCCCGCTCTTCTACGGCTACGATGTGCCGGGACCTTGACTCATCTGCGCGCTCTGTGTCCGAAAACACGATGACCCCGACTGCCGTTCAGGCCAAGGCACATGTCTCCGTTGCTGCATTGAACGCGCGGGTCATTGGCCGGCCAGCCGAGGGCGATCTTCCGCCAATGCTGTTCGGCGCATTGCGGGCTCCGGAGGGCCGGCTTCCGAGAACCCGCAGCCCCCACCTCCCCGTTCGATCCTCGCCTGAAACGAGCCCCCGCGCGCGGGCGAGAGCCCAGGTCGCATAGCAGGGCCGAGCCCGGATATGGACCTCACGACCATCACTATCACGGCCATCGCTCTGGTCCTGGCGGCCGTCCTCGATTTGGGCCTTCTCCGCTGGCTCCGTCGTCGCCGATCGGCGCCGCCTTCGGAGGACCACGCACCGGTTCCAGCAAAGACGCAGGCTCTGCCGAGGCTCCTTGGCCAATTGCGGATATTCCTCACCCCTCTCCCTTCTGAGAAGGGAGTACGTCCAAGCGCGCCTCCTGAGCCTGTCGCGAAAGGCGCGCTGATTTCCTCGTTCCTTCGCTACCTGCGAATCGACGTCCTGCGGCAGAGGAGCCGGCGGTTCCGTCTATGCCTCGCGCTGGCAGGCCTGGCGGCATCCACAGCGATCGGTCTGCGATTCTCCGGAAGCGTGATGGTTCAGGGCTGGCAGCTGTGGGCGTGGATCGCGGCGCTGGCCCTCACCTCCATTTCGCTGATGCCCGCCCGCTGGCCGGCGCTTCCGCGCGGCCTGCCCTGGGGGTGGCTCGGAGGGCTGCTCGTAGTTGGCCTCTTCCTTCGGGCGGCTTTCCTCGAGACGATCCCTGGGCGGCTGCATCCGGATGAAGCCGGGCTTGCCCTCTATACCCAGATCCACGTCTTCCCGCGGCCCGGCCTCACAGTCAGCCCGTTCGTGACAGGCTCGGTCTCACAGCCCACGCTCCACTCCTATATCCTGTCGCTGGCGCTGGCCGCTGCCGGGAAGTCGATCACCGGATTGCGTCTCCCGAGCGTCATCGCCGGCACTCTCGGCATCCTGGCCACGTACGCAGCGATCGCCGCGGTCGACAACCGCCGGACTGCGCTTCTCGCCGCAGCTGTGATGACTACCTACCACTACCACATCCACTGGTCGCGATTGGCCCTCAACAATATCTGGGACACGCTCTGGGTGCCGCTCGTGCTGGCCGCCTTCGCCTGGGGCTGGAAACGGAGATGGAGCGGAGGCGCCGTGTTGGCCGGGCTGGCCCTCGGCCTCTCGCAATACTTCTACGCGGGAAGCAAGGTGGCGATCCTCCTTCTCGGCCTGCTCATCTTCAAGCTCTGGCGCCAGGAGCCAGACCGGCGGCGGTTGGGCGTCCATCTGGGCAAGCTTGTGGCCACGGCCTTCTGCGCTGCCGTGCCCATTGGGCTCTTCGCGCTCCGCAACCCCGAGGTGTACTTCGCCCGCATCCCCCAGGTCATCGGATGGTATCCGGAGGCGGCCCGCGAAATCACAGGGAGCGCCAGCGGTTGGTGGGGCTATCTCTGGTACCAGACGACACACTCCCTCGGCGCCTATTTGATCTACTCCGACATCACGGGCTTCTATGGCCCGGGGATTGCGTTCACCTTCGGCGTCTCCGCCCTGGCGTTCGTGTTGGGTGTGCTTTGGGCCATCCGCACCCGACGCTGGCTACCCCTGGCCTGGGTGCTGCTCACCGCGTTTCTCGGCGGCTTCGTGCTTCTGGTGCCGCCTTCCAGTTCTCACTACGTGGCTTCGATTCCTGGGATTGCATGGTTGGTGGCTCTGCCGCTCGACGCTCTCATCGCCCGCGGATGGGGGAAGCTGGCAGTCGTCTTCCTCGCGGCGATCATGATCAGCGACCTGATCTTCTACTTTGGCGTCTACGTCCCTCGGGGCGCCCCGCACCTGAGCGTTCCCTTCCCCACGCCGGCGCTCCCACAGAGTCCGCCGGGGTGAACCGTGAGCCGTGGTGAGCCATCGGTGATTGGGCAGCCGCACCTGATGCCGTGGTGCCATGATGCCCTGTGGGCGACGGATCCGACCGGTGGTACCGATCTACGAGGTACCGATCACCGACGATCTGATCACCGAGCAACCAATCGCCTGACGCCAAACCTCCATGCCTCCCCTCGTTGACACCTGGCATCGCGCACGAGAGAAGGTGATGGCCCTCACCGGAGTCTTGCGGTCACGGCTGAGAGCCGTGAGAGTGCCGCAAGGCGAGCAAGCCGTGCTGGCAACCTTGCTCTGCGGTGGCCTGGCTCTCACCGCGCTCAGCCTCCGGCTGCTCTGGGCCACCCCCCATCCGCTGGCGAATCTGACGCTCACTTCAGGCGCGGCTTCTCTCTTCTTGATGGGGCTGCTCGCGGAAGACGTCCCCGCCGTCCACCGGGCCGCGACCCGCATGTTTTCTACAATTGCCTCCTTCTTCGACGTATCGCCTTTCCAGGCGGTGATCCTCCTCTTCGGGCTCCACCTCAGCCTGGCCTCGTGGTCGGCCTCCGGCGGAGGCGTGGTCACCCACGTTCCCGAGGGCGTGGCCCTCTGGGTGTTGGGCATCTTGCTCACCGTACTGGCGCTCTGGAAGCCATCCCCTCCGGCAACACGGCCGCAGCCGGCCCGCCGCCAGCTCATTCCGTGGGCGCTCATCCTCTTCGTTGCCATCGCCCTCCGTATCTTCGCGATTGGCGACGCGCCCGCCGCGATCAGCGGCGATGAAGGTTCCGTCGGATTGGTCGGATGGGAGTTTGTCTCCGGGCAGCGGAACAACCTCTTCCAGACCGCCTGGCATTCACTGCCCACTCTCTTCTTTGGCCTGGTCTCGCTCTCGCAGCGGCTGTTTGGCCGGACCCTTGAGGCGATCCGGCTCTTCTCCGTCCTCGGGGGCACACTATCCATCGTGGCCACCTACTGGGCCGCGGGAAAGCTCTTTGGTCGCAGATCGGCGCTCCTGAGCGCGGCCTTCCTTGCCGTCTACCACGTTCACCTTCTATTCAGTCGCATCGCCACAGCGAGTGTCTGGGACGGGGTGTTCTTCTCGGCCGTGCTCGGCGGCCTCTGGATGGGGGCGGCAAAGGGCGAGCGCGCCGGCTTCCTCCTGGCCGGCCTCGCCGCCGGCCTTGCCCACTACTTCCATCCGATCTCCCGCCTCATTCTGGTCTACGCCCTTGCATGGGCGCTCCTCCTTCTGGCGCGAGACCGTGGCGAGCGGAGCCATGCCGGTCCTTATGCTGGCGGGCTCGTCGCACTTGTCACACTCCTTCCTCTGGTCCTCTACTTCTTCGCCACGCCGTCCGAGTACTTCGCCCCGTTCCGCGCCGGTTTGGTGACGGGCGATCTTCCCTTGCTCACGGCGATTTCCGAGACGCCCGCCACGGCTCTCGCGCTCCTCGCCTCGCAGTTGCGGGCGATCATGCCCATGAGGGTCGTCTTGCCGACGCCGGCGCCGGCGAAGAAGCCGAGGCGCTGGCCC
>Ga0209619_10003604_pt1 | contig 11136 bp, 6 predicted proteins | sample Rifsed16ft3_FD_184011 | JGI IMG/M metagenome (GOLD analysis project Ga0209619, IMG submission 184011) | Soil microbial communities from Rifle, Colorado, USA - sediment 16ft 3 (version 2) | ecosystem: Environmental > Terrestrial > Deep subsurface > Rock core/Sediment | place: Rifle, Colorado... | reverse complement strand
GCCGCCGGCATCCTGGTGGCGGACCGGGCGCCCCAGGGGGCCGAGGCCATCAAGGAAGTGCTGGTCGGAAGCATCCTGTGGGTCACCTGGCCGGCCATCGGCAAGATGCTGCTGGTGTACCTTGGCGTGGCCGTGGTGCATTGGTACCTGCGGCACCGGTTCCTGACCATCTCGCTGCACGAAGACGAAGCGGAGCGGCAGGGCTGGCGGGTGCGCGGGTGGGACTTCCTGTTCTACGCCACGTTCGGGGTGGTCATCACCCTGGCCGTCCCGATCGCCGGCGTGCTCCTGGTCTTCACCTTCCTGGTCGTGCCGGCGGTGGTCGCCTTCCTGTTCACCCGCCGCACAGGCTACCTGATCACCATCAGCTGGGCGGCGTCGGCCATTGCCTCGGCCGCCGGGCTGGCCGCGTCGTTCCGCTTCGATCTGCCCACCGGCCCGCTGATCGTATGCGTCTTCGGCTTGGTGCTGCTCGCCGCCGGCGGTGCGCGGTGGTGGCTCACGGCTCGACAGACCCGCAGCCGCGGTCTAAACCCAGGATGAGCGAACCTTGCATCGGCGGGTAGGCGATTGACACCCCACCCACCGACTCATAGGCTAACCGTATGACTTAGCCGGAGTTGGACATGTCGATCCGTCGCGAGGACGCCCTCGCGTATCATAGCAGTGGACGGCCGGGAAAAATCCAGGTCGTACCCACCAAGCCTTTTCAGGATCAACGCGATCTCTCGCTCGCCTACACTCCGGGTGTCGCCGAACCGTGCCTGGAGATCGAAGCGCACCCGGAAGACGTGTACCGCTACACCGCCAAGGGGAACCTGGTGGCCGTGGTCTCGAACGGCACGGCCGTCCTGGGATTGGGCAACATCGGCGCCCTGGCGGGCAAGCCGGTCATGGAGGGGAAAGGCATCCTCTTCAAGTCGTTCGCCGACATCGACGTGTTCGACATCGAAGTCGGCTCCGAGGACCCTGAAGACGTCATCAAGTTCTGCCAACTGCTCGAGCCCACGGTGGGTGGCATCAACCTCGAGGACATCAAGGCACCGGAGTGCTTCGAGATCGAGGAGCGCCTGAAGCAGACGCTCTCCATTCCGGTGTTCCACGACGACCAGCACGGCACCGCCATCATTTCCGCCGCCGCGCTGCTGAACGCGCTCGAGCTCCAGGAAAAGGACATCGCCAAGGTGAAGGTGGTATTCTCGGGGGCCGGAGCCGCCGCCATCGCCACGGCCGATCACTATATCCGCTTCGGCGTCAAGATCGAGAACATTCTCCTGGTGGACACCAAGGGCGTGGTCCACGCCGGCCGGAAGGACTTGAACAAGTACAAGGCGCGCTTCGCCCACGAGACCAAGGCGCGCACGCTGGCGGATGCCCTGCGCGGGGCCGACGTCTTCGTGGGGCTGTCCGTGAAGGGTGCCATGACGGGCGACATGGTGGGCACCATGGCCCGCCGTCCCATCATCTTCGCGATGGCCAACCCGGACCCGGAGATCACGCCGGAAGAAGTGACCGCGGTCCGCCAGGACGCGATCGTCGCCACCGGACGCTCCGACTATCCCAACCAGGTCAACAACGTGCTGGGATTCCCGTTCATCTTCCGCGGGGCGCTGGACGTCCGGGCGCGGGCCATCAACGACGAGATGAAGATGGCCGCCACCCGGGCGCTGGCGGAGCTGACCAAGGAGGACGTGCCCGATTCGGTGATGCGCGCCTACGGGCTGACCCGGCTGCGCTTCGGGCCGGACTACATCATCCCCAAGCCGTTCGATCCCCGCGTGCTGCTGTGGGAAGCCCCCGCGGTGGCGCAGGCGGCCGTGGCCTCGGGCGTGGCCGGCAAGACGCTGAACCCGCAGGAGTACCGCACCGCCCTCGAAGGACATCTGGGGCGGGCGAGGGTGGTCATGCGGGGCCTGAGCGTGCGGGCGGCTGCCGAGCCCAAGCGCGTGGTGTTCCCCGAGGGCGAAGAAGCGCGCGTGCTGCGCGCGGCCCGCATCCTGGTGGACGATGGCACGGTGCGGCCCATCCTGTTGGGAGGTACGGATCGGATTCAGGCGCTGGCCTCGGAGATCGGTATCGAGCTCGACGGCGTCCAGCTGGTGGACCCCAACGCCTCCTCCTGCCGGGAACCCTATGCCCAGGCGCTCTGGGAGCGCCGGCATCGCAAGGGGGTCACGTTGTCGGAAGCGCGCGACCGCGTGAGCCACCCCGTCTATTTCGGGTGCATGATGCTCGCGGCGGGTGACGCCGACGCGCTGGTGGCCGGCGAGGAGATGTACTACCCGGAGACCATCCGCCCCGCGCTCGAGTCCGTGGGGGTGGGCAACTCCGGGCAGGCCTTGTGCGCCATCTACATGATGGTGCTGCCGCAGGAGACGTACTTCTTCGCGGACTGCGCCGTGAACATCGAGCCGGACGCCGGCCGGCTGGCGGCGATCGCGGTCACCACGGCGCATTTCGTGAGGAGCCTGGGGATCGAGCCCCGGGTCGCCATGTTGTCATTCTCCAACTTCGGCTCCGCCCGCCATGCCCTCTCGGACAAGGTGGCCGAGGCGGTGCGCCTGTTGCACGCGCGCCACCCCAAACTGGCGGTGGACGGCGAGATGGCCGCCGACGTCGCCGTCATGGAGAGTATGCTCGGCCGGTATCCCTTCTCCCGGCTGCAGAAGCCTGCCAATGTATTAGTTTTCCCCGACCTGAACTCCGCCAACACCAGCTACAAGCTGCTCCAGCGCCTTGGCGGCGCCCAGGCGATCGGCCCCATCCTGGTAGGAATGGCCAAGCCGGTCCACGTGTTGCAGCGGGATTCGGACGTCAGCGACATCGTGAACATTGCGGTGATCGCGGCGGTGGACGCGCAGGAGCGCGACCGCGAGGCACGGAAGCAGTAAGACGTGAGATGTGAGAAGTGAGAAGGGGTGGCTGGGCCTTCTCGCTTCTCACATCTTACGTCTCACGTTTCACCAACCAGTCGAGGTCCATGGCGACACCCACCAGGCCCGGGCGGGCCGGGCGCGACGCGAATGCGCAGGAGATCGCGCCGGGCCTCCCCGCACGGAAAAACGTCCGTTGGAACCTGCAGCCGCCGGCGCTCTACGAAGAAGCGGTCCGGCGGGGCGAAGGGCAGGCCGTGGCCGGCGGGGCCTTCAACGCCATCACCACGCCCCATACCGGCCGCTCTCCCAACGACAAGTTCGTCGTCAAGGAACCGAGCTCCGACGCCGACATCGCCTGGGGCAAGGTCAATCAGCCGCTGAGCGAAGCGCATTTCGACGCCCTGTACCATGACGTCGCGTACTACCTCGGGAAGCGGGAACTCTTCGTACGGGACCTTTTCGCCGGCGCCGATCCCGCACAGCGAGTGCCGGTGCGGTTTGTCTCGCCCAGTGCCTGGCACACCCTGTTCGTGTACAACATGTTCCTCCGGCCCACGGCGCCCGAACTGGCGCAGCTCCGGCCGGAGTTCACGGTGCTGCACGCGCCCGACTTCCAGGCGGACCCCACCAGGCACGGAACCCGCACCGGCACCTTTATCGCCCTGCATCTCGGCCGCCGCGTGGTGTTGATCGGCGGCACCCGCTACGCCGGGGAGATGAAGAAATCCATCTTCACGATCCTCAACTACGTGTACCCGAAGCGGGGCATCCTCGCCATGCACTGCTCCGCCAACGTGGGACCGCGCGGAGATGTGGCGATCTTCTTCGGGCTGTCGGGGACCGGCAAGACCACCCTGTCGGCCGACGCCACCCGGGGGCTCATCGGCGACGACGAGCACGGCTGGAGCGACACCGGAGTGTTCAATTTCGAGGGCGGATGCTACGCCAAGGTGATCCGGCTTTCCCGCGAAGGCGAGCCGGAAATCTGGGCCGCGACCCGCATGTTCGGCACCATCCTCGAGAACGTCGTGCTCGATCCGGAAACCCGCGAACCGGACCTGGACGACGACGCCATTACCGAGAACACCCGCGCCTCCTACCCCATCTGGTGTATCCCCAACCACGTCCCGGAAGGGCGCGCGGGACATCCAGCGAACGTGGTGTTCCTGACGGCCGACGCGTTCGGCGTGCTACCGCCGGTGGCCCGCCTCACGCCGGCCCAGGCCATGTACCACTTCCTGTCCGGGTACACAGCCAAGGTGGCCGGGACCGAGCGCGGCGTCACCGAGCCGCAGGCCACCTTCAGCACCTGCTTCGGCGCCCCGTTCCTGCCGCTGCAGCCCGGGATGTACGCCAAGATGCTGGGCGAGCGGCTGGCGCAGCATCAGGCGCGTTGCTGGCTGGTCAATACCGGCTGGACCGGGGGGCCGTACGGCGAGGGGCACCGGATGAAGCTGTCCCACACCCGGGCGATGGTGCGGGCCGCGCTGGACGGGCGACTGGACGGCGCGCCGACGCGACCGGACCCGGTGTTTGGATTGGCGATCCCCACGGCGGTGCCCGACGTCCCCTCCGAGGTGCTGGATCCCCGGGCGACCTGGGCGGACCCGACACGCTACGACGCGCAGGCCCAGAAGCTGGCCGCCATGTTCCGGGAGAACTTCACCCGGTTCGCGCAACAGGTCGGCGACGACGTCCGAGCGGCAGGCCCACGGGCCTGACAGCACGTGCCTGCCAGGTCATCCCCACCGCAGCGACCACCAGCAAGGGACTTCGAAGTCCTCCGCGATCCCCTCTGGAACAACATCCGTCTCGACGGCGCGGCCCTCGACGTGCTCGACAGCGAGCCGTTCCAGCGCCTGCGCTACGTCCGGCAGCTGGGCCACGCGTTCCTGGTCTATCCCGGCGCCACGCATACTCGATTCGAGCACGCGCTGGGTGCATACCACCTGGCGGGCCGGGCGTTGGGGCTGTTGGCGGAACGGGGCGAGCTGGCGGGCCTCCCGGCGGAGGAAGGGACGCTGGTGCGGCTGGCGGCGTTACTCCACGACGTGGGCCACTACCCGTTCTCCCACGCGCTGGAGGAGGCCGGCCTGCTCTCGCATGAGGTCCTCGCGGCGGAGCACCTGGCGCATCCCGAGCTGTGCCGCGCGCTGGAACGTTCCGGCGTCGCGCGAGCCGCCGAGCGCATCGTCGATTTGATCCGCGGCCGGAGCGAGAGCCCGCTGGCCGGGCTCATTTCCGGATCGCTGGACCTCGATAAGATCGATTACCTGACCCGTGACGCGCGCATGTGCGGCGTACCGTACGGCACGGTGGATGTGGACCGCCTGCTCCACTCCATCACGCTGGTCGCGCTCGCCGACGGACGCCGAGCGGTGGGAGTGCACGAGAAGGGGGCCAGCGCGCTCGAATCGCTGACCTTCGCCAAGTACCAGATGTACCGCAACGTGTACTGGCACCACGCCGTGCGAAGCGCCACGGCCATGTTCAAGCGGCTGGTGCGCACCGCGATCGCGCGCGGGCAGCTCGACGCGGCGTGGATCTCACACGCCACGGACGAGGCGCTGATGGAACGGCTGCGGCAGCTGCCGGACACGCCGTTGGCGGCGCGCCTGCGCCGTCGACGCCTCTACAAGCGGCTGGCGGATCTGCCCGCCACCGAGGTGCCGTCGCCGGGAGGCGAGTGGATCGCCGGCGATGCCGACCTGGTGGCCCGGGTGGAGGACCGGCTCGCCGACGAGTTACGCCTGGAGCCGGGCGGCCTGTTGCTGGACTTCCCGGTGAAGCCGGAGATGGTGGCGATCGACCTGCCGCTCATGACGCGCCGCGGGGTCATCGAGCCGGCCCAGCTGGCGCTCGAGGCCGTGGCCGACGCGCTCCACCGTCACGCCCGTCGCCTGCGCGTCTTCGGCGCCGAACCGCGGGAGCTCGATCCCCAGACGGTCGTCTCGCTCGCCGAGCGATCGGCGGCGGAAATGCGGAAGGCCTTGAGCGCGGAAACGGCGTTGCTCCGCCACTGAGGGGGAACGTCAACGGCGTGAGGGGTCCTGCCCGCCTCTTACTGTTTCACCGCGATCGCCGCGGTGGTCCGGTCGTCGCGCGTCGGCTCGAGACTGTCTATCCGGATGAGAATCGCGGTCACGTTGTCCAGTCCGCCACGCCGGTTGGCTTCCGCGATCAGGCCATCCACCAGATCCTGGGGCTGGTCGTTCACCTGCAGCGCAGCCTGCAGGTCCGCGTCTTCCAGCATGCCGGTGAGTCCGTCCGAGGCGAGGAGATACTTGTCACCCGGCCGGAGCGCCCCCACGTAGATATCCGGCGTCACGTCGCTGTTGGCGCCGACGCATCGGGTGATCACGTTGCTGTACGGATGGGTGCGGGCCTGCTCCGGCGTGAGGTATCCGGCGTCCACCTGCTCCTGGACGTAGGAATGGTCCTTGGTGAGCTGCAGTAACCGCCGCTCGCGGAGCAGGTAGGCGCGGCTGTCACCCACCTGACCGATCAGGTACCGCGACCCCGCCAGGATCAGGGCGGTGGCCGTAGTGCCCATCCCGCGCTTGTCGTGCTCGGTCAGCGTCCGCTCGAAGATCGCCGCGTTGGCCTTCTGGATCGCCAGCCGCATCCCCTCGGCCAGCTCGCCATCGGTGCGGGTGGTTGGGTCGCCCAGCTCCCGCGCCATGATGCGCACCGCCATCTCGCTGGCGACCTCACCCGCCGCATGGCCACCCATGCCGTCCGCGACGATAAACAGACCACGCTCGGGCAGCATGAGGAAACTGTCTTCGTTTCCCGACCGCACGACGCCGACGTCAGTGCGGCCTGCGAACGTGATGGCGGGCAGTCGCGACAACGTTCAGTGCAACAGGAAGAGGGCCAGGACCGCGGCCGAGCCCGGCGGAATGCGGATAGCGCTCATCATCTTGGTCGAGCTGCCCTTCGCCGCATCCACGGTGTCATCCGTCGGTTCGAACAGCAGCTGCACATCGCCCAGGCGCAGCAGCGCGCCGGGGGCCAGCGGCGTCTCACCCTGCACCCGCTCGGCATCCACGAACGAGCCGTTGGTAGACTCCAGGTCCACCAGCACCCATACCCCCTCGCGACGCTGCAGCTTCGCGTGGGACGTGGACACGCTGTCGTCGGGCAGGACGATGTCGTTGTACTCGGCCCGGCCCACGTTGACGATGGGGACCCGGATGGGTAGCCGCTGTCCTTTCAGGGCCCCGCTCCGCACCACCAGATTCGCCAGGACGCCTCCGGGCGGCGGGCCTTTCTGGGGCGGCGCGGGCGCTGCTGCCTTCGGTGCGGTCGGGGGCCGAACAGGCTGGGCGGGCGGCGGCGCCACCGGCGGAGCGGAAGTCGGGGGCCGGGGAGCGGAAGTCGGGATGCCGGCCACGGTATGCGCCAGACGTTGCTGGGCGCCTGGAGCAGCCACTGGAGGACCCGGCGTCACCGGTGCGGCGGCTCGCGCGGGCGGGCCGGCCGGCGTACCCGCCGTGCTCTCCAGCGGACTCTTCGCCGAAGCGTGCGGTGGACTCTTCGCCATGGCCGGCGGCGGCTCCGGAGTTGGGGGGCTACGGGGCGCCGCCGCCGGAACCGCACCGGGGGACGGCGCGGCCTTGCCCGGTCCCGGACCCGGACCCGGCGCCACCGGGGCTCGATCGGCGTAGAACCGGAATTCGTCATTGCCGATGCGGATCACGTCCGCCCGGGCCAGGAGCCGCTGGCCCTCGATCCGCTCGCCGTTGACGAAGGTGCCGTTGGTGGAGCTGTCCACCAGGACGTATCCCTTGGGCGTCGCCATGATTTCGGCGTGACGACGCGATACGTTCTTGTCGGTGATGACCACGTCGCATCCCGCGTCGCGCCCGAACACCATGGAGGCACCGCTGATCACGTACTCGCGGCCGTCGGTCAGCGAGACCACCCGGCCCCCGGTGCCGGCCGTCGCCTCGCGGGCCTTGCCCGACGAAGGCTTGGCCATCGCGGCGAGCATCGCGGGGTCCACCGCCGCCACGTACTGCGTGCTGCCGCTGCGTCGCTCGTCCACGAACCGCAGCTCGTGCTGGCCGACCTGGACCTTGTCGCCGTGGAGCAGCGGGGTTGGCTGAGGTCCCAGCCGGACCCCGTTGACCAGGATCTCGGCCTCCTCCGTCGCCCGGCGAATCGCCACCTGGCCATCGGCGTAGCCCTGAATCACGGCATGATGGGGGAGCACTGGGCCGCCGGTGAGCACGACCTGGCTGGACGGATCCGCACCGATCCCCACTGCGCCCACGGGGATCGTGATGCGCTTGCCGCCCAGTTCAAGGTAGGACATGCGGAATGGCCTCAAGCACCGAGGTATCCAGCAAAGTTAGTCGGCGCGGGGAGGCGGTGCAACGTTCCCGTCCGCGCGCTCTTCCGCACCCTTCAGCCACCGCCAGAACACGAACGACCCGAAGGCCACGGTGAGGTAACAGGTGATGATCCGCCACAGCAGAATGTAGGACGGGGTGAGGACCCGGGGGACGTAAATCGACATCACGGCGGCCGACAGCACCTCCGCCAGGCCGGATCCGCCCGGCGTGGGAGCGAAGTAGAGCAGGAACGTGATCAGGGTCTGCAGCAGAATCACGTCCACGAACTGCGCCTGAATGCCCAGGGCGCGGAGCACCACGTACCCCGCCGCCAGCCGGTTGCCGAACGCCAGCGACGACAGGACCACGGCGGCGGCCAGCGCGGCCCAACCCTTCCCCCGAAAGAACGCCACCAGGCACTCATGGGACCGGTCCACGCCTTCCCGCATCTCGTTCACCCGGCTGGCGAGCCCGGGACTGCCGCGCCGCTCGAACCAGCCGACCAACCGTTGTCCAATCCGCCTCCCGACCTCCGGGAAGACGAACAGGACGATCATCACCAGCCCGATGGCAATGAAACCGCCGAGGCTCAGCCTGAAGAGGTCATACAGGGTGAACGAGCGACCCAGAATCCCATGTTGTTCGAGGGAGCGGCCCGCCCCCATGAGCAGCGCCACCGGGCCCGCCACGGCGAAGAACACCACCGTGGCGACGAAGGTCATCAGGCTGGAGATCATCGCCTCCGGCAGCGGCACGCCATACCGCTTGAGAGCGTAGATCATCAGGGGGCCGCCCCCGGTCTGCGTGGGCGTGAGAAAGCCACCCCAGGTGTTGAGGCCGCCGGCCACCACCGCGCCCTGGAGCGTGACGCTGGGATAGACGTGCCGCGTGATGATCCAGAGACGCAACCCGCCGCCCAGCCAATCCAGCGAGGCCAGGCCCACGCCCAGCAGCGCCCATTCCCACCTGAGCGACACCATGGCCTGGAGAAACAGCGAGAGGTTGTTCCCGTAGAAGAGCAACCCCACGAACCCCACGACGGAAATCCCCGCGAACACTTCCAATCCGCGGCGCAGCAGTCGGGGCGTAACGATGGTCGCCATGGGCCGGACGAACCTACGGGGCCGCCCGCTGTGGCGTCAACGCCGGGGCATCGGTAACCTTCGCGCGATGCCCGCGGAACGCATCGTCCTTCACAACGCCCGGCAACACAATCTCCAGGGGATCACGGTCGCGATCCCGCACCGCCGCCTCACGGTGATCACCGGGCCCTCCGGCTCGGGCAAGAGCTCTCTGGCCTTCGACACGCTGTACGCCGAGGGCCAACGCCGGTACATCGAGTCGCTGTCGACCTACGCGAAGCAATTCCTCGAGCGCATGCCCCGGCCCGCCGTGGACCGGGTCGAAGGCATCGCGCCGGCCGTGGCGATCGAGCAGAAGAACCCCACCACCTCCAGCCGCTCCACCGTGGGCACGGCCACCGAGATCTACGACTACCTCCGGCTGCTGTGGGCGCGGGTGGGACGCCCGCACTGTCATCATTGCGGCGCGCCCATCACCGTGGACTCCCCCAGCACCGCCGCCGATCGGATGCTGGACCGGCTGGCCGGTCGCCCCTGCCTCATCGCGTTCACCCCGCCCCACGCCGCGGACACCACCCACGACGCCATGGCGGCGAACCTGCGGGCCATGGGCTTCGTCCGGGTCCTCGCCGGAGGCCAGGTGCATCGCCTCGACGATCTGCCTTCCGCCGTGCGGCTGGACCAGCCACGCATCAGCGTGCTGGTGGACCGGGTGGCGGCCACGCCCGCGCATCGCAGCCGGATCGCCGACGCGATCGCCCTCGCGTTCCTGGAGGGGGACGGCTCGGCGGAAGCGGTTGCCGGCGACCAACGGTTGGCCTTCTCGCAGCTGCCGCGGTGCAGCGCCTGCGGGCGCGCGGCGCCCCCGCTTACCCCCGCGCTGTTCTCATTCAACAATCCGCGGGGCGCGTGTCCCGGCTGCAACGGGTTTGGGGCGGTGCTGGAGTACGACGAGGGGCTCATCGTTCCCGATCTCGAGCGCACCCTGGCCGACGGCGCGTTGGACCCATGGACCAAGCCGCGGTATGGCAACAAGCGACGGTTGCTGGCGGACGCCGCGCGCGCCGAGGGAATTCCCCTGGACGCGCCCTGGAGCCGCCTCACGCACCCCCAGCGCCGCCTCCTGCTGCACGGGAAGTCGGGCCGGTTTCGCGGCGTGTTTCCGTTTCTCAGGGCCCTCGAGCGGAAACGGTACAAGCAGTACATCCGGGTCTTCCTGCGGCAGTACCAGAAGGCCATCACCTGCCCCGCGTGTCACGGGGCGCGACTCCGCCCGGAAGCCCTGGCGGTCACCGTGGGCGACGCGTCCATCGCCGAGGTCGCCGGGCGCACCGCGGCGGGGCTGCGCGACTGGCTGGGCACCCTCGACCTCACGCCCTTCGAGCGCGAGGTCGCGCACACCATCCGGCGCGAGCTCAACAGTCGAGTGGATTACCTGTGCGATGTGGGGCTCGCGTACCTCACGCTGGACCGGCAGACCCGCACGCTTTCCGGGGGTGAGGCCCAGCGCATCGCGTTGTCCAACGCCCTGGGCGCGAGCCTGGTGGACACGCTGTACGTCCTGGACGAGCCCTCCATCGGCCTCCACCCGCGCGACGTGGATCGCCTCCTCGACCTGTTGCGTCGCCTGCGGGCCGGCGGCAACACCGTGGTCATGGTCGAGCACGACCTCTCGGCCATCCGCGCGGCGGATCATATGATCGAGCTCGGCCCCGGGAGCGGCGAGCACGGCGGCCGGCTGGTCTACAGCGGCCCGCCCGGGACGCCGGACACCCTGACCGGCGCCTACCTCGCCGGCACGCGGCGGATCGCGGTTCCCTCGGCCCGGCGGCGCGCCGG